>RCND010003447.1_pt1 | contig 10084 bp, 8 predicted proteins | sample 2041351 | NCBI WGS metagenome assembly RCND01 (sample SAMN09708230, study PRJNA481090) | Marine sediment metagenome, whole genome shotgun sequencing project. | biome: marine sediment; feature: ocean; material: sediment; isolation source: Sewage treatment plant 12B marine sediment (STP12B) ...
AAGACAAAAAATCCAACGACTTTTTCAACACAATCGGCTCCTAGCAGCTGTTCGCTGCGCCAGCTACGAAGCTCCAGTTTGGGCCGTATCCGGCAGCTCTCACAAAGGGCGGAAACCGGACCTCCGCTGCATTATATGCCGAAGCCTGCTGTGCGGGACAAAGCTCTCGTTGCCGTTTGACGCTTATGGGTCCGCTTTGGCGTTGTGAGGGGGAGATGTCATCAAATGCGCATTGCGGGGACATCGGCGGGGTCTAGGCGAAGCTCGATCAGGAATGGACCACTGCGGTTCTCAAGGGCCTTCAACGCCACATCAAGCTGTTCATTCGAACGCACCTCAAACCCCTCACCTCCGAGAGACTTGGCGATTTCGGCAAAGGACGGCCAAGAGAACTCCGTCAAACTTGGGTCCATCTTGCGGTCGACAAACTGGATGTGTTCGGCCCCATAGGCGGAATCGTTAGCGATTATCACAATCAAATCAAGGCCAAGACGCACAGCCGTGTTGAACTCGTTAATGCCGCCCATCATGAAGCCGCCATCACCGCTAAACAAGATGACGGGTTGATCTGGCGCTGCAACGGCTGCGCCTACAGCGGCTTGCAACCCTAGCCCTATTGAGCCAAAGTTTACGGTGCCTACAAAACTATGCGGGTTGGGGACCGAAAGGCGGCACCAGACCTCGGTCATGAAACGCCCCCCATCGGTGACCAATACGCGGTCCTTGGGCAAAGCATCCTCTAGCCGTTCAAGTGTATCTACATAATTAACGAAGCCATCTGATGCCTTACCTGATCCTACAACATGCGCCGTGAGCACTGCCGTATCTAGCTCGCGGGTGAATCCGCTCGCTGGAATTTCAGCCTCATTCAGCCAATACAAAATGGTCTCGGCAGTCAGTCCTGAGTCCGCGACAAGGGCCGCATCAGGATGCAAGCCACCGCCAATCGCGGTCGGATCAACGTCAATTTGAATAACCCGTTTGTCTTTCATCAGCTTCCCACGGTCTGTCGTGAAATCATGCAACGCGGTGCCAAAGCAGACGATGCAATCAGATTGGGCGATCAAATCATAGGCCGCCGGTGTGGAAAGCGTACCAAAGATGTCAATGTTGTAAGGGTGGTCGTTGAACAGACCTTTGGCGCGCAATGTGGTCGCAAGGGGGGCTTCCAACCGATCCGCCAAACGCACCAAGGCGTCGCGTGCGTGAATTGCCCCACCGCCCGCCAAAATTAATGGACGGCGGGCCGAGGCGATCATGCCAATCGCATTGTCAAGGATATCACCCTCAGCGACCCCACCAGGTTTTGTGAAGACATCAAGGATTTTAATGGCGTAGTCCGATTCCTGCCACATGAAATCTGCGGGCATGTTCAAGACGATCGGACGACGTTCAACCCGCGCACGGTAGAACGCCCGCGCCACATCTTCTGTCACCGTTGCAGGCGTGCGTAGCTGAACGAACCCCGCGCCTGTCACCTTCACAAGCTCACGTTGATCGATGCTTTGCAAATGGCGCGGGTTATCCCACCGGTGTATCGCCTGCCAGAATGACCAGTGGCGTATGCCCTCTGGTGGCCTCGGTCAGGGCAGTTACACAGTTGGAGAGGGCAGGCCCGTGAGTGACGGTCGCAACGCCGACTTTCCCCGAGACATGCGCATACGCCGCCGCCATCAAAATCGTGCTACCCTCATGGGCTGCGGGAATGAAATTGCCGCCACATTCGCGCACAAAACTGTCGACCATAAACAGGTTCGCATCCCCCATCAGACCGAACATTTTCGTCGTGCCATGGTCTTTGGTGGCGCGCGCAATAGATTGGTAGACATGGGTTTGAGGGCTCATTGGGGTGACCTTTTTTCATTACAGTATCTTGGGTGTTTTGAAGATTATATTGTCGGTTAGGGAGCATAAGTCTTCTAAGTTGGTCCATATTTCGTCATATTGAGTGAGTTACTTCACGAATAGCCAAAATATAGGTGAATATTTGCTTGATCCATTTGAAAAGTTAATTCTGAAGGAACTTCAACGCGATGGGCGTACCAGCACGCAAACGCTCTCAGATGCGGTGGGTCTGTCTGCGTCCCCGTGCTGGAGGCGCGTTAAGCGTCTCGAAGAAGACGGCTACATCACCCGTTACGCAGCAATCGTGGACGGCAAAAAGCTGGGCCTGCGCGCCCTTGCACACATTCAGGTTTCCCTCGTTGATTACGACGCCTCCTCGATTGATAAATTTCAGACCTTCATCGATACTAATGAACAAGTGCTGGAATGCTCGTCCATCACAGGCGACTTCGATTACATCTTAAAAGTTGCGGCCACAGACCCCGAAAGCCTAGAGCAGTTTATTATGCAGAGCCTTCTTAGGCTGAAGGTCGTAAAGACGACGGCAACCACCTTTATTCTACGGCAAATGAAGGTCTCAGGCGCGCTGCCCGTCGATATGTAAACACGTGCTAAAACAGACGTTCGAACGTTCAGCAGCATTGGTAACATTGGACAAGCCCAGAGTGATATTTCTGGATTGCACGGGGGTTACATTATCGCGTTGCGGCTACAGAGTCATTTACGCACAACGGGGCTTATGTGAGCAAAATGGAACTTTTCAGCGTAAGCCAAATATACGAATTCATGCTTCGGGTTTCCGGCTGATCATAATTAGCGTCAACCCAGCCAACACGATTAGGACGAACGCAATCGGATAGTTCATTAACGCCCATGCATTACCATTCAGCAACGCGAGGGTTTGTGACAGCGATTCCTCGAAACGGGGACCGAGGAAGAAGGCGATGATGAAAATCACCACCGAGAAACCCAGGGCGTTCATCACAAATCCAAGCACCGCAAAGATCAGCATGATGGCGATACCAAAGATGCCCCCAGACGCGAGCGACACGCCAACAAAACAAAGCAAAAGGGCCGTTGGGAAAATAATCGATTCCGGGGCCGAGACCACCTTGATCCAAAAGCGCATTCCGATTTGACCGACGATCAGGTTGAATATATTCGCAATGATCATCGCGCCAAAAAGCCCATAAATTAGCTGCCCTTGTTTCTCGAATAAGAGCGGGCCAGGTTGAATGCCGTGAATCATGAAGGCGCTAATAATCAGCGCGGCGCCGACGCTGCCGGGGATGCCCAGTGTCAGCAACGGGATGAGGTTCGCCCCCATCACGGCAGAGTTTGCAGATTCCGAGGCAGCGATGCCATGCAAATTGCCTTTGCCAAAGCTGTCGGGGTCTTTGCTTGCTTGGCGCGCCCCTGCGTAGGACATGAATGCAGCGGCGGTTGATCCGACACCCGGTAATGCACCAAGAATCGTACCGATTACTGTGCCGCGCAAGAGGGTATAGCGACAGGCCCAATACTCCGCCCATGAAACACGTTGGTCCGCTGGATCGCCACCGGGTCGTATTTCGATGCCCGCTTTCATAAGGCCTGCATTATGTCCCATCCGTTTCAGTATTTCCGAAATCGCCAGCATACCTATCGCCACAGATGCAAGTGGAAGGCCGTCATAGACTTCGAAATACCCAAAATAGAAACGCGGCGTTGCGTGTTGTGGATCGGTTCCCACAGTTGCTGCAAGCATGCCAAGTGCGGCGGCAATGATACCCTTGGTGATCGAATTACCCACCAGTCCAGCAATCACACAAAACGCTAGGATGATCAGCGCCAGCACCTCAACAGGGCCCATGCGCAGGGCGAGGATGGCCAAAGGGGCAGAGACGGTAATCAAAACGATGTCGCTGAATGTATCGCCCGTTACTGACGAAAACAGTGCCATTTTTGTGGCTTTCAGTGGCTTGCCCTGTTTGGCAAGGGGATAGCCATCAAGCGCTGTGGCTGCCGCATCCGGTGTGCCGGGCGTGTTCATCAGAATAGCGGGAATCGCACCACCGACCAGCCCGCCTTTGTTTACGCCCATCAAAAAGCCAACCGCGACCAGTGTATCAAGTCCAAATGTGAACGGAATGGCGATAGCCATTGCCATGACGGGTCCAATGCCCGGAACCGCGCCAACAAACTGGCCCAGAATGACGCCCATGAGGACGAAAAACATGTTGGTGAGGGTGAAGGCATCTGCCAGCCCGGCAAGGACAATGCTCAGTTCAGGCATGGGGGCCTCCGGGTGATGCCAGACGCGGTCATGGCAGAGGTCTTTCCAGCAGGATCGTGACAATGAGCCAAATGAGAGTGGGCATCGCAACGACGCCAAGCCCAAGCCAAAGGGGGCGTTTTTCGCCCATCACCATCATCAGGACCAACGCCATGGGGGCAGCGATAAATTCAAATCCAAAGCGGCTTATCAGCCAAAGGCCCACAGCGAGGATACACGCGATTCCGCCTGATTTGAGCCATGGGGCTTGTTGCAGATCGCTGCCGTCTGCGGGTCGCACCATCAGCACGGCGCCAAAAACACCGATGATCACAGCCAGTATTTGAGGCATCGTTTTGGGCCGGATCGCGCCATAGTCCACGGTTTCCACATGGGTCGGGATCAGATAGAAAAATAGCGTTAGACCAAGCATTACAAAGAAGAGGCCGCTAAGGCGATCTGTAGGGTTGTTCATAAGATGTCTTTCCCCCGCGCAGGAAATGCCGAGCAGGGGTTTTCCGTTTGCAACTCAGGTCACTTGCCAAACAGGACTTTGGTGTTTTCAACACCATCGACCAGCATCTGTTTGGTACCATCCACTCCAAGGTTTACAACGTCGGTGCTAAGCGCGTTGAAGACAGCGGTTTTGACCTCTTCGGTTTCTAGTGCAGCAGCAAGGGCCACAGCAATTGCAGTCTGTGCATCGTCAGGAGTTCCTTCGGACATTGCAAAGTAGAACCAAGGATCCACATAGACCTCAAATCCTTGCTCAATCAGCGTGAGGGTATCGGGGGCATAAGTATGCCGGTCCCGATTTGCGCTGGCGATCATCTTCAACTCGCCTGTTTCCAGATAATCAAGGTGGGTGCCTGTCGCGAAACCGGCCATCGCCTGACCGCCAAGCAGCAGCTTGAGGATTTCCGCGCTGCTTTTTGTCGACAGGAACTGAAATTCGATGCCGCCTTGCTTGGCCACTTGCTGCATCGCGAGCACTTGTGGTTTTGCATCGGATCCAATCGCCAGACCTCCATTTTCTTTGGCGTAGGCAACCATGCCTGCAACATCGTCAAATGGCGCATCACCACGTGCGACGAGAGCCAGTTGGGCGCGGGCAGCTGTTGCCAGATAATCAAAGCTGTCGAGGGTGAATTTCACCTCGTCGGCGCGCGTTACAAGGTTTATCATGACTGGCATGCTAACGCCCAGACCAACAGTTGCGCTGTCAGCGGGTTTGTTGGCGATGGCCGTGAACATCGCCATGCCGCCACCGCCCGGTTTGTTTTCTGCGACAACATTCCAGCCTGTTTGCTCTTTAAGCGTGTTGGCGACAATGCGACCGATCACGTCCGTGGAGCCGCCCGCGCCAAAGCCGATCTCGATTGTCAGCGTGCCAGCAGGTTTCCAGTCTTCGGCCATCAGTGGGCTGGCTGCGAACATCGCGGCGCCCATCAATGCGCCGGTGAGTGTTTTGAGTAGCTGTCGTTTCGGTGTCATGTCTCTCTCCCTTTGAAGGATTATATTGCACGGCTGTTGGTTAAGCTACTCTTTTAGGTCTGTTCAGGGTTCTTCTCAGTCAATCTCGCACAGCAGGCATTGATGCGTGCCGCAGCGAAAGTTCGAAATCCGTCAGAGATTTCGGAGGGCTTTCCAAAAATGGTGGAAATTGCGCGGTCGCAGCGAACGGCGGAAATGTTTGCGTTGTTCCAGTTCAAACTTGGTGCAACGAATGACCGACGGTTTCAGACCAGTCGTTCGTCCAGAACGCGATCAAAGACGGCACGGAGCCCATAGTGCATGATGCTGCACTACGCATAGATGACTGCAGACTGCGCATTGCTGCCACTGGACTGCCCAAAATCGGAACATTGCTACCGTTGACCAGAGAATGGAACGCTGCGTTGCAGCTTTCACATTCCTGTCAATTGGATAATGGCGGTGCTAACACGATAAACCTATCGTAAATTGAAGCGCCAACGTCACACCGATCAACCGTCAATGTACTCAACACCAAACCGATGTAAGCCAAAGCCGTTCATTTGAATGTATCGAGGATTATTGCCTGTTGATTTTAGTCGGTCGAAATACACTCGTTCACACACGCGCAGGCCCATTGAGATGGCTGAGAATCTTTGACAAATCTCGTCACCGTCCAATTCCCATGTTCCTTGAAAATTGATGTCCGGCATAAAGCCGTATTGCAAATTCACGGTTCCATCTTTGTTGTATTGGCTTTTGTAGGGCCCGCCCACCGGATCGATTGTGTCAATAGTTCTGAAGCTACGGTTGTAAAGTTCTGAAAGAGACTGTTCATCAAGCCTGTCGGCCTCATGGCCGTTATCAAAATTTAAGGGCCAAAGAGGGACGCCCACATCTTGCAGGGCCTTCGAGTAGCTTTGAAAAACCGCGGGGTCTTTGAAGGTTCGGAATTTTGGCTCGTCCCACATGACGCTGTAAAACGGCAGAAATTGAAGGAACTTACGAGCAAATTCTTTACCCTCGTCCAATTGGTCAAGACGGGAATACACCTCGGCTTGCAAAGCCAGAGCCAAAATATGTGATAATGCTTCAGGTTCTAGCTGTGAAACCAATTCCAAGGCGCGTTCTGGTTCATCCAGCCTGAGATAGGCGTTTGCTATATCCAATGTCTCTTCAGATGTCAGGTGTGGAGACAGATCCAAATAGGTCTCGAATTCGGCGCGCGCTTCCTCGTGAAGACCGTTGCTTAGCAATGCCCAACCTAATGCACGTCTCAAGTTCGGATCATCTCGTTTTTGAAAAATCGCGCCGCGCGCCATTGTCAGCGCCTTCTCCCGGTCCGAATGAAGCATAATCGCAGACTGGACAAACAATGCATCAGAATTCAGCCGATCCTCTTTTAACAGCCTAGCCGCCGTTGCCAAAGCATCCTTATGAGCATCGACATTATTGCGCACAGGGTTCCAGCCCATGTACCAAACAAAGTAGTTCAAATAGGCGTAAGTTCCCTTGGCGTCTAAAAATTGTGGGTCAACTTCGACGGCCTGTTTCAACAGTTCCAGTGCTGATTTGACGCCACCTATTTCCCCCGTCATCCAGAACTGCAATCCCTCGGCATACAGGAGGTAGGCTTCGACATTCTGGGTCTGAACTTGCTCCAAGTACTTCCGCTCATTGGTGTTGAGCGGTATATTCAGGTGCGACACGACGCTGGTTTTATGTTGCGCGAGGCTTTCGAAAACCTCGGATGCTAGGCTCCGTGTTTCCAGTTCCAGTTGTTTTGAATCATCCCTCTCGACCAAAGCACGCAATCTGCTTGAGATAATCACATCTGCACCATCTGTTGCGACGGTTCCATCCAGAATGTGGGTGACCATCCCGTGTGTTGAAATCTGTTCGTAAGATGGCTGCATCCCTTTGAATTTCAACGCGTGCTCGCGTCCTACCAGTGTCATGCCCTTTATGCGTGCCAGTGAAAGCCACAGGTTTTCCGAAACGGCATTTGCGTAAATTCTGGCATCCCCGTTTTCAGGATTGAACGGCAGGACCAAGAGTCTTTTGGGGACATTGTCGGCAATGACAGTTTGGCGGGAAGAATAGAAAACACCAACAATAAGTAGTGCGGCCAAAGCGATGGCCGCAACGGCAGCGAACACGCGACGGCGAGGCACCATCGGTGCGGTCATGATCACTTTGCCAACATCGTCTGGATTTAACAAAACGCGGTACATCGGCACCGGCTGGGCGATGTTCTTGACCTGTTGCGCGCCCAGATTTGCAAACCCCAGATCAAGTTTGCCTTTCACATTGTCGAAAACCGGTTGAGAGATGTGAATGCCACCAGGATCAGCCAGTGCCTCCAAACGGGCCGCAACGTTGACGCCGTCGCCGAAAATGTCATCACCATCATAGATGATTTCGCCAACATTGACGCCGATGCGGTACACATGCCTTTGATCAACGGGCACATCCAGTTCGCGCAAAACCATTTCACGCTGAATTTTTACGCTGCACGAAACGGCATCGACAGCACTGTGGAATTCGACAAGATAACCGTCACCAGTGGTCTTGACCAGTCGACCACGAAACTCTTTGATGACCGGCCTGACCAGTTCCTTCAGACAGGCACTCTGACGCGCAACTACCCCTGCTTCATCAAGTTGCATAAGCCGAGAGTAGCCAACCATGTCAGCGGCCAAAATTGCGGCAAGCCGCCTATTTACAGTGTTCTGTGCCAATCAGACCTCTTATGTCGGCTCGATTATGTTGCAAACTCATTTGCTATTATAGCGACTTCCAGCAAATTTGTGAGGAAATCTATCGCAGGCGTCAAACACTAACAAATGCGAGTTATAAAGCAGATCCAACGCATGTATTATGTCAGCTCTTGTCTCAGTTACTTATCAAGTAGGCATTTGCTGCAAACTTGAGTTTCCCGCTCGAGGTCTTTTTTGCTGCGGTCGTGAGCTGCAGTTTGCGGTCATTGACGCTGAATGCGGCGAAAGCCTGCTTTGTCCGGCGGTTTCAACTGGTCGACGCAACACTTTAGTCTTTTTGGAAAGATGTAGTGAACCTGATGAAGTATTGTCGCCGAGTGTTTTTCACAGATGAGCAAAAGTCAGAGATATGGAATCGATGGCAACGCGGCGAGTCGATGAACTCGATTGGGCGTGGTATTGATCGGTCGTCATCCATGAGACTTGCAGCGAAGGCCCAGTCTGATCCCAAGGTGGTTACTTGTCGCCAGCACTTGAGCCCGTTTTTTTGCTTAAGTGTTCCAGGAGATTATTCGCCACGTCACATTTGGCGCCTGCGAACACTTTGCATTGCAAATAGTAAGTAGCTGGACACGATTGCGGCCATGAAACACCAGACCGAAGTAAATGCATATTGGGCGAACACGAAGCCTATGATTACAGAGAGTGTAATGATTGCGCCAAAAATCTGGAAATCCCTTACAGACGAAAAGAGTAGAGGCACGCAAACAAGGCTTGCATAGACCCCTCGAATGACATCGTACGGAACGATGCCTTCCCAAATTAGTCGTGAGTTATAGTCAATGGAGTGTCTCACAACCCTGAGCGGCACCCAATCAGCATTGAATATCAATGGAATGAAGAGTGACAGTCCCAAAAGGAAGCCGAAGAGGCTCAAGACTAAGAAACCCATTTTTCGCTTTCTTCGCGGTTCGATCAGAAACGCTGCAATCGGCACCAGAAATGGCCAAACGAAGTAGGCGAAAAACAAAAAACCTAAGGCCAAGAAATGCGATCGTGAAGAATTCAATTGCCCGATCTCCATCCAAAGACTGCCCTCCAAAGCTTGCTGGATGCCAAAAAAGAGTGGAAAGACCGCAAACCCCAGATACTGCCGATCCTTCCTCATGGCGGTCCTGATTGTATATGCAGCCACCGGCATTAACACAGCTGCTGTCGTGAAACTGGCCGCAGCAGAAAAACACATGCTTCAAATCCTCTGATCTTTTTCAGCTTCCGGCAGGCGGTTTGATCTATTTGGCAAACCATACCAAATGGGCAACCCAGCTAATCGTTGCTGATCATGTCGTTAGAGTAACCTCTCAAATTAATTGGGCGCGATGCCCCCCGACACCGCGCCCGCGCCATAACTTGGCTCACTTGATACTCTAAATATCTCACGTCTAATCAGTAAAGTTTTTGAAAAATTATTAGTTACTCAATACATTCTAATTATAGCATGCGTTTTGGATTTGGCTTTGATCTAGATCAAATCGCACTTTTCTTACCAATTGAGCGGTCAGAAGCTCATTTCATCTTGTGCGACGAGCGGCGGCTTCGTTCGCAACCCGGTCAGGGCTGCGTTTTTTGCCAGTGTCTGGCGATTGTGGCGTGTGTCATACTGGCTATCTCCTTGGTGTTGTATATCTTGGAGCCCGCCTGCCGGTCCCTTCGGCAAGCTCTTGGTGCATGAGTACAGTCATGTGGACTAAGCCTGTGCCATCCTGAGCAATCCTAAAAGCAGGAGGGCAAG
>RCND010002521.1_pt1 | contig 10080 bp, 6 predicted proteins | sample 2041351 | NCBI WGS metagenome assembly RCND01 (sample SAMN09708230, study PRJNA481090) | Marine sediment metagenome, whole genome shotgun sequencing project. | biome: marine sediment; feature: ocean; material: sediment; isolation source: Sewage treatment plant 12B marine sediment (STP12B) ...
GATTTAGGTAAAAGCAGCTCTTTTTGCCGCGCCAAAAGGGTGTCTGAAATGGGCTTTAAAAAAGGGCTGGGATCTCTTTTTTCCAGCTTTCCAAAAACCTGCCGTTTTTTGGCCCAGCTAAAATAGAGCGCCTCTTTAGCCCGGGTCATGGCCACATAGAAGAGGCGCTGCTCTTCTTTTACATCAACCTTTTTAGCACTATTGGCCGTTTTATAGGGCATCAACCCATCTTCTAATCCGGCAATAAACACCACGGGAAACTCCAATCCCTTGGCCGCGTGCATGGTAAGCAGCGAAACCGTTTGCACGTTAAAACGGCAGGAATCCACATCATCCAACAGGCTCAACTGGGCCAAAAACGAAGCTTCATCACCCGGGTGCTGTTTGGCAAGGTTTAAAAGATCCTGCCAAATCGGCTTTTCCAGGTCTGCGGCCAAATCATCTTTTAGATTCACAAAATCAATGAGTTGGGTGATTTTTTCATCTGTGGAACGATTCGCTAACCGGCTTTGCAGTTGAATAATTTTTCCAGCGATGGTGTTTAGCCGCCGCTGTTGGGCGACGCCAACGCCGGGCAGGTCAATTTTCCGCAAAGATAACAGCGCCTCTTGTAGCTTTTTTTGTTGCCCCAACCCCCACAGGGTGAACTTTTCCAAACCCTTTTTTCCGGGTGCCTTGTTGAAAAGGGCGCAAACGGTTTCAAAATCGGAATAGAGCCCCTGTTTTAAGGCAAGCTTAAACGCCGCTAAAAAAGCCTTCTGGCCCCCTTTTTCAAGCTGCTGTTTGCGATCGGCCAGTTGATAGGGAACCCCTGCCTTTTCCATCGCCTCGGCAATCAAGTGACCCTGCCGCCGGGTTCGAAAAAGGACAGCCACATCCCCATAACTTTTTTGATCGACTTCTATCTTTGGCGTTGTCCAGCCGGTATCGATGTCGTGGAATCCGCGCCCACCCACGATGAGCAGCACCGCCCGCGCGATAACTGCCGCCTCTTTACGGTCCGAGTCACACTCAAAAAATCCCACTGTCTTTAAATCATCAATCTTGGCGTGAGCCGCTTTTAAGGTACTGCTCGTCCGGTCGCCCCCCAACATTTGACCGGCGGCCGTAATGATCGTTTGGGTGGATCGGTAATTGTTTTTCAACTCTATTTTTTGGGCCCCTTGGAAATCGACTACAAAGCGGTGAAAAAAGCGATCATCGGACCCCCTGAAACCGTAAATGGACTGGTCCGGGTCCCCAATCACACACAACCCCTGTCCGCTGTCGGTGGTGAGCAGACGCACCAGTTGATATTGGGCTTCGTTAATATCCTGATATTCATCCACAAAAAGGTATTGAAAGTGTTTCTGTAGTTTTTGACGATAGGGTTTATCTTGGGCTAGACGCTCCGCCACCTCATTGATCAAATCTTCATAATCAAAAACCCCCTCTATCTTTAGGAGGCTTTGGTAGGTTTTCAAAATAGCGTTTTCCGCTTCACCCAGCTCCGGGTGATTCTCTTTTTCCAAACTTTGGGTTTTTTGTTTGGCCGTCATCAGTGCCATTTCAACCTTGTCGATGGAAAGGTCTGTTTTCACACCCTTGGCCTGTTCGATTTTGAGGGCGGTCTGGATCAGATGCCGCCGGTCAAGATCGTCTAAAACCCGAACGGATGTGCCTTTTTCTTCAGTGAGCAACATTAAACAAAAGGAATGGAAAGTTTTGATAACCGGCTGAGCGACTTTTTTCCCTAGTTTTTTTTCAATCCGCCGACTCATTTCACGGGCCGCTTTGTGGGTAAAGGTGACCGCCAAAATCTTTTCCGGGGTAACGCCTTTGTTTTGAATAAGCCGCACCATACGCTGGGTGATGGTCATGGTTTTACCGGTTCCAGGGCCGGCCACAATGATCAGCGGTGCTTTTCCATGTTCAACCGCTTTTTTTTGATCCGGGTTTAATATTAATCTGGCTATTTGCGGCTTTATTTTCTCTGTGGTGACCTTTTTTTTAAAAACAGGGGGTTTATTTTCTTTTTTTTTGCGTTGTTTGGCTCTTTTGGAAGACTTGGCAGCAAACAGCTCTTGCTGTCCCATCAGCGTTTTGCGCTCATCATCATCAAACAGCGAAACTTTTCCAAAAACACCATCATAGCCCGCCTCAATATTTACCTCGCCTTTTCGAATACGGCGGATTGCTTCGCCCAAAAGGGGTATTTGAACACGGTCGATGATTTCCGGAGCCGTATCTGCCAACACGGTCAATTCCGGGCCCAGCTCGCTGACCACCTTCTCATAAGCCTTTCCCACGGTTTTAGTATTGGGTCCCACTTGATAAATTTCCGCTAATATATCGGTTAAGGGTACCAGGCTTTTATAGGGATGGTTGTTTTTAGGCTTAATTCCTTCCGGTCGATCGGCCAATTCCATCACCCGGTAGAGAACCCCCAGGGTGAGAGGTTTACCGCATTCTGGACAGAGATTTTCGGTTTTTAAAGACTCTTTGGGGTGGCAGGTGATACCACATTTTTTGTGCCCGTCCAAATGATACTTGCCCTCTTGGGGGAAAAACTCCAAGGTCCCTAAAAAGCGCGTTGAATCACCCGTAGCCATGGCGTTTGTGATGGCATGAAAAGTGAGCTCGGTGTCAAACAGGTTGGCCTCGCGCCCCAATTTGGACGGCGAGTGGGCGTCTGAGTTGGAAATAAGGGTCATCCTGTCTAAGTCGGATATCTGCCAATTCATGGCCGGATCCGAAGAGAGACCGGTTTCCAGCACCTTTATATGGGGTGCTAAATCCTCAAAGCATTCTTCAATGGAATCAAACCCCGATTTTGATCCAAAGAGCGAAAACCAAGGTGTCCAGATGTGAGCGGGTACAAAAAGGGCTTTGTCGTCGGTTTCAAGGGTTATATCCAAAAGATCGTGGGCATCGAGACCTAAAATGGGCCGCCCATCGGATTTGATATTTCCCAGGCTATCAAGTTTACGGTTAAATTTTTCAGCCGCCGCCAGCGATGGCATCATGACAAGATTGTGATTTTTGCGGGTTTTGCCGTTTTTCTTATAGATGGAGCTGATCTCCGCTGATAGCAAAAAACGCACCGGTCCACGGCAACTTGGGGGAATTTGTTGATCCAGCTCTTTTTCGATGGCCGGTTTGAGCCGGTAAAGCCCTTCGCTCTCTTCGATCAACTTTTCCGTCATCTCTCCAAACCAGGCCGGATGGGTCGAGTCACCGGTTCCCACTACCGTAATCCCCTTTTTCTGGGCCCAGATATAGAGATTTTCCAGATCAAGATTACGGGCTGTGGCCATGGAGTATTTGGAATGGATATGTAAATCCGCGATAAATTTCATCTTTTTAACACCCACCCTTACCCAACTCTTTTTTCATCTTTTTAACCTGTTTCGATTATGTGTAGACCTGATGAAAAAGGTTGTTATTTAACCAAAAAATCTATATATATGTTGTTTAAATTATTTATTATACTACATCTTGGGATTGGGGATTAAAATTTTTAAATGGGGATATTGTCCAACACAGTTTCACTCACCCGCTATCATGTCAACGGTAACCTTGAAAAACCAATTATGGAGACGGTCAATCAAGCGCTGATCCAAAATACCATCAAGGATATCGATCATAAACCCTACGAAAAAAGTGTCGGCTGGACCTCTTTTGATAAACCCTATGCGCCTGACTTTTCAGGCTCTTCGTTTGTGTACGGCTCTTTTTTTATGTTTTCGTTACGTATCGATAAAAAATCGGTTCCCTCTAAAATCGTCCAAAAAGAGACTTCCGAGGCGATTTCCAAAAGACTCGAAACAGGCGACCGCGCCTTTTTGTCGAAAAATGAAAAAAATGAATTAAAAGAGGCTATTTTAGCAGGACTCTATCAGCGTGTGCCTGCCACCCCCCATATTCATGATCTTATTTGGGATATGGAAAACAGAACAATCTCTTTTTTTTCCTCCCAAAAAAACGCCTGCGAGGAGCTGGAAACCCTTTTTCAGCAAACATTCAATATACAGTTGATTCGTCTTTTTCCATACACCCAGGCGGAGTTAAAAGCGGACTTAACCCCCCTTCAAAAAGATGAAATGAAAAAAATCGAACCCACGCGGTTTGTCTAATAGTCCTTCATTTTAATTTTACAAAAAGATTATATAAAGAATATAATGTTAGACATTTCAGTTGGTTATACAAAATATCAGTTCTTAGGGGGCGAGTTTCTTACCTGGCTCTGGTTTACCATTGAAAACCCGTTGAAAATTGCCTCTATCTGGAAAGATGAAGTACCCCAGCTCCTTCTGGGCGACCGCATGGTTTTGGAAAACCGTTCAGGTGAAAACCTTGAAACCATTACCATAAAGGGAACCGATGCCGGATTGGAAGAAGGTTATCTGGCCTTACGCAAAGGTTCTCATGTCACTGAAATAAATCTTATCTGCCGCTTAGAGGATCAATCGTGGCGCTTTACCATCAAAGGTGAAAACTTAGCTTTAACCAACTTTAAAACACCATTAACCGGGAAAATTTCTAATTCCGAAGAGGTTGAAGGTGCGTTGCTTGAAAAAGCCTATCTCTACGAAACGGTTTTTAAATGGTTAGACTCACTCTTTAATCACTTTTTAAAGTTGCGTCTTGCTGATGAATGGACAACAAGCTGTACCCCTGACATCCGGAAATGGATTTTAAATAAACATACCATGACCGAAAGCAGCCACAACAACCGATAAAAGTTAAAAAGGCGCTGATAGAATGTTTATAAAGATGAGGTTATGAACAACGAGCTTCTTTTGTAATAAAAACTTTATTTAATGAATAAATAATAAACCGATTTATAAACAATTTTAATTAAATTTTAATTTATATATTCAGTTACTTATAAAGTTTCTAGCGTTATGAACAACCCCTATTAATATTATTTATTATATATAATTAAAATAAAGAGGACAGCCATGAAATTTGTCATCCAACGTGAAACGATTCTTCCCGTTCTGGCGAACATTCAAGGACTCACCGGTCGTAAAAGCAATTTGGTAATTACCTCCCACATACTGATAACGGCCGAGGCCAAAGGTGTCCGTATTACCGCAACAGATCTTGAGACCGGGTTTGAAGGGTTTTATCCGGCAGCGGTGGAGAAAACCGGTTCGGTCACCATAGACAGCAGCAAGTTTTTCCAAATCGTTAAAGATTTTCCCGTTGATGAGATTTTGATGGAGGAAGTTGATAACAATTGGATTGAAATCGGCGACACCAAAGTCAATTTCCACATTGTGGGAATGGATAAAGATGCTTTTCCCGATACGCCGGTAATGGATGAAGCGGTTCTTTTTAATATGGAATCGGGTCACTTTAAAAAAATGATCGACAAAACCGTTGGAATCAGCGGATCATCGGACGACAAAAGGGCCCATATTATCGGAGTTAGTTTGGAAAAGATTCAACTTGGTGACAAACAGCTGCTGAGATTGGTTTCTACTGATGGGGGCCGTCTCTCTAAAATGGATTATGAGTATGGTGAAAAGGCTGAACTGCCTATTGAACAAAATGTGATTGTTCCTAAAAAAGGTCTTTCGGAGGTTTCTAAGTTTTTAGAATCTGAAGGAATTGTGCAGCTGGGAATTCAAAATAATAAATTGATTGTGAAAAAAGAGAACGAAACTTTCATCACTCGGTTGCTTGAAGGAATTTTTCCCGACTACAAAATGGCCATCGAAAAAAAGGATGAAAACGATATTCTGGTACCGAAAAAACCCTTTTTGATGATGCTCAAGAGAATGTCGATCCTAGGGTCTGATCATTTTCATTCGGTGCGGTTCAAATTTACCGACAACAAGCTATTTATCAATTCGGCTAATCCGGACCTGGGCGAATCCAAGGAAGATATGGATATTGAATTCACACGCCCGGCCATGAAAGTGACCTTTAATCCACGGTTTTTTATAGAAGCGCTTAATGTCATAGATGAAGACGAAATAGTCTTAAATGTGGCCAGCCCGGATCGGGCTTGTTTGTTGGAGGGGAAGGATAATCCCTATTATATGGCGGCCATTATGCCCATGAACCTATAATGGCGTTGTAAAAAGGCACATCTACGGCGTCGTTGAGGTTTATCAGACTCTCGATATACTATTCGTATTATCTCGATCCTGACAAACCCCAACGCCTTGTACCTGAGCCTTTTTCCTTAGCCATTACATAATTTGTTTAATTATAAATGATAAAATTTAAGATTAATTAAAATAGAAAAGAGGGTTGTTGAATGAGTAAACCCACCAAACAGTACGATGAAAGCAGCATTTCAGTATTAGAAGGGTTGGAGGCGGTCCGTAAACGGCCGGCCATGTATATCGGCAATGTCGATGTGGCAGGCTTGCATCACCTGGTCTATGAGGTGGTGGATAATAGTATCGACGAAGCCATGGCGGGTCATTGTGACAAGATTACCGTTGTTATTCATCCGGATAACAGTGTCAGTGTAACGGATAACGGCCGTGGAATACCCGTAGGAATGCACAAAAAAGAAAAAATACCGGCGGTTGAGGTGGTTTTAACCAAACTGCACGCCGGGGGAAAGTTTGATAACGAATCGTATAAGGTTTCCGGCGGTTTGCACGGTGTGGGGGTTTCGGTGGTTAACGCCTTGTCGGAGCATCTTGATGTGGAAATCTATTCAGAAGGTGAAATATATCATCAAACCTACTCCCGGGGAAAAAAAACTAGCGAACTGGAAAAGATTGGAAAGACACGTAAAAAAGGAACTAAGATTCATTTTGTTCCCGATTCGCAAATATTTGAAACAACGCTTTATAATTACAACACCCTATCCCGTCGATTAAGGGAACTGGCCTTTTTAAACAAGGGTATTCGCATTGAATTTGAAGATGAACGGTCGGATCAAAAAGAGAGTTTTTTGTATAAAGGGGGAATTGTTCAATTCGCGGAATATTTAAACCGTCGCAACACAGGTCTTCACAAACCGATCTTTATTGAAGGAGTCAGAAATGATGTGGAGATCGAGGTTGCCATTCAATATAACGACACCTTTAAGGAAATTTTACTTTCCTTTGCCAATAACATCAATACCGTTGAAGGGGGTTTTCATCTCATCGGTTTTAAAGCGGCGCTCACCCGCTCTTTAAATCAATACGCATCCAGCGGTAATATCCCTAAAAACATGCGTGTAAAAATTTCCGGTGATGATGTCCGCGAGGGTCTGACGGCGATTGTCAGTGTGCGTATTATGGAGCCGCAGTTTGAGGGGCAGACCAAAACCAAGCTGGGAAACAGCGAGGTTAAGGGGTTGGTGGAGTCTTTGGTCAACGAGCAGCTGGGCATCTATCTGGAAGAAAACCCGGCGGTGGGTAAAAAGATTCTCTCCAAAGCCATTGACGCCTCAAGGGCGCGGGATGCAGCCCGTCGAGCCAGAGATTTGGCTCGTAATAAGGGCGCTTTGGTGGATAGCACCCTGCCGGGTAAATTGGCCGAATGTCAGGTTTCCGATCCGGCTATGCGGGAGATTTTTTTAGTTGAGGGTGATTCCGCCGGTGGCAGTGCCAAACAGGGGCGGGATCGCAAATTTCAGGCGATTTTACCCTTGCGGGGTAAAATTCTAAATGTGGAAAAAGCACGCTTTGATAAGATTATCAAAAGCGAGGAAATCAAAAATATTATTACCGCCTTGGGCGCCGGCATCGGTACCGAAGAGTACGACATCGATAAAATCCGTTACCACAAAGTGGTGATTATGACCGATGCTGATGTGGATGGCTCCCATATTCGCACCTTACTACTCACCTTTTTTTACAGACAAATGCCTGAAATTATAGAACAAGGGTATCTTTATATTGCCGAACCACCGCTCTACAAGGTGGGTAAAGGAAAAAAGGCGTTTTATCTGAAAGACGACCTTCAGTTTCAGGAGTATATTTTAAAAAGGGCTTGCGAGAACAGGTTGTTGCAAGTTGGTGAAAAAGGACAGCCGCTTACCGATAAACAATTTTATCTGTTTATCACCCAGCTTTATGAATATATCGAAAATATCAAAAGTTTACGTATGCGGCACTATCCCAGAGATCTGGTGGAATTGTTGATTAACAATGGCGCTGAAAATAAACGCTTTTTACAAGATGGCGAGAAGATGAATCAGTTGGCCCAAAAGCTGACCAAAATCGATTATGATGTGGAAGGTCCTTTTTTCGATGAGACCAAACAGCTTTACCAACTCACTGTCACTCCTACCCAGGCGGTTCGAAAAAAAGCGCTTTTAGAAGAAGATCGCCTGGTTCCCGATCGGCCAGTCAATATTGATCGGCAGTTGGTTTATTCCCACGACTATCAAAAATGCCTGCTGTTGGGAAAAAAGTTCCAGGTTCATGATTTTTCGCCATTTGTTCTCTTTAACGCAAACAACAGTGAACCTGAAGAAACCCTTTCAACTAAATTTGCCCTGTTTGAATATATGGAAAACGCGGGCAAAAAAGGGATGCATATGCAGCGCTACAAAGGTCTTGGTGAAATGAATCCCGACCAGTTGTGGAAAACCACCATGGATCCCGAAAAACGGATTTTGTTGAAAGTGAAGGTGGCGGACGCTGTGGATACCGACGAAATTTTCACCATTCTTATGGGTGAAGAGGTGGAGCCGCGGCGTGAGTTTATTCAAAATAACGCCTTGGAAGTAAAATCTTTGGATATCTAACCGGCATGGCCGGGATGTATAGACGCACCCAAATAGATGACAAAGATTTCAACAATTTATACAAAAAAACAGTAGCTATATTCAAATAAACAATACGATTTTTTATGTCAGCAATATTTCCAGAGCCGATCCAAAGCCTTCCCGAGGCGGATATCCCCCTGGAGGGCATTAAGGCGTATCTTTCTCAAGCCAAAACCCATCAAATTGTCTTTATGGAATTTGAGAAAGATGTTGAACTGCCGGAACATTCCCATGCAGCTCAGATCGGATTTGTTTTGGAGGGTAAAATAGAGCTGACAATAGATGGCCAAAAGAAAACCTATTTCAAAGGCGATCGTTACTACATCCCTGAAGGGGTTTTTCATTCAGGGATAATCTACGCCGGATACGCGGATATCACCTTTTTTAACGAACCGGATCGTTATTCGCGCAAACCGTAAGAAAAAACCAACTGATGCCTAATACGTTGGCCCATATAGCTGTTCAGGCTACCGCCGGTCGTACACTTTTGCGGCCCGGCGACTTTATCTGGTGTTTGATCGGCCTCATCATCCCTGATTTGGCCTGGATCTTTTGGCGTATTGCCGTAATGTTTACCGGCAATTGGGCACCCTACTCACTCAAGCTGTACGCCATTGTTCAAAGTTCGCTTTTCGGTAGTTTGCTCTTGTGTGCCGCCATCGCCGCTCTGACGCAAAAACCGGGCCGGGTCTTTTGTATCTTGGCGGTTAATTCCTTAGCGCACCTTTTGTTGGATGCCATTCAAATCAAGTGGGCCAACGGAGTTCTATTGGGCGCGCCCTTTACCTGGCAATTGACCCAATTTGGTTTTTTTTGGCCGGAAGATCGATTTGGAGATCTGCTCACAATTTTAGGGTTTTTGAGCTGCCTCTATTTTACCTGGAAAAGCCGTCAACTCTCCTTTCAGGGTCAGTTCAACTTTTCAAAATTAAAGGTGCTATTCGCAGGTCTCTTTTTACTGCTCTATTGGGTAACGCCGCCGTTATTGTGGTCGGGGGCAATAAAGGCTGACAACCATTTTATTAAAACATTGAGCCAGGTAGAGGCGCGTCCAGGAAAAGTGATTGAACTGGATCGCGTCTTTTTTCGTAAGGAAGGTGACCGTTTACAGATTCACTCATCTTGGGGCGACGATTTTGTTGCTACGGCACCCGAATTATCCAACTCAGGAACCATTTCCATTCGAGGAATGTTTATTGATACCCAGCGGATTAAGATAGCCGACTACCATTTACATCGTAGCGGTTGGCGTGATGGCGCCTCTATTTTAGGGTTAACCTGGATCGCCTTTTTTGTTTTTTGGAAAACAAGGCGGCGTTCTTAAAATTCAATACTCCCCGGCGTTCGAGGAAAAGCGATCACATCAC
>RCND010002523.1_pt1 | contig 10076 bp, 4 predicted proteins | sample 2041351 | NCBI WGS metagenome assembly RCND01 (sample SAMN09708230, study PRJNA481090) | Marine sediment metagenome, whole genome shotgun sequencing project. | biome: marine sediment; feature: ocean; material: sediment; isolation source: Sewage treatment plant 12B marine sediment (STP12B) ...
AGCAATGCTATGCTTTAATTTTTTGCCTCGATAAATTAAAAATAAATTCAATTTACCTTTAAGACATTACAAAATTAAATTGGTATAACGCGTTCAGATATTTTCAATTGAAAAACCATAAGATAAATATTATTTCGATTTAGACCAAAATAAAAGCCACATCTTCGGATGTGGCTTTCTATAATTAAATTATGTAATCTTTATTACAAATCAAACTTAATCCCTTGCGCTAATGGCAATTCGTCTGAATAGTTCACTGTATTTGTTTGGCGACGCATATAGACTTTCCATGCATCAGAGCCAGACTCGCGCCCACCACCAGTTTCTTTCTCACCACCAAAGGCTCCACCAATCTCAGCACCAGACGTTCCAATATTTACATTGGCAATTCCACAATCTGAACCAGCATAAGATAAAAACTTCTCTGCTTCTTTCATTTCGTTGGTCATGATTGCTGAAGATAAACCTTGAGCCACACCATTTTGCTGCACAATCGCATTTTCTACGTCGCCAGAATATTTCATTAAGTATAAAATCGGAGCAAATGTTTCGTGCTGTACAATTTCAAAATGATTTTCTGCTTCTATAATCGCTGGTTTCACGTAGCAACCACTTTCGTAACCTTCACCTTCTAAAACTCCACCTTCAACTAATACCTTTCCACCTTCAGCTTTTGCTTTTTCAATAGCCGCTAAATAGGTGTTTACAGCATCCTTGTCTATTAATGGTCCAACATGTTTTGTTTCATCTAAAGGATTACCGATCTTAATTTGTCCATAAGCACCAACGATCGCATCTCTTACTTTATCGTAAACAGATTCGTGAATTATTAATCGACGTGTAGATGTACAACGTTGTCCACAAGTCCCAACAGCACCAAATACAGCACCAGGAACTACGACTTTTAAATCAGCCGTTGGTGTAATAATAATCGCATTGTTTCCACCTAACTCTAATAAAGATTTACCAAAACGTTCAGCAACTGTTGCACCAACGATGCGTCCCATACGAGTCGAACCGGTTGCAGAAACTAAAGGAATTCTAGAATCTGTCGTCATCATCTCACCAACTTTGTAATCTCCGTTGATAATACAAGAAACCCCTTCTGGTAAGTTATTTTCTTTTATTATTTCTGCAATAATATTTTGACAGGCAATTGAGCATAAAGGCGCTTTTTCAGAACCTTTCCAAACACATACATCACCACAAATCCATGCTAAAGCCGTATTCCAAGCCCAAACAGCAACAGGAAAGTTAAAGGCAGAGATAATCCCAACCACACCAATTGGATGCCATTGCTCTCTCATAACATGAAATGGACGTTCCGATGGAATAACTTGTCCGTTTAATTGTCTAGATAGGCCGACTGCAAAATCACAGATATCAATCATTTCCTGCACTTCACCATAACCTTCTTGCAAAGATTTACCCATTTCGTAAGAGACGAGTTTCCCTAAAGGTTCTTTTAAGTCTCTTAATTTATTTCCAAATTGGCGAACAATCTCACCACGAAGAGGGGCTGGCTTATCTCTCCAAGACAAAAATGCGCTTGTAGCGGCATCCATTACTTTATCGTAATCTGCTCTTGTTGTAGACTTTACTTTACCAATTAATTTGCCATCTACTGGAGAATACGATTCTATGATGTCACCATTAGAAAAATTATTTAAACCTGTAGAAGTCCCTTCATTTAAGTCTTTAACACCTAACTGTCTTAAAGCTTCCTTTATTCCGAAATCGGTAGCAACTGCTTCCATATATGATTGTTTTTTATGAATTATTAAATTATCTCGCGAAGTTACTAATAAAATGTTAGTTTTTATTGAAGCTTGGACGCTAAAAATGTAACTTTAAAGCAGTTATAAAATCCATCCTTCAATGAAAAAACTTAGTCCATTTATTTTACTTTTTTTAATTTCTTTAAGCTGCGGTGAGTTGGTTCCAAATCCAGATGAGAATCCTGAAAATATAACGCGCAAAAAGGCTGACAGCCTAGAACAGCGTAAACCAGAATTCGCCATAGTCATCCACGGAGGTGCCGGAACCATCCTAAAAAAGAACATGACCCCAGAGCGTGAAGCCGCTTACCAAGCAAAACTAGAAGAAGCAATTAGAGTCGGTTATGAGGTTCTGAAAAATGGAGGAAGTAGCCTCGATGCTGTTGAAAAAACCATAAATGTTATGGAAGACTCCCCATTATTTAACGCTGGCAAAGGAGCCGTTTTCACGAACGCCGAAACTAACGAATTAGATGCGTCCATAATGGATGGCAAAACCTTAAATGCTGGGGCTTCTGCAGGAACCACAAACGTTAGAAATCCCATTAATTTAGCGAGAACAATTATGGAAAAATCAGAACATGTCATGCTCTCTGGGAAAGGCGCCGAAACCTTTGCTGAAGAACAAGGATTAACTTTGGTTGACCCAGAATACTTCTTCACTGAAAACAGATTTAAATCTTTACAACGTATCAAAGACAAAGAAAAAAAAGCATTAGACTATGATGCCAAAACTGCTTTTTACGACCCCTACATTAAAGATTCAAAATACGGAACTGTAGGCTGTGCTGCTTTAGACAAAAATGGCAATTTAGCTGCTGGCACTTCAACTGGTGGCATGACCAACAAACGTTATGGCAGAATTGGTGACGCACCTATAATTGGATCAGGAACTTATGCTAATAATGCAACCTGTGCTGTATCGAGCACAGGTTGGGGAGAATATTTCATCCGTGCTCAAGTGGCTCACGATATTTCGGCAATGATGGAATATAAGGGCTTGTCTTTAAAAGAAGCGTCTAGAATTGTCATCCAAGATAAATTAACAGACTTAGGAGGAACTGGCGGTATCATCGCTGTTGATAAAAATGGCAATATGGTGATGGAGTTTAATACGGCTGGTATGTATCGCGCGACTATGAATGACCAAGGGGAATTAACCATTGGGATTTATAAAGAATAAGTTTTGCACAGCGCACAGTTTCCCCTCTTGGGAGGGAACAGTTTATAGCTACGATAAAGGTTTTACACCGATTAGTAAAAACCCTATATTTTTCTCTAAAACAATCCCGATTTCGATCACTTAGTTTAGCACAATTCTTAACTTTAAGAACAATTTAACAAGAACCAAAAGTCTAAACCTTAAAAAAACCGCGTACTTATTTAACAAGAATGCACCTACCCTTCTTTTAATCGAAGTTTCACACTTAATCTGTCAATAATTATGCAAATCAAAAAGCACCTCGTTCTAATACTTATTTTAATAGTTGCGTTTTCTTGTAAAAAAAAGTCAGTCGAAACCGACAATATTTTCAAATTTAGAGACTACATCAGTTATACGACGTCTGGATTGGCATCTGTTGTTGACCCGATAAAAATAAGTCTCTCAGAACCTGTTGAAGGTTGGGAAAACGAGCAAGAATTAGAGGCAAGCATCGTTAAATTAAAACCATACGCTCAAGGCAAATTACAAATACAAAATAAACATACGCTAATTTTTACACCAGACGAACCATTAGAATCTGCCACAGAATATACCGTAGTTGTTAGTCTTGGCGAGATCTATAAAACAGTTCCTAAAGATTTTGAAGATTTCACCTTTCAGTTTAAAACACTAACTCCAAGCTTTAACATTACAACAAATAATCTCCAGTCTTACAGTAAGGAATGGCAGTATATAATGGGCCAAGTGCGTTCTGCTGATGTTATCAATTTAGAGGACGCTCAGCAATTGATTTCTGTTTCTCAAAATCAAAAACCACTGCGTTTGGTCTGGAATGACGCCAATAAAAATTCAAAATATTTCGAATTTAAAATTGATAGCATCAATAGATTGTTAGAAGACAGCAACATTGATGTAAAATGGGATGGGAACGCAATTAATGCTGAAAACAAAGGTGAAAATTCCATCGCAATTCCAGGAAAAAATAACTTTATCATTGTAGAAACGGAAGTCATTCAAAGTCCAGAGCAATACCTGTCTATTAACTTCTCGGATCCCCTAAAAAAACAACAAAATTTCTCAGGATTAGTCTCAATTCAAGGAGCTAAAAACCCTAAATATATTGTCGATGGTAATGTTTTAAACGTCTATCCAGACTCGAAATTAGTTGGTGAAATTCAGGTGGATGTATTTACAGGAATTAAAAATACAGATGGATTTAAACTTAAAAATCCTTATTCTGAACAACTGAGCTTTGAAGATCTAAAACCTCAAGTGAGACTGATTAGTAATGGTTCCATTTTACCAAACTCTAAAGATTTAAAATTCAATTTTGAAGCCGTAAACCTCAGTAAGGTTGATGTCAGAATCATTAAACTGTATGAAGACAATATCCTTCAGTTTTTACAATCTAATAATCTCAATAGCAACAATGAATACGACATAAAAAATGTTGGCCGTCGTATTGCTAAAGAAACGATTACACTTATTCAAGATAAAACTCAAAATACAGGGAAATGGAAAGCTTACAGCATCGATTTATCTAAATATTTACAGGCAGAGCCTGGTGCTATCTACAGAGTTGAAGTTGGCTTTAAACAAGATTATTCGGTATACGATTGCGCATCAAAATCCAAAACTACAGACGTTGATGAAGACGACTATGATGATTACTACGATGACTATTATGAAGAGGATTTTTACGCCTCAGAAGATCTTACCGACGAAGAAGAGGAACTTCGTGAAGAACGCTATTGGGATAATTTAAGCTACAGTTACAGAAATACCAATTACCGCTACAGAGATAGAGAAAATCCTTGTACAGAGTCTTATTTTAATTACGGAAACAGAACGGTATCTCAGAACTTAATCAGCTCAGATCTTGGTGTCATTGCAAAGCAAGGCAATGATAATACTTATTTCTTCGCTGTCACCAATATTCTAACCACAGATCCTGAAGCCGCGACCAAAGTCACACTATACAATTATCAGCAGCAAGACATAGCAAATGGTATGACCAATACCGATGGTATTATTGAAATCGACGCTAAAAAACGTGCTGCTTTTGCCATAGTTTCCAAAGGAAAAAGCGTGAGCTATGTAAAACTTTTAGATGGTAATTCTTTATCGCTTAGTAAGTTTGATGTTTCTGGAAACAGATTGCAACGGGGTCTTAAAGGCTATATTTATGGTGAACGTGGTGTTTGGCGACCAGGCGATAGCTTATTCTTAACTTTCGTTTTAAACGACAAGGCCAACAAACTGCCTAAAAAACATCCTGTTAAACTAGAAATTACGGATCCTATGGGTAAGCTCGTCTTCAGAAAAGTTTCTGTAGATAATATCAATAATTTCTATGATTTTAAAGTCCCAACCTCTTCAGATTATAAAACCGGAAACTACAATGCGAAAGTATCTGTTGGTGGCGCTCAATTTTCAAAAGGCTTAAAAATTGAAACGGTTAAACCTAACCGATTAAAAATAAAAATCGATTTTAAGGATGCGGTGTTAACCAATAATAAACCCTTACAAGGAGACCTAAAGGTGGCATGGTTGCATGGTGCACCCGCAAAGAATTTAAAAGCTGAAATAAAAGCAAAATTCACGACGGCGCAGACCAGTTTTAAAGGGTATAAAAACTATGTTTTTAATGACCCAACCAAAAATTTTAGCACAGAAGAAACCAATGTTTTTGAAGGCTATTTAGATGCCAGTGGAAAAGCTAAAGTTGATGCAAAATTGAATATTGGCAAAAATGCACCAGGGATGTTAACTGCACAATTCTTAGTGAGAGCTTTTGAAAACGGTGGTGACTTTTCACTCGATGCATTTACAATGCCTTATGCTCCTTACGAAAGTTTTGTAGGCTTACAATCACCAGAAGGAAACAACTATGACTCATTTTTTACAGACGAAAATCACACCTTTGATATTGCAACAGTAACTGCTGAAGGCCAACCCATACAGCGTAAAAACTTAGAAGTAAAAGTCTATAAAATTGAATGGCGTTGGTGGTGGAATTCCTCTTATGATAATCTATCGACCTACGTTTCGAGTAATTATCACAGACCTATTCAACAATTTTCGGTATATACAGATGCGAATGGCAGAGCGAATTTTAAACTCAATATTCCTGAAAATAATCGTGGTCGTTATTTAATTAGAGTTGTAGATCCTGTAAGTGGTCATGCGACTGGGCGTACGGCGTATTTCTATAAAAATTGGTGGTCTAACTCAGCATCAGGTGATAAGGAAGCGGCAAAAATGCTAGTCTTTTCAACAGACAAGGAAAACTATAATGTTGGTGACACCGCTAAATTGACTTTCCCTTCAGGAAGTGAAGGCAGAGCTTTAGTCAGTATTGAAAATGGCACTGAAATTTTACAACACCAATGGGTAAAAACCAAGCCAGGCGAGACCACTATTGATATTCCTGTGACATCAGAAATGGCTCCGAACGTGTTCATTAATATTTCACTATTGCAACCGCATGCTATTACATCCAACGATTTACCCATTCGTTTATATGGAGTGATTCCTATGATGGTAGAAAATCCGGCTACGAAATTAGAACCCGTATTAAACATGCCAGATGTCATTAAACCAGAGCAATCCTACGAGATAAAAGTCTCTGAAAAGAACAATAAGGCCATGACCTATACCATTGCGGTCGTAGAAGAAGGGCTTTTAGATTTAACACGTTTTAAAACACCAAATGCTTGGAATAGCTTCTATGCTCGCGAAGCCCTAGGAGTGAAAACTTGGGACATTTTCGATGATGTCATTGGCGCGTATTCAGGCAGTATTGACCAAGTATTCGCCATTGGCGGTGATGGTAGTGCTGCCGGCGGAAAAAATAAAAAAGCGAATCGTTTTAAACCTGTGGTCACCTATTTAGGGCCCTTCTTATTAAGTCCCGGCAAAACAACAACGCACAAACTTAAAATGCCAAATTATGTTGGTGCAGTGCGCACAATGGTTGTTGCCGGTAATAACGCTACTGAAGCTTATGGTAGTGCCGAAAAATCAGTGCAAGTTAAAAAGCCATTAATGGTCTTAGCCACCTTACCACGCAAATTAAGTCCTGGTGAAAAAGTAACACTACCAGTGACTGTTTTTGCTATGGAAGACAAGGTTAAAAATGTGAATCTTACTCTAAAATTAAGCGATGGCATTACAGTTAAAGGCAGTAGTTCACAATCGCTTCAATTTAGCAAACCAGATGAAAAAATGGTATATTTTGAACTGGATGTTACCAAAGCAAAAGGCATTAATACCATTGAAGTAATCGCTACCGGAAATGGAGAAAAATCGACCTATAAAGTTGAAATTGATGTTGAAAACCCAAACCCAATGACCTCTCGTGTTGTCGACCATGAATTGGAAGCAAATGCAAAACAAATCTTAGACTTTAACACTTTTGGAGTTCCAGGAACAAATTCTGCTACAGTTGAATTTTCAACACTACCCCCAATGGATTTTACCGGAAGGTTGCAATACTTAATTCGCTATCCTCATGGTTGTGTTGAGCAAACCACATCGAGTGTGTTTCCACAGTTATTCTTAGGAGATATTTTCGACTTAACTTCTGACAAGAAAAAGCAAATTCAAGCAAATATTGAAAATGGAATTAATCGTTTAGGGCATTTTCAGCAACCAAGTGGCGGCATGAGTTACTGGATTGGTGAAAACTCTGCCAATGATTGGGGAACAAGTTACTCCGGTCATTTTATGATTGAAGCTGAGAAAAAAGGCTTTGTATTACCATTGACATTTAAGAGCAATTGGATCGCCTACCAGAAACAAGCGGCTAGAAATTGGAGACCTAGTTATCGTGTTTACCATTCAGATTTAGCACAAGCCTATCGTTTATACACCCTGGCTTTAGCTGGCAGTCCAGATTTAGCTTCAATGAACAGGCTTCGTGAGTTCGAAGAAATTTCTAATGAAGCCAAATGGAGACTCGCAGCGGCTTATGCTTTAGCTGGACAAAAAGAAGCTAGTGATGCGCTTTCAAAAATGGCAAATATTAATTTTCAACCTATAAAAAATAATAGCTACACCTATGGCTCTGTCGGTCGAAATAGAGCAATGGCCTTAGAAACTATGATTATTACTGGCAATTCTCAATCTAGAGATTTAGCAAAATTAATTGCCAAAGATTTAGCGAGTAACAGATGGATGAGCACGCAAACAACAGCATACAGCTTGCTAGCCATGGGCAAAATGGTGATTAAAAATGGCGGAAAAGATTTAAAACTTAGCTATAGCATTAACGGAAAAACAGAAACCATAGATACTAAAAACGCCATTGCACAACGGACTATTCCGATTAGTGATGGCAAAAACGACTTAGTCTTAACTAATGAAAAAGACAACTTGGTTTATGTGCGTATTTTAAATTCTGGTAAGTTGAAATTGGGTGAAGAATTATCAGAACAACGTGGCTTTAGTATTTCAACAGTTTATAAAGATTTACAAGGCAACAAAATTGATGTTTCTAAATTGCAACAGGGTCAGGATTTCGTCGCAACGGTTAACATTACAAATCTTAATAATGAACAGGTCAATGATGTGGCATTGACCCAAATTTTCCCATCTGGTTGGGATATTGTCAACACACGTTTTACCGATTTTGGCGATACCACAGTGAGCCAAGCTAGATCTACTGATATTAGGGACAACCGCGTTAATTTCTATTTTAACATGAATCCTAAAGGAAAGCATGGCACCAAAACGTTTACCGTCATGTTAAACGCATCTTATTTAGGAACCTACTATTTACCCGGGACACAAGCTGAAGCGATGTATGACAATGATTACTTAGTACGTAACAAAGGGGAATGGGTGACAGTTGAAAAATAACCAAATTCCTGCGCAGGTAGGAATCTCATAAATAGAACCGCCATTGCGAGGACGAAGGACGTGGCAATCTCATGAAGTGACGCACAAACCACAAACAGATTGCCACAGCTGACAAAAAAGTCAGCTTCGCAATGACGACACAAAACACTAAACAAACTAAACCTTGTCGGTCGACAGACAAGAAGCTAAGAAAAAACAAACCGCTAAAAATGTTTAACTCAAAAACAAAAAATTATGAAAATTACAAAACAGATTTTAGCGATCGCATTGGTATGCAATGCACTAGTGTTAACGGCACAACAAGATGCCTATGTTGCAGCGGAAAGTGGATTATCTCTTAGAGATCAACCAGATATAAGCGCAAAAATGTTAACCAAATTAGTTTATGGTGAAGTTATTGGCGTATTAGAAGAAACTGATATTAAGCTAGTCATTGTTGATGCAGGTAAAAAAGTAGCAGGTGAATGGGTAAAGGTTGAAACTAGAAACCATATTGGTTATGTGTTTAATGGCTATTTATCAGAAGATAAAATTGCCAAAACCATTCGTGTGAGACTAGAACACTTGAATTTAGAAATCAAAAATTTAGCTACGAGTGATTATAAAAGGTCACATAGATTAAAGGAAGATAATTCTATTACAATTAATGTGGACACCAGTGATTCTCCAGAAGGAAAAAAAATTGCTCTACTAGATAATGATTATAAACATGTGAGTTTATTTCAACGCTATGAAAACAATTTCTCTTTTATGAGTGCAGATCCTAAATGTAACACCAACGAATGGAAACAATTTGATACGGAATGGAAGCCTATTAAACAAGATTCAAAAAATACATTTGAAACGTTAACGTATACAGAAAAAGACTGGATTAATTTTATTGAAACAGCTACTCAAGATTTAAAAAGTGAAGTTGAAGATAAATGTGGTGAAGATTGGTTAGCTTATGTAAAAACCATTAAGCGTGTAAAAGATATTCCTGTTAGTGTGACTACAAACCGAATTTTCATTAAAATTATCTTAACTGATTTTGAAGATAATATCACCGAAAAAATAATTGAGTTTGACATGCCTAAAGGTTCTTAAATAAAAATAACTGTCATCTTGAGCGCAGTCGAAAGACTTTGAACCTTTTAACTTTATATAGGTTTCGACTGCGCTCAACCTGACAGCTACAATACCAATTTAATTTTGTAATGTCTTATAGGTAAATTGAATTTATTTTTAATTTATCGAGGCAAAAAATTAAAGCATAGCATTGCCACGGTTCA
>RCND010002526.1_pt1 | contig 10072 bp, 8 predicted proteins | sample 2041351 | NCBI WGS metagenome assembly RCND01 (sample SAMN09708230, study PRJNA481090) | Marine sediment metagenome, whole genome shotgun sequencing project. | biome: marine sediment; feature: ocean; material: sediment; isolation source: Sewage treatment plant 12B marine sediment (STP12B) ...
GCAGGTTTCATCATTTTTTCCATTACTTGTCCCTGTTACTTTACAATTTAGTCAATCATAACATAATTTTTATGAAAGGTTGACAGAAGAAACGCTTAAATGTCCGCTCAAACAATGGAGCAGTGACTGTGTTTATGTTTACAAACGGCATAAAAGCAATGCTAAGAATTAGATTTTTAACAGGAGGAGAGATTGTAAAAACCTTATAATATAATATATCCTATAAGATTTTATATCTAAGATTCTATATCAATATTGTATTATTTCGGAATCTATTTCTCAATCAAGGTATTATCATGTTAAAAAAACTTCTCTCTTTGTCTCTCATACTGACTACATTCTCCTACAGTTTCATCAATATTGAGCCTCCTGTTATTGGAGAGAAAGAAGGATTAACTGGAGAAGTTTCATTAGGCGCAAAATACAGTTCAGGCAATACTGATTCTATCTCAGTAGGTTTAGCTGGTAAAGGAGAATACAGTGAAAAAGAGTGGCTTGTCTATCTGATTGCCTCATATACTTATGGAGAATCAAACGATGAAAAAGATACAAATGATGGTCTCGTTCATCTTCGTTATGTCCATAATATAGCAAATACGGCCTATGATTATGAATTTTTTCTTCAAACTGAATTTAATGAATTTCAAGATATTAAAGAAAGAAGTTTAGCAGGTGCAAATATTCGAAAAAAGTTAGACCTTCCTTTTGATAAGTTTTATGTAGCATTGGGGCTCTTTTATTCTTATATGGAACCAGATACTGTTACCATCCTAGACCCTATATACAGACGAACACGAATGAACACTTATGTCTCTTTTTTAAAAAATATAAATGAAAATTTTTCTATTACATATCTTGGATTTTATCAACCCAACGTTGAAGACTTTTCAGACTACAGGATATCTCAAATTTTGCAACTCAATACTTCTATTACTAATGATCTAATACTTGGTTTTGATATCAACCATGCATATAATGCAACACCTTATCATCAAATTGAAAAAAGTGATGTCCGATCTACCATTAACTTAAGATATAAGTTCAAATAATCACTTTCAAATCAGAAGCTCATGGCCAGTCCGATAGCGTAGCCTGAGACATTTTCACCGAATGTGTATCGGTATAGTAATCTTGTTCGGGTGATGAAAACCGGGTAGTCACTGGAATCCAGTTCAAACCCAACACCTAAAGTAGTGAGATAGTTAAATCCGAGTGCACCACGCTGTGCTCCCAAAAAGGTTGTATTACTTCCTTCCAGTACATAACGCAGTGGGTTATTAAGCATCGTTATGCCTGTAGGTGCACGCCAGCGTGTCCAAAGGCTTACGATGTTCGCGTCCGATGATCCTTCTATTGAACTATAATCTGAATTGAAACTTCTAAGTTGTATATTCGTATAACGTAATTCTACATCGACTTCATAGTCCTCACGGTAATGCTCCCAGTCAAGCATGAGTGATCCCCCAAATCCATAGGTGTTCATTCGTCCACGATCTAAAAATTCTAGACTATCCGAGTCTAGAGTAAAGCGTTCTGTAAGATACCGTCCCAATAAGGATACATCACTTTCTATGTGTCCAAATGAAAAGTTAAAGATAGGTCTCAATTTGAGTTCTTGATTTTCAGTCAAAGGAAAGTCCCATCCGATCCCACCCGTAAGGGACAAGCTATTCCACTTAACTGGAATAGTTATTTTTTCATCACCTCCCGAAGCAATAAATTTAGGGTCATATCGGGTATAGCCAACCGTTCCTTCAAGATAAAGTGGAAACTCCTGGCTGATCGTAAATCCACCACCTAGTGTAGTTTGTTGAAGACCAGGGTTACCAGAACTTGCATCATTTATCGAGAGCGAACTGGTAGTCACATCAGGGAGTACCGTAAAACCCATAAGGGTAAGTATGCCGTCTTTATGAGCCTTAATCGTAGCATCATCGATTGACAATGAAGGCAGTATATTGGAGTCAGCAGCTGAAACATGTGTTGAAAAGATCATAGTGAGTACAATAGGAAGTTGATATAATAAAACTTTGAATTTTTTATTTGGTCGAATTTGGATATTAGGATTTATCATATTTACCTCTTTTATTATCTTCCGCAATGATATTACACTTTCAATAAATGTCCCGTATCTTTCACAAAATAAGTGCTTGTTAAAGATGCAAAAAAATCAAAGACTGCCGGGGAATCAATGATTTTATCTTCTGCACCTAAGAAAACTTCAATGGTCGTACCTCTGTTGAGTATTTCTTTTATTTTATTTTTATCCCATACATAGGTCAAAAGTGTTTCAAGCTCCTCTTTTTCACCTACCTTTAAAAAAGCAGAAAGATCAACATTTGAAGGATAGCTCACATTAGAGATAAATTGTTTCACATAGGCTTCCTGCCCTGCTTCAAAGTAGCGTAACTGAGTACGTATAAAGCTTGGTTTTTGTGTTTGAAAAAAGGCTGGAGAGAGTAGGATAAGTCTGTCTATACGCTTTTTGGAATGATAGGCATATTCAAATGCCTGCTGTGCACCGAAGCTAAAGCCTGCAACACAATAGTCACTGTTGATAAGATACTGGTTAAAAAGTTCTTCTTCATTCTGAAGGGAAAAACCATGAAAATATTTCATCTTAAAATATTTTCCTTAAGATCACTCTACACTCTTCAGCCGTTATATTTTCATGGGTAAGTAAATACTCAGATACCTCTTTAAGTGCCTTGTCTAGTGTTTTAAGCAGTGTGGTCACTTCGGAAACAGATTCTCGTAAAAGATCATCTTCCTGCTGTGGCGTGACAATAAAGTTATCACTCATGACATACTCATAAATGACTTTTGAAATAACTTCTTTAGCCTGTGCTATGTCAGAGGCAGCATTCGTAAACTGCTCATTATAATGCATTTTTGTTGCAATGCTCCCTGCCAGATACATTTTAATACGTGAGAGAAGTTTACTTTTTGAAAGGATCTCATGTTCTTGGCTAAGTAAACGAGTGTTTACGATACCTATTTTATCAAACTCAATATCCAACCATGTGGCCATAACCGCTTTGGCTCCCTGATATACCGCCTGTATCTCTCGCTCTTCTTCGGTAAAAGAAAGGATCTTTCGTTTTCCAAGTAAAACCTTCTCTTTTACTGCTTCAAAGTCAGATGTCTCTACCACAGTTCGGCCTTCTCTCATGGCAAAGATCGCTGCTTCATTGGTAAGTGTATCAAGTGCAGCAGAGTTAAACCCTACAGTCATACGTGCTACATTCTTGATGTTAACCTTATTTGGTTTATGTGCAAGGTAGAGTGCAAGTGTTTGAATTCTGTCTTCAAGATCAGGAAGAGAAATATGTATACGTCTATCAAAACGCCCTGCTCTAAGCAGTGCTTCATCAAGCATCTCTATCTTATTTGTTGCACCTATCACTATGACACCAGAACTGTCTTCAAAACCATCCATCTCTGTAAGAAGCTGATTCAGTGTGGCTTCCCTCTCATCATTTCTAAATTCACCACGGCTTTTACCCACCGCATCTATCTCATCTATGAAAATGATACTAGGTGCCGTCTGTTTGGCTTTTTTGAAAAGTTCAGAAACTCTCTTTGCACCCATACCAACATAAATATGTACAAACGAAGCACCACTCTGGTAAAAGAAAGGTACATTTGCTTCTCCTGCTACCGCTTTAGCCATGAGGGTTTTTCCCACACCAGGAGGTCCTACAAGCAGAACACCTTTAGGTAAACGGATGTCAAGGTCACGGTACTTTTGTGGTTCTTTAAGAAAATCAATGATCTCTTCAAGCTCTTCTTTCACATCTTTAATACCCGCAACATCCTTAAATGTGACATTGGAAGTTAATGCCTGAACAGGCTCATTCCCGGGTTCATCTCCTGCCTTATTTACGGCTCTTATATCTTTGAGCTGCTGTAGTCTGCTTTGTTTCATAAATCGGAATAAAAAAACAAAAGCAACAAGGATAATAAGTAAAAATATAAAATCATACACATAACTGTTTTCTTCACGTACCTCTACAGGATATTTAGAGAAAAAGGCTGTTTTATTGATGGCATCCTTATATATCTTATAGTTTTCATTGTTTGTTTTGAGACGAATATAAGATCCGTCTACAATCACTTTTTGTATTAACTCTTTGGTATAGAGTGCATTCGCTTGTTCATGTGTAATGAGTGTGTCAGTATCTCTAAGTGTTCCAAAAGCAAGCAGTGTTACCAGTACAAGGAATAAGCCTGCGATCACCTTAATGTTTTTTGTATGCAGTACAGGGGTTTTAAATTTGCGCTTTGTTGCCTTCATTGGTCACCTCCACATCATTTAAAAATACCCAGTTTGAACTCAAATCTTCATCACTTCTAACAGAAACTTTATTGAAATACTGATCAAATCCATTATAAATGCCATCTTTACCACTCTCAAGTAAGACTTCAAGCTCTGAAGTATGCTCACGTCTAAATGCAAAGTTCTTTGCCTTTATGATAGCGGTTAGTTCACGGTGGCGCTCTTTGGCTATGTTACCGCGTATTTCCGGTTTCATAGTGGCCGCTACTGTGTTATCACGTTTAGAGTAAGAAAAAGCGTGTACATGGGTAAGTGGCATCTCTTTTACTCTCGCAATCCCTTCTGCCCATGCCTTATCATCTTCACCTGGATGTCCTACAATGTAGTCCGTACCTAAAGCGTATCCTTTAGAGGCTATTTTTTGAAAGAGTGCTAAGTCAGATTTGAAGTCATTGCGTCTGTTCATGACTTGGAGCATCTTATCTGAAGTATGCTGCAAAGCAATATGTAACTGTTTTGCCATCCAAGGCTCAGAGAGTAACTCCAAGAACTCATCATCTATCTGTATAGGTTCAAGACTCCCTATACGGATACGTCTTACACCACGTATCATAGACATTTTTTTCAGAAGTTTAGCCATGGATGTGTTATGGTCCTGCCCATAACTCCCGACATTCGTACCCGTTAAGATAAACTCCCCAAAGCCGTTACTCGCAAGTTTAGATATCTGTTCTAAAATAGTCTCTTCTTTGTGTGAGCGTGCCGCACCACGTACCTGAGGGATAATACAGTAAGAACAGGCAAAATCGCACCCTTCTTGTATCTTGATGAATGCTCTGCTCTTTCCTACAAACTCTTCAACAATGGTTGAATCTATATGTTCAAGATCACCTATCTGGTAAAAAGGTTCTTCATTTTTAAGAACTGTATTTATATTCTCTTTTTCGGAGTGTCCTATGACCCCAAAGACTTTTTTATCTTCAAAAAGACTTTCTCCCTTGGAGTGCGAACCACAACCTGCAAGTACCACTTTGGCATCCGGATTTTTTCGCTTCATAGATGAAATATAGTTACGGACAGAAGAGTCTGCCCCATTTGTTACAGTACATGAGTTCACTACAATGTAATCAGAGTCAAGCTCATTGTCTGTGAGTTGATAGTCTTTAAGTTTAGACATCATGACTTGTGTGTCAAACTGATTGGTACGACACCCGAAGGTTTTAAAATAGACTTTCTGCATCATTAAACGCCTCTATCTAGATCTATCTGGTCTAGTTCATTAGGTGCAGGTACATTTTTATCTACATAGATAGATTGTGTTGGGAAGGCAAGATGTATCTTCTCTTCAGCCTGTATACGTGAAATGATTTCTATGGAAATGGTACTTCTAAGTGTCATGGTAGCATAAGAGTTCGTGAGATACCAAGCAGATATCTTCAACCCATAGGGTTCAATATGCACAAATATACGCGGTTCAACATTTGTATTTCTCATACCGTATTTACTTCTAAGTTTATTAAGCTGCTTTCTTGTGATCTCGGTATAACCCTTTGAATATTTTTTAGTGATCTCTTTGGCAATTTGTGTCGCCTTGTGCGCATCTGAATCAAAGGTAATGACAAAGTCTATCCCATCCCATACCGTTTTTAACCCAGAATGAGAGTAGTTAGCGATCATATCAGTAAATATGAAGTTATTGGGGATGAAGATCATACGTCCTGCTCTTCGGTTGGTCATATAGGACGTTAGGTTGATGTCTTCATGCATGGTCATACGAAGCATAGAGATATCTACGATATCCCCTACATACTCCACACCCTGACGCACAAATCGGACTCTGTCACCCACATGTATAGCCCCACCAAGTACGATGGTAGCCCAACCCATGAGAGACATAAACCAGTCTTTCATGGCTATCGCAATACCAGCAGAAGCAAACCCTAAGATAGTGACTAGGTAAGAGATGTTTTCTATGTATGCAAACAACAGTGTAAAGATAGAGAATACAACAAACCCAATATTTAAAGCTTTATTGATCGTGTAGTACCTCTCGTTATCAGACATATATTTGTGCACTAAATATTTGATAAGGAATAACAGAAAGATAAAGAATAGAATGATCGCTCCGATGGACATAGTTCTTTCTACTTCTCTTTGCACATTACTTTTTAGATTGAGTTTAATTTCATCAATTTTTTTACTATGAACATTTTTAGTTGTTTCAAATATCTCTATAATAGGGATAAATGTTTTAAGTTGATCTTCAACAACTTCTCCATCTTCAATAAACTCTTCATTTTGAGGGTCTAGCTCTAAAAGGTTTGCAAGGATAACCTGCTTCTCTTTAAATTTTTCCAGAATTAACTCTAGCGATGCATATCTATTGTTGTACTCTTCCATATCTGATTCAAGTTTTTCATAATACGATATGGCACCGATGATAGAAAAAGGACTTTCTACATTAGGTATATCATCAATAGCAGGTGGTGTGAGAAATTTTTCAAAAGGATCTTTTTCATATTCTTTAAGAAGTTGAAGTTTACTAAAAAGTGTGACTTGAGTCCTTTTATACTCTTCTAATTGTTTTATTTGTTGGTTTGTGAGTTGCTTCTTCCTCTCTAAACGTTTGATCTTCACGCTTAGTGGATCCGCCTGCTTTTTGAGTACAATATAAGTATGGTAATTACTGTAGATCTTAGTCCAGATATTATTATCCAAAATATCATCGTCTATGGTTACTTTTTGAATAAGAAGTTGCTCTATCTGTTGCTTAATACTTGTCTCTTGCTCTTTAACTTCTATCACACTACTCGATTCAGCGGCAGATGCAGCAAAAGATACCGTTGCAGATAAAAGAAAAACAGCAACGATCAGATTTTTAAAGTTCATTTTTTCTCTCCAAAACCAGCAAGTACTTTTTTAACTATATTCTCATCAATGTCAGAGACTATTTTATTATGCCCCAAACCTTGAGGAAGGATAAACTTTATACTCCCTTTTGCAGATTTTTTATCTAAAAAGAAATGCTCATAAAATGCATCTACATCTTTGATCACATATTCGGTTGGCAACGAAGATCTTTCTAAAAGCTCTTTGACTTCATCCGATTCATCTTGTGTGAACATTTTAAGCTCAACAGCCAGGGCATTTGCCATGATTATACCTATGGCTACTGCTTCACCATGTAAGTATGTTGTATAGTTTGTTTCATTTTCAACCACATGTCCAAATGTATGTCCATAGTTCAGTACCGCACGGATACCAGCTTCCTTTTCATCTTGGTTCACGACCCATGCCTTAAGTTCTACACTCTTTTTGATCACTTGTTTAAGCGTTTCTTCATTCGTAAAGTCAGCAGATTGAAGAAATTCAAAGTAGTATTTGTCAAACATGACTGCCATTTTGACTATCTCAGCAATGCCAGCTGCAAACTCTCTCGGAGGTAAAGTTTTTAAAAACTCTGGATCAATATAGACAGCCTTAGGTTGATAAAAAGCACCTATAAGGTTTTTTCCATATTGGTTGTTCACGCCAGTTTTTCCACCAACAGAGGCATCTACTTGAGAAAGCAGTGTCGTAGGAATTTGTATGAAGTCTATACCTCTTTGATATAAAGAGGCAGTAAAACCTGTCATGTCACCAATGACACCACCACCAAAAGCGATGAGTAATGATTTACGATCCAGTTTATGTTCAAAACATTCATTCAGTATGCCTTCTACTGTTTCCAATGTTTTGTACCCTTCTCCGTCAGGAATGGTAACAACATTGAGTTGTCTTGCAGAGACAGAAGCCAAAAGTGTCTCCAGATGGAGTCCTGCTACTGTAGGATTCGTAACAATAACGACATTGGTGTCAAAAGTCAGTTGTGGCAAAGCATCAATAGTGATGTCATATCTAATGGGTTGTGTTTGTGTTAATGCTATAGGAACGATCATCTAATAAAACCTTGGCGTAGTAATTAGCTTTATTTTATCTTATTTGTTATTATAAAGGTGTTAAGAGGCCCCTTTACCCCTTTGTTTCGCGTTCTGCAAGTGCAAAAGGAACAAGCAGTTTGGGATGCTTGCTAGTCGTAAGAAGAAAGTCTTGTATTTTGGAAGAGATCAATTTTCTGTAACTGTCTGTATTGAGATGTTTTTCAAAAGGAGCCACTTGAAGTATGAATTTCATATTTGAAAGTTCCCGTATAGGGTTGGCAATTTTTTGCTCAATTTTCATTTCTATATTAAAAATATGCGTGAGCGTTTCATAATGTTCGATGATCATTTTTTTACTTTCAAAGTCACCTTCAGGATCAAAATCACCAAGTGTAAGTTGAAGTCCAAGCATATCTGATATATCAAAAGCAGTGGAAGAGATGGATTCCATCTTTTCATTTTCACTCATAAGTACGACGCACTTATGTATATCGTACAGGTGTTCGTCTCCAAACAGGTAAACTAATTTCTTTAAGTTATACAATGTCTCTTTAAGATCTTTCTTTTCAAAGGTTCTGATACTGTTAACGATAAGTCCAATATTCTTCCCAAATATATCATCTTCAATGACTTCTTTTAAGGCTTCATTTTTATAAGATATAGAAATGGTAACTTGTTTTGATTCAAAGGTTTTAAGTTCATCGATCAAGTCAAAATTATTGGGATAGAGTATACGAACAAAGAGTGATTTGTCTTCCAGTTTCTTTATCAGGTAAATACTCTCTTTAAGATAGCGTAAGGCACTTTTTTGATCATGTCTAAAATCTAAAATAAGATAAATGTTTTTACCAAATGGTTCGGGGAAAAGTCCTACTCTTCTGTTTATCGTACGATATACACCATCAAGTACGATGGGCTTTCCAAGTATAAGTAAGGTGTCATTTGGACGTATCATGGTTGCGGAGGTAGGAAGGATCTGTTTTGCATCACGGTAAAGTGCTGCAATTTTCCATTTATTTTGACGAATAGACCCTATATGCCTAAAAGAATATGAGCTTCCAAATGGTATATGTACTTCCATGATCTCACCTCGACCAAGACCAACATTCTGGGCAACAAGAGGTACATTGGGAAGCTGATCATAAAGATGTGCTGCAACAAGACCTGAACTATCTACAACGGTAATATTTTCATGACCTTTTCCGATCTCCTTATCATCCCATTGATTGACAAGGACTATCCTCATTTTTTGCTTAATAAGGGCAATGTTTTTAAGTACATAACGAACATCTTCTATGTCTTCCATCACAATGAAAATATTTGAAAACTTGGTAGCAGACATAATTCGTCCAAGTTTGGAGAAACTTGTGGGGTCTGCATCAATGAGTGTAATATTGTTTCCCATTTTTGGAGGTGTGGTCCCGGATTTATAGCATGTAACGTGGTATTGGTTTTCTGCAACCCTATTTTTACTCACCCAATCAATAAAATTTTTAGCAATGCTACCACTAGCTAAGATAAGTATGTTTTTTATGAAAAGTTCCTTTTGGTCGTTATTGTCTTATGGGCATTAAGTTAAGAGAATATTCATTTAGTATTGTCCTGCACTTGGAAGCAGAGACTTCAGTCCCGCAGTCCCATAAAATGGGACATTTTTAGTAGGAGTAAACTCTCCACTTCCAAAGAAAAAATCCTTAGCATAATGGCATTGGAGACGGCCTTATGTAAAAAATAGATATACTTGCGTAATTAATTTTTGAGGAATATTATAACACAATGGAATTTCAGATAGATAAAAAAGACGGCAAAGCAAGAGCTTGTACGATAAAAACCCTGCATTCTACCATCAAAACACCTGTTTTCATGCCTGTAG
>RCND010009922.1_pt1 | contig 10072 bp, 8 predicted proteins | sample 2041351 | NCBI WGS metagenome assembly RCND01 (sample SAMN09708230, study PRJNA481090) | Marine sediment metagenome, whole genome shotgun sequencing project. | biome: marine sediment; feature: ocean; material: sediment; isolation source: Sewage treatment plant 12B marine sediment (STP12B) ...
GGTAGAACTGACTTTCAGACCCAAGGAATTGCCTATAGTCTCGACAATGGCGATAATTGGACAAAGTATGAAGGTAACCCGGTCATCGGAAATGAAGGAATCAAGGATTTTCGAGATCCCAAGGTCATGTGGCACGAGGCTTCCAAGAAGTGGGTAATGACTTTGGTGGCGGGAGACCATGCTAAATTCTACGGATCTAAAGATTTGAAGCAATGGGAACTAATAGGGGAATTTGGTAAGGATAAGGGGGCACATGGTGGCGTTTGGGAATGCCCGGACCTTTTCAAATTAAAGGTTGAAGACACCAATGAGGAAAAATGGGTGTTATTGATCAGTATTAATCCCGGAGCTCCAAATGGAGGTAGTGGTACCCAATATTTTATTGGTGATTTTGATGGCCAAACGTTCACAACGGATCAAAATGAAAACCGCTGGGTAGATTGGGGCACCGATAATTATGCGGGGGTTACCTATAATAATACGCCCAATGGTGATCGAATTTTTATTGGCTGGATGAGCAATTGGACATACGCACGAGATACCCCCACTGAAAAATGGCGAAGTGGCATGACCCTACCCAGAAAATTATCGTTGAAAAAAATTGCGGGTGACTATCGTTTGTTCAATTATCCTGTGGAAGGTATCAATGCAAATATCCCTGAAAAAACGGACAGAACGTTGGTCATTGCCGCTGAAACAAATCAGTTGATTACTTCAGATAATTTCAACCAATCAGAAATAAGGTTTACGACCTCCTCAAAAGATTTTCAATTGAAGTTCAGTAATGATGCCAACAATGAATTGTTGTTTACAATGATGGGCAAGGATAAAGTATTTTTTCTCGATAGGTCTAAATCTGGGATAGTGGACTTTCAAGAAGATTTTGGAAAGGGAATTCAGCAAATGCCTGTTCCCGATTTACCTGATGGGGAATATGACGTGAGCATATTTATCGATTGGTCTTCGGTAGAGGTTTTTATTAATAATGGACACTATGTGATGACTTCACAAATTTTTCCAAATGGCAATTATACCGATTTTACAATTGAGAATTTGGGTGATAGTGAACTTTCAATGAAAGTTTTTTCGATCAATGAAGTAAAAAGAATTTGGAATTAGGGTGTCGGAATTGTAATTGTATAAAACAAAAAATCCTTGTCGTTCGACAAGGATTTTTTTTGTGGTGCCTCCAGGAATCGAACCAGGGACACATGGATTTTCAGTCCATTGCTCTACCAACTGAGCTAAGGCACCATGCCTTTTAGGCGGGTGCAAATATAATTTCAAATTTAGGATATACAAACAAAAACTAAAAAAAAGGTGATTGTTTTTTTTCATTTACGGATCTTTGTAACATGAATCTAATTATAGATGTTGGCAATACGTTTGTAAAGCTAGCAGTTTTCGAAAATGGAGACCTTTTATATGATGAAACCGCAGAGGTCGAAAATCTATTAGAAAGAGCAAAGGGAATTTTTCATGAATTCCCTCAAATAGACTGGGCCATTGTTTCATCCGTTGTACATTTGGGTAAAAGTGAGATGGACGAACTTACGGGCTTATGCAATGTCCACATTCTGAACCATCAATCCAAAATACCTTTTAAAAATTTATATGCTTCGCCTAAAACATTAGGCGTTGACCGTATAGCCCTGGCCACTGCAGGCTATTCGCGTAATCCAAATGATAACACCTTGGTCATTGATGCTGGTACTTGTTTGACTTATGATATGATAACTAGTCAAGGGCACTATTTGGGTGGGGCCATTTCCCCTGGTTTAAAGATGCGATATCGCGCTTTAAATGAACAAACTTCAAAACTCCCTTTATTAGCGGTTGAAAACCCCGCTGAATTGATTGGAAATAGTACCGAAGCCAGTATTCACAGTGGTGTTGTCAATGGTATTTGTTCTGAAATTGATGGGATGATTGCGCAATATTCATCTAGATTTGAAGATTTAACAGTTATTTTAACAGGAGGCGATGCCCAATTTTTGTCTAAACGATTAAAAAATACCATATTTGCCCATTCCAAATTTCTACTAGTAGGATTAAATTATTTGCTGGACTACAACAAGCGTTAAATGATCAAGAAAATTGTTATTGCAATAGTGTGCTTCGCCGCAACTGGCCTGTATGCTCAAAGTGGTTCTGTTTCACCTTATTCTTATTTTGGAATCGGCGACTTACGATCCAAAGGAACAATAGAAAATCAAATGATGGGTGGTATTGGTATGTTTGCCGATAGTATTCATATAAATTTGAAAAATCCTGCTGCCTTGAGTAAAATGGGAGTTCAGTTCGGTGAGGATTTTGGCAATACTACATATACTTTCGGGTTATCCCATAAAAGGTTAAGTCTTGAAAACAATACGGAAAGTCAGAGCAATTCTGTTACCAATCTTGAATATTTGTCTGTAGCAATGGCTATTAAGAAAGGTTTTGGTATTAGTTTTGGTGTATTGCCTTATTCATCAGTGGGGTACAACTTGGTTTCTGAGAGCACAAATGATAATGGTGCCTTGGTGACCAATATATTTGAAGGAGACGGTGGCTTAAATAAAGTATATTTTTCTGGTGGTTATGAGTTCGTAAAGAATTTGAGTGTTGGAGTAAGTGCCAGCTTTATTTTTGGAACTTTGAATTACGATAGGATTCAAAGTATAGAAAATGTACAACTTGGTACTTTTGACAAAAGAACTTCAAAAGTAAACGGAATGGATTTCAACTATGCCCTAAACTATAATCCTACTGTTAATGATAAGTATAATATTTTTGCTTCGGTAAGGGTAAATACACAAGCTAATCTTACTTCTAAGAATGAAAAGGTAACAGGTTCCCTTTCTACAACCACAGGGCAGGATATAGAGGTAATCAATGTTGATTTAGATGCTGTGAATCTTAGAAACACCGAGCTTAAGATACCAACTACTACTACATTAGGTTTAGGAATTGGTGAACATAGAAAATGGTTCTTGGGTGCCGAATATAGTTTTCAAGGATTAAGCTCTTTTTCCAATGATTTTATCGATGTGGATAACTTAGAGTATGAAGATGCTAGTTCTTTTGCTTTTGGCGGGTTTTATATTCCGGACCATTCGGCATTTTCGGGGTATTATAAACAGATAACTTATAGGGCAGGATTACGTATGGATCAAACAGGTATGACCATAAATAATAAAGAGATTAGCAACTTTGGCATAACTTTTGGATTTGGGTTACCAATGCGCGGAAGTTTTTCAAATCTTAACCTTGGTTTTGAGGTTGGTAAGCGAGGCACTACAGCTGCAGATTTAATAAGAGAGAGTTACTTTAAATTTAATTTAGGTCTCTCATTGAATGATATTTGGTTCCGTAAGCGGAGAATTAATTAAGAAAAATTTAGTACATTAACCCCTTTAAACATAATAATATGAAAACTAAACTTTACTTCACAGCTATAATGCTCTTAGGGTTCATTGGAGTAAGTAATGCACAAGCGCAAAATCAAGAGTGCATGACTAATCTTTCTATCTACGTGGAGCATGCAAAAGTCAAAAACTATGAGGCAGCTTATTCGCCATGGAAAATGGTATATGAAAACTGTCCCGATGTAAACTGGGCAAATTTTGCATACGGCGAAAGGATCTTAAAAGACAAAATAAAGAAATCTTCAGGTGCTGATAAAGATGCTAACATTCAGGATTTATTAGTGCTATTTGATAATAGCAGGAAATATTTCCCTAAAAAAGCATCATTGTCATCTGTTTTAATCGATCAGGTATTGTTGAAGTATGACAACAAGATGATTGCAGATGATGAAATTTATAGTTCTTTTAGCAAAGGTTTTAAAGAAGACCGTACAAATTTTAAAAACCCAAAGGCCTTATATCTATATTTCTCTAGTTTGGTTGATTTGCACAAAGCTGGTAGTAAAGAATTACAAGAAGTTTTTGATGTATATGATGATGTAACTGAAAAGATTGAAGAAGAGAATATTAAGTTGACGGATAGGATTTCACAATTGCTTCCTAAAGAAGAAGCAGGTACGCTAACTTCCAAAGAGAAAAAACAGTTGAAAGCTTCAACAACAAATTCAGAATCTTTTGGTAAGATAGCCGGCAGTATAGATTCCAAGCTGGGTGATTTAGCAGATTGTGGCAACTTGGTGCCGTTATACCAAAAAAGCTATGAAGCTAAGAAGAATGATGTTGATTGGGTTAAAAGAGCTGTTGGTAGAATGTTCAACAAAGAATGTACTGACGACCCAATGTTCAAAAAATTGTTCGAGGCCCAAATGGCCCTTGACCCATCAGCTGATGCTTATGTTTATGGAGGAAACCTAAAACAAAAATCAGGTGACAGCAAAGGAGCAGTGGCAGATTTTAACAAGGCGTTGGAATTGGAAACCGATTCTAGAAGAAGGTCTGACATAGCTTACAAAGTGGCTACAATCTACAGAAGAGGTAGTAAATCAACAGCAAGAAGCTATGCCCAAAAAGCACTAAACGCAAACCCATCTAACGGTAAAGCCTATTTGTTGATAGCCAATTTATATGCAACAAGTGCTAATCAGTGTGGTACAACTCCTTTCGAGAAAAGAGCGATTTACTGGAGAGCAGCTGAAATGGCTAGAAAAGCAGGAAGAGTGGATCCGTCGTTAAAAGGTAGGGCCAATCAGGCTGCAGCAAGTTATTCGGCGAAAGCGCCATCAAAAACAGATATCTTTAACTCGGGAATGGCTGGTAAAACAGTTGCATTTAAATGCTGGGTTGGTGGAAGCGTAAAGGTTCCCAATTTATAGAATGATACAACCCTTTAGATATAATCTAAAAAGCATTGCCCTAGTATTTTTCGGGGCAATGCTTTTTTTTTCTTGTGCCGATAATTACAAAAGGGTAGGCGATGAGGCACTGCCATTGGTTTTTCCGCAGGGTGTTGCCCAAAATTTTTCCTTAACTTATACTGAGAGCTTTGAAAAATGAGGATATTGATACTACTAGGGTGATTTCGGTGTTATCGGGCCCGATTACAGAAAATTTTGACAACCTTGAATTCCCATATCGTACTTTTCCTAAAGGACTTGTAGTTGATATTTATGACGAGGAAAACAACAAGAGTGTAATCAAAGCGGATTATGGCATTAGGTATACGGCAACGAATTTAATAGATTTAAGAGGTAATGTCATTATAGAAACCCATGATGGTAAAATGTTGGAAGCTCCCCAATTATTCTATGATCAAACCAATGAATGGGTTTTTACACAAAATAAATTTAAATACACCAACCCCGAAGAAGGTACCATAATGGATGGCGAGGGAATGGACTTCAATAAAGATTTCAGTTTTTTAAATGCACATAAAACCTATGGTCTCATGACCATTAAAGAAGATATTAATGATTAAGATATTAAGATATACCGAGTATCTTTACTTGGCAGTTGCTTTTTTCTCGCTCTACAGAATTTATACAGATTGGAATATAGATCGTCAAAGCACCTATTTGTTTATGTTCTTTGCTGTAGTTTCAATAGGGATGTTCGCTTTTCGAAGAAACTATAGGAAAAAGTTCGAGCAAAGGAAAAAGGATAACGAACAATAAAAGTGGATACATCCATCATCATTATAATACTATCCTTAGTATTTTCTGCCTTCTTTTCGGGCATGGAGATAGCTTTCATATCGGCTAATAAAATCCATATTGAGATTGAAAAAAAGCAAGATGATTTTTTGGCCAAAGTACTATCTCGCCTAACGAAAAGACCTTCAAAGTTTATTGCCACGATGCTTATTGGAAATAATATTTCATTGGTGATCTATGGTCTTTTTATGGGCGAATTGCTGATGAACTGGTTTGTGGGGATGCTTCCTGCCAATAATAGTTTTGTGGATCTGATGTTGACCGATTTTAGTTTGCTGACCCAAACTATAATCTCAACCTTGATTATTTTGATTACAGCAGAATTTTTACCCAAGGTTTTGTTTCAAATCTATGCCAATAGCTTATTAAAGGTACTTGCTGTTCCGGCCTATTTCTTTTATGTGTTGTTTTCGATTATTTCTGAGTTCATCATAAAAGTATCTGACTTTATCCTAAAAACATTTTTTAAGACTGATGGGGACGAAACCCAACTGGCGTTTAGTAAAGTAGAACTAGGCGATTATATTTTAGAACAAATGGAAACTGTTGAAGAGGAAGATGAGGTTGATTCTGAAATACAGATTTTTCAAAATGCCCTTGAATTTTCTGCTGTTAAGGCTCGTGAGGTAATGGTACCCAGAACTGAGATAACGGCAGTTGAACTGCATGAAAACCCAAAGAATCTAGCCAAGCTTTTTACAGAAACGGGGTATTCTAAAATACTGATTTATAAAGATACGATTGATAATATTATCGGCTATGTGCATTCGTATGAATTATTTAAAAAGCCCAAAACCATAAAGAGTATACTAATACCCGTTGAGTTTGTGCCCGAAACAATGCTCATACAGGAAATATTGAATGTCTTGACCAAGAAACGAAAAAGCATTGCTGTAGTTTTGGATGAATATGGCGGAACTTCAGGTATTATGACCGTTGAGGACATTGTTGAAGAACTTTTCGGGGAAATTGAAGATGAACACGATTCTACAGACTTGCTTGAAGAGCAACTTGAAGAAAATAGCTATAAATTTTCTGCGCGTCTTGAGGTTGATTATGTAAATGAGAACTACAAATTAGAGCTTCCTGAAAACGATGAGTATGAAACTTTAGGGGGACTTATAGTTAACGAAACAGGGGAAATACCTGAACAAGATACTGAAATCAAAATCGACAATTTTGTATTTACGATTTTAGAAGTTTCAAACACCAAGATAGATTTGGTGAGACTCCAGGTCTTGAATAATGACTAAGCCTTTCAGAACCTTATTTTATAGCCGTTTTACTTTTTATTATTTCAAAAGAAAATGGTAATTTCGCAAACTGATTTTAAACATTCCATATAATGGCGATTTTAGAGAATATAAGAAAGAGAACTACTGTATTGATATTGATTATTGGATTAGCGCTTTTCGCGTTTGTGATATCCGGAGTATTTACCAGCAGTGATTTAGGCGGAGGTAAAATTGGTTCTTCAGTGGCAGAAATCAATGGAAATGATATTTCCATTGATGATTTTAGGAGAAAAGTGGAGACTGCCTCTAACAGGTTTGGCCCATCGGCATCATCAATGCAGGTTGTAAATCAGGTTTGGGACCAGGAGGTTAGGAATTCGATCTTAAGCCAACAATTTGAAGATTTGGGAATTGATATCGAGAGAGACCAAATAATGAACTACATCAAAACTATACCTTCTTATAGTCAGAATCCACAGTTTATGAATGATAGTGGTGTCTTTGATGAGAACAAATTCAGGGATTTCATTGCTGATCTTAAGGTAAATAGTCCATCTCAATACAACTTATGGTTGCAAGACGAACAATCCATAATACAAAATGCCAAACAACAGACTTATTTCAATTTGGTAAAGGCCGGTGTTGGCGCAACCCTTAAAGAGGGAGAATTGGATTATAAGTTGGCCAATGATAAAGTGGATATTAAATATGTGCGAATACCTTATAATGCTGTTTCTGATAGTACGCTTAACATAACCAAGAGCGAAATACAATCATATATTAATAGCCATAAAGAAGATTTTAAGCAAGAAGAATCCAGGGATATTCAATATGTGTATTTTGAGGAAAAGGCATCTACTGATGATGAAAAAGCGGTAAAGGAAGCTACTACAAAATTATTGGGAGACACTGTTGAGTATTTGGAGGATAAAGATACCATGGATACTATTCAAGGATTCAAAAACACATCTGATATAATTGCTTTCCTCGATAGGAATTCAGACTTAAAGTTTGATACCATCTATAAGGCGAAAAAAGATTTATCCGCAATATTCGCTGATACTTTGGTGACATTGAAAGTTGGTGATACTTATGGCCCATATCGTGACGGTAACTACTTTAAAGTATCTAAAATGGTAAACAAAAAAGCCAATGGGTCTGCAAAAGCGAGCCATATTTTAATTTCTTGGGTAGGTGCTGAAAGGGCTGGGGCCAATATTACAAGGACTAAAGAAGAAGCTGAAGTTAAGGCTAAAGAACTTTTGGCAGATGCCAAAAAAGAAGATGCAGTTTTTGTTCAACTGGCGCGTGATAATTCTGATGGGCCTTCTGCACCAAACGGGGGAGATTTAGGATACTTTCAAGAAGGAGCAATGGTAGCTGAATTCAATGATTTTATATTTGGCAATACACCTGGAACTATTGACCTTGTTGAAACAGCATTGGGCTATCATATCGTTAAGATAGATGATAAACAAGATGTATTTCAAATAGCGACGCTGGCTAGGGAAATTGAGCCCTCAGAAACTACGATCAATACGTTATTCACGAATGCTACGAAATTTGAAATGGAGTCTATTTCAGGGGAAAAGGCCTTTACCGATTTGGCCAAGGAAAGTGAGTATACCGTTCGTCCTGTTAATAAGATAAAGGCAATGGATGAGAATTTACCCGGACTTACAAGTCAGCGAGGAATTGTGCAATGGGCATTTAAAAATGACACGGAAGTTGGCGATATAAAAAGGTTTAGTGTAAATAATGGTTATGCGATAGTTCAAATGACAGCTGCATATAAAGAAGGTTTGAGAACTGTCGAGGATGCATCTACCACAGTATTGCCTATTTTAAGAAAAGAAAGAAAGGCTGCGCAATTGATCAGTGCTAATAAAGGAAAGTCAATTGAGGATATTGCAAAGGATAATAGTGTTTCTGTTTCCAATGCGTCTGCACTATCAGTTAAATCACCTACTATTCCTGGAGCTGGTCGTGAACCCACTGTAGTAGGTACTGCGTTTGCAATGAACGTCGGGGATACATCCGGACTCTTAGAAGGTGAAAGTGGTGTTTTCCTTATTTCTGTCACTAAAAAGGAGGAAGCTCCAAAATTGGATAATTACAGCACTTTTGCCAACACGCTTAAGACAACAAATGCCAACAAAGTAAATACTGCGGTTTATAATGCCTTGAAAGAAGCTTCTGAGATAGAAGACAATAGAGCTATTTATTACTAAGAAAGAAATAGTAAAAAAGATATAAAGTCCTGATGATATCATCAGGACTTTTTTTATAAGATCATTTCTGAATAAGGGATGATGGTGCTATACCCCTTTTGTTTAAAATAGGCCATTGAGGCCTTGTCTCCGGTCACTAGAATAAAATCACCGCCCCAGGCCCCAAGGCTTTTAATAGTATAATTATCGAAAAGTGATTTCTTTACAGTTGGTGTTTTAAGTGTTTTAGATAAAATTGTTTCATGTTGATCCATTAGAGTTTCAAATATTACCAAATCATGGCATGATATCATTTTTGAAGTTAGATCTCCAATGTTGTTTACGAGTTCCTCGGTATTAAAATTCAATTGTCGGTATTGGGAGATACCTTCTCTACTATTTTGTTTTTTATTGAGATGTATAAAAAACAATTGGTCTTTGAAATCTGGGTTAAAGTTCACTTCTTTAATAGAAGGTTTTCTATTTTTTAACTGATATGTTATTGGCTTGTTATGTTGGGCACAGGCAATGTCATAACCACTTCCGCCAAAAGTACTTTCCAACAATTGATAAGGATTGATATTCGCCCATTGGGCAATGTTGTTGATCAATGTTGAGGATGATCCAAGACCCCAATCCTTTGGGAATGTTAATTTACTTTCAATGGTATATCCCAAGCTATTCGTCAAAAAATCGGGATTCAATTTTTGCGCTTCGATAAGTGTTTTAAGTAAGGTTTTTGAAATTTCGGAATTAGAATAAGAAATCTCAGTCATGGATTCTAAATCATATATGGCTTCAAACCATACGCTATCCTTATCGTCCAAACTTGTCCATGAGATGGTTTTAGTTTCAGTATCAATTACAGTTAATGACTGCCCGTACTTCGTGGGTATCGCAAGGCTTTTGGCACCATCAAGAACAGCATATTCCCCTGTTATCAATAACTTGCCATTGCTATAGAACTCGCTTTCCATTAATTGCTTCTTAGCTTTTCAAATGCTTCT
>RCND010002527.1_pt1 | contig 10069 bp, 7 predicted proteins | sample 2041351 | NCBI WGS metagenome assembly RCND01 (sample SAMN09708230, study PRJNA481090) | Marine sediment metagenome, whole genome shotgun sequencing project. | biome: marine sediment; feature: ocean; material: sediment; isolation source: Sewage treatment plant 12B marine sediment (STP12B) ...
TTTTACCAACATCCAGAACTCTCAGGTTTGAGTACTGAAGTGGTACAGAAATTTGAAGGGGAAAAGATCACCATCTTTATGTACTACATTTTACATGAGATGCCAGAAGGTATGAGAGGATTAGTGACGGTAGGAGCTGTAGCGGCTGCCTTGTCTTCTTCGAATTCTGTCCTTGGTGCTATGTCCTCTGTAGCCATAGAAGATCTCTATAAACCCTGGAAGCAAAAAAGATCTAACGTCGAAGAAATGCACTTTGTTAAAGCAGGGCGTAATGCCGTTCTATTCTTTGCTGTGGCACTCTCGCTCATGGCAATGCTCTCATTCTATTGGCAGCGTTATACAGAACTACCACTGCTTAGCTTTGCCCTTGGTGTAATGGCGTTTGCATACACAGGACTACTTGGTGTGTTTGGAGCAGCTATCTTTACTAAACGTGGTAATGCTACTACTGTACCATTTGCTTTACTTGGTGGATTTATGACTGTACTACTGCTTCAGCCTTATGTCTTAGGAGCAGTACTTGATTTTAAACTTGGATTTGCATGGCAGATACTTGGAGGAACAGTTGTGGCTTTTGGTATTATGATGAGTGGAAAAATCAAGAATAACGCCGCATAAACGGTTAATAATAGTTTGTTTAGATATTAATAGAAGCGATACTATATGACTGTTATTGTATTCCCAAGAAAAAATACTCAAACTCAATAAAATATAATACAAGTTTCCAATATTCTCTTTGTATAGTTTTCATTATAAAACCTCCTAGTATAGAACATTTTATAACGTTTTCTATGGGAGGATTCAAAAAATGGGTCTCTACTTGTCACTATAGCGATAAACGTTATAAAATATGTTAGATTATAAGGTTTAAAAAAATAAGTGACTCTGACTTAAGAGCCACTGTACATAATTTATACATTATTATTAATCTTGTCTAGCCTCATTAATCACTGCTCCAACAACGGCACCAGCAACAACTGCACCAAGAATATTTCGTCTACGTTCTCTTTTTCTATGATGACGATAGTTGGCACGACGATTGGCTCTTCTTCTTGCTTTTCAATGTATTTACCTAGAGGGTATGATATGTCTTTATCATACTCTTTAAGGCCTTATTCTTATTGTAGTTAAACAATCTGTCAAAAATCTATCATTTTATATCAGTTATTTCACCATACTCAGTGCATTAAAATTTTTCTTCAATGAGTAAGCTACAGTACCGTCTAGTCCGATGGCTTGAAGTGTAATACTCGGACCATTGTCATCTTCCCAATCTATCTCAATAAATCCAAAGTTAAGATCTGAGAATGGACCTTTGATACGGTATTTATTAGTTGCTTGCGCATACGTATCATTTGTATGTGTTAAGCCACTTGAAGTGAAATCTATAAGATTATAATCTTTAGTTTTTAGTTCTGAAATTTCAGAAAAATGAACATTCCCACTGAGTAACAGTGTTGGACTATTAAAACTGTTATTTATAAGGTCAAAAAGCTTTTTTCTCTCAAGTGGGAAGTTACCCCATTCATCCATATGTTTTTGGTCTGCTATGATCTGGGTACTCGAAGCAATGATTCGAAGTTGCACAGGTTTTTTTAATTCTTTCTCTAACCATTTCCACTGTGCATCACCCAGTAATCTAGCATCAGGATCAGAATTGGGTGTAAATTTTCCCAGGCTGCCACCAGAGCCTTCCGGTCTTTGTGCAAGTTTGGGAAGCATTTTGAAGCTACGTGTATCCAATAAGATTATCTGTACACGCTTATTGTCAGGACCAAATATTTTTGCATCGTAGATTCCAGCACTTTGACGACGTATAGAATTATCTGGCTCAGAAAAAAAATCCAGAAAAATCTTTTTTGATTCTTTCTTTAAAGAAAATGCTTCACCTGCCTGGTAATGACCATAATCATGGTTATCCCAGGTAGCCATCACCGCTACACGGCTACTTAGGTATTGCCAGTCTGGACTGTCAGCTAGGATTTTCCATTCTCGAAGCAGGGTTTGCCTGGTGACATCATAAGGTATCTTCTTCTTAAGGTCATAATCGGCATATATCGCATCGCCCAGTGATAGGTACAAGTCAGGCTTTCTGTTTGCCACTGTTCTAAAAATGGGTTGTGGGACAGACTGAAATGCACAGGAACCAAAGGCTATACGAGTGATCGTACCTGTTGGTAAGGTTTTCACAGATTGGTCATCAATACTTTGGGCAGGCACTATAATTGGTTGCATGATAAATGCTATGACGGGTATTATGAATTGAGCTAACTTCATGCCTTTTAATCTCCTATTATTTAGTATATTTTTCAACTTTAGTGGCATTCATAACATAACCACTATTGATATCATCACTTCCATCTACAAGATAGAGTTCATTACTGCTTGCTTCAACTAAAATTTCCCCTTCTATTTTGACAGCAGTAAAGCGTGAGCCTGGTTCAACTGGGGTGTCAGTTTTGACATAGATGATCTGATTAGGTGGTGGGGGAGGAGTATGGATGCAGGCACCCAAGGTCGGAACCAGTAAAAAATCCTGGACTTTTCCTTTTTCATTCAATGTCAAGCTTAACATGTAGCCGCCCATACTGATCTTTGTATTGTTTAGCTCCATGTTTGGTGAAAATGCGGCATTTTTTCGTAGACTTTTTATCTGCCCACGTTGTACTAAAAGAGCATCAATATCAATACCCTCTTTTTTTAATATTTTTTCTGCTTCTACAGCCTCTTTGAGCATAGCTTCATTCACACGTTGGGGTGCTTTTTTCTGCATCTCTGTCACTCTTGCATAGACGGATAGATTAAATAACTGCTCCTCGGTCAACCTTTTAAAAGGGTCATCATAGGCTTGTACCTTTCCCTGTAGATCTGTCCAGCTTATACTTCTGTACTCTTGTGCAGATACTAATCCAAAACAGAGGGAAAAAACTAGTAAAATATTTTTCAAATCATTCCTTTAAAACTTTATATTCATACCGTCTGAGAGTGAATAGCGGTAGATAAGATAACCTGGGATAAAACTGATAATGATAGCACAGCATTCAATAAGTGCTAAGATACCAATGTCATTCAAACTTAACATACGTAACTGCAGATATAAGCCATAACTTGAAGCAAGAGGTGCTTGCAGGAAGAATATAAGTACATAAAGCATTATGACCCCAGTTGTAATGCCCAGTGCCGTAACAAAAGCAGCTTCACCCACGATCAGACCAAATATGTGCAGTGGTTTGGCACCGACAGAACGTAATATTGCCATCTCACGTCGGCGTTCATTCAGGCTCATGAGTAATATACTGAGCATTCCCAGAAGACCGACCAGGACAACAAAGAGTGCAATGATGTTCAAGGCAGTCTCCGCAACGCTGAAAAACTCCCACAGTTCTTGAAGTGCCAAAGTAGGTACGATAGCACTGAGGGCTTCACTCTTATATTCATTTATATTGCGCTGAATCCCCAATATAGACTGCTTGGACTTTAACCCTACAAAGACTGCAGAGATAGTCTCAGGCATAAGATGCATCATTTTTGCCAAACGAGGAGAAGTGTGTTCATGATGTGACGCGTGTCCATCCTCATAATCAAGATGCATTGCTTCCATACCCTCAAGAGAAATGATAAGTGTCTGATCCATCGGGGTGTGTGTAGGTTTCAAAATACCACTGACATGAAAAGGCATTGTATCATGGTGTACAAAACTAACTTCACCACCACCATGGGCGATAACAAGTTTGTCTCCTACCTTATAGTTTAGTTTCTTAGCTACATCTGCACCTAAGACCACATCAAACATATCTTCTCCTGTTTCACCTGTATGAAGTTGTAGTTTTTGTTCATTGGCATATGAAAAATAATTATAGAAGTCAGGAGTCGTTGCCATAACACTATAACCGTGGTGAGAGTCTCCCATGGAGATAGGGACACTCCATTTAATGCTCGGCATCTTGTCAATTTCCTTATAACTCTCCATCTTCATCACATTACTTGGTGTCCCGATATGAAAGACCGAATAGAGTAAAAGTTCAACAGAAGAGCTTCTTGGTCCAATGATGAGATCAGTGCCTGATACACTTTGCATAAAGCTCTTCTTAGCCTCGCTTTTGATCGTCTGCACACCCAGTAAAAGCATAACTGAGATAGCGATGGAAAAGAGTGTGATAAAAAAAGTGAGCTTACGGTTAAAAAGACTCTTGAATGCTAGTGATAGTATTGGCATTAGAGTGCCTCTTCATAGGTGACATCATTTATTTGTAATAAATCGATCGTGCGGTTAAAGAGTTTTTTCAAAGAGCTGTCATGACTCACAAAAATGAGTGTGATATCTTCTTTTTTACACTCTTCAAACAATGTCTTTACAAAAACTTCTCTATGTTTGAAGTCAAGTGCAGATGTTGGTTCATCAGCGATGATGATCTCAGGGGAGCCTATCATTGCACGTGCTGCTGCAACACGCTGTTGCTGTCCAATGCTTAGTTCATTGATTGAGCGTGAAAGTAGGGCAGCATTGTCTAAGCCTAAGGATTTAAGAAGACGTAATGCATCTTTTTCTAATGTACCTGACCTCTCTATGGCCTTAGATTTTCTTTTTTTAGAGAACCGACAGGGTAAAGTAACATTTTCCAAAACATTTAAATACGGTATCAAATTAAACTGCTGAAAGATAAATCCGATATGCTCTGCTCGAAAATTATCTTTTTGACTATCATTAAGTGTAGAAAGTTCTTTATCTAAAACAGAGATATTCCCTTTATCGGGGGTGAGTATACCAGCCAGTAAACTTAAAAGTGTACTTTTCCCCGAACCACTTGGACCTTCAATAAAAAGATGCTCCATACGCTTTACATGAAAAGAATCAATTTTAATAACAGCAGTCTCCTGCCATGAAAAACTTAGATTGTGTATAGATATCATTATTTCTGTTTTCTCCATCTCTATTGGTTAAATATCTGGAAACATTTATAAAACAAAGCTTATCGACTCTGTGCTTTATGAATACTTCTTCCCGACAAAAGTCGGGACAGTGCTTTCTATAAGTTATTGATCTTATAGTGAAAATGAGTGCCCAGATGGTTTGAGTTGAGGGCGATACGATTCATGTTCAGGATCAACAAGAAGGTTTTTGTAGACCTTACCGTCTTTCATGATCATTTGGAGATTGTCAGCTTTTAAAATAATGCTTATATCCTTGATAGGATTACCTTTCCAAATCAAGATATCTGCCCAAGCTCCTTCTTCAATAACACCTAACTTTGCATCTTTATACGGGTTACGACTAGGAGCAGAGTACTTTTGAAGGAAAGCAGCACCATTAGATGTCGACATTTTCATTGATTCTAGTGATGTATACCGAAGATCTTCGGGAAGTGCGGTAGTCGGTGTGGCCACATTGACCAAAGCATTATGCCAGTTATCCCATCCAAACATATCTGAACCGTTAAAAGTAGGAATATCATGCTTTTTCATATATTTGATCGTATCTTTAACACCTTTACAGACCATGGCACCTTTTTCTTTCATTATATCAGTATACCAGTCTGGGTATGCGCCACAAAGAAGAGTATATCCCCCATATGGTTGGATAGACCAATACACACCAGCTTCTTTCATCTCTTTAACGGTCTCTTCATCCATTAAAAAACCGTGTTCAAAGCTTTTTACACCTGCTTTTATTGATTTTTTATAGGCTTGTGTAGTGTAAGCATGGATTGCAACATAGCCACCGTATTCCTTTGCTCCTGAAACGGCTGCATCCATTTCAGCAGGAGTTGGAGATTGAAGATCAAGTGGGTCAAACTCACTGGCTACACCACCTCCGGCCATAACTTTAAGAAAATCCGCACCATTACGCATATTCCAACGTGCAGCTCTTAACCATGCATCATAGCCATCTACTACAAATGTATTTTGTGTTTTCATCTGATATGATTCTTGTCCAGGCGCTGCAACAGCAGACCCCCAGTCACTGTGACCACCAGTTGGACCGAGGGGTGCACCACTTGAATAGATACGTGGGCCAGGGAGTAAACCACTGTTTATCGCTTTTTTAAGTCCTAACGAGTTCCCTGCAATATCTCGAATGGTAGTAAAACCACTACGAAGAAGATATTCAGCACCACGTGATGCATGCGCACCCTGAACATAAGCATCCCATTTTTCACCTGCAGCTGTACCACCATTGAGTGTAAGGTGCTGGTGCATATCAATGAGACCAGGTGTTACAGTATAGCCTTGACCATCTATCACAGTAGCGTTAGTCTCTTTGATACCTTTTGCAACTTTTATAATTTTATTTCCATCAATAAGTACATCTGTTTTTAAAGCCAATGTATCACTGGTTCCATCCCAAACATCCACATTGATAATGAGTACTTGACTTGCCGAGAGCGACATAGCCATTGCTGCAGTTGCAGTCACTGTTACAAATAGTTTTTTCATTTTTCATCCTTTTTCATCATTAAATTTAATTAATTCCTCTAGCCTATAAAGCACATCAGAACGCTTTTTAAGCGTTCCAATCTATTTTAAAATGTAAATCTCGCTCTTACTCCAAAGAGCCACATGCTTGATTCCGTAGGGTAAAGTGCAGGATCTTTAAAGTACTGTACACTTGGCGTGATAGCCAGACTTTGTGCCAGTTGCACACGGTAGAAGAGTTCAGAAGTGATCTCTTCTTTTAATGAATCGTCAGAAGGATCAGACCAATTGAGTCCAAAACCTAAAAGATCACGTGAGTCTTGCACATAATACCCTACACCTGCACTGACACTCTTTTGCATCAGTGCAGCACCATCTTCTGAGAATCCCGCTCTAACAAATGGCATCCAAGTATCATCTACGAACCATGCTGCTGAAAAGTTTGCACCCCATCCTTCAGGTGAGGCATTGAACTTTGAATGTTCATCTACATGCCAAAGTGTTAGATGTATATTGTCAAAATAGATACGGTCTTGTCCTGTCGTCCAGCCTATCTCTATGGAAGTGAAGTATTCATGGTCTTCAAAGAATGTATCAAAGCCTAGTTCTTGTGCATCTGCATTGGCATCGTTTATCCCTGCTATGACATAGAAGTTTTCTCCCAGCATACTCGTAGCAGCTAAACCTAAACCTTGGTTAGGTAGGAACATAGATTGATCAGAGGAGAAAGCAAGGTTTGAAAAGGCTGTCATTGGATTTATAAGTCCATAGACACCTAAATAATCTGTTGGGTCCAAGATACCCACTAGAACATTTGCTGTACCTTCATTGAAATACTGTTTCCAGAAAAGATTAGTTACACCCCACCCAGTGCTCTGTGTATAGTCTCCAAATAGAGCACCTGTAATACCGTAGTACCCTATACTAAAACCATAATTTTGTGCATCTAAATTATTTCCAAGTGTATGACGGTTCTCTACCTTAAATACCAGTGAACCTGAGTTTGGCGAGTCAACATTATATGCCTTGTAGGTACCATAAACTCTAAATACACCTGAAAATGCATCTTTATTGGTTAGACTTGGATTAGCATTCATGAAAAGGGTTTGATAGTCCCCACCAAAGTGTAGATTGTGATTTTTGTTGATAGATGCTTTCCATTCATTGTATGGAGCAAAAAAAGTATCAACAGACTCGAGACGAAAAAATGAGGTATTAGGTTTTTCATTTTCGATCATCGTACCTTCTGTACTGCTTGGAGAGGTAAATACAGGATTTTTTTCTTCTGCATATAAAGCTGTTGTGAATGTAAATGAAAGAAGTAAAGTAGTTGTAAAAGGTAATAGTATTGTTTTCATATAACAATACTAACAAAGGAATCTATCAAAATCCTATCAATTGACTACAAAGTGTATATTTTTAAAAAAAAATGTTTTTAATCTTTAATTTTGTAACCAAATCCATAGACAGATTCTATAAGCTCAGGTGCTTTTTTTCGCAGACGTTTGATGATGTTCTGAATCTTAGAATAACTTTTTTCATCATAGTCATCCCAGAGTGAAAAAGAAATACTTTCACTTGAAACAGGATTAGGCATATTAGCTGTAAACATGGTAAGTATAGCGATTTCCTGACCGGTTAGTTGTATCTGTGCATCATCTTTAAACAATTTTCGCACCTTTGTATCAAATAGATAACCATTAGGAAGTTTCAGTCGATGGATATTTTGGAAGCTTGAAGCAACATCTACTAATACTTTCTTGAAATCATCTCCTTTGACAGGTTTGACAAGATACGCACTAAGACCCAAAGGGATAGCTTTCATCAATTTTTCCTGATCAGAATGAGCACTCAATACAATGATCTTCGTAGTTTGATCCGTCTCTCTAATGATACGTACCAATTCCAACCCATCAAGAACGGGCATATTGATATCTGTTAGTACAATGTCCGGATTATGATCATGATAGCGTTTAAGTGCTTCTTCTCCACTAGATGCTTCTATCACAGTTTTAAAATAACGTTTTAGCACCAAAGTGTAGGAACTGCGTATCTTTTCATTGTCTTCTGCATAAAGAATTTTTAAATCAAACACTTTTTACCTTTATTGTGACTTCAACACCTTTATCAATATTGGAGATATCAAGTGTTCCTGAAAAACTCTCTTCTATGATCTTAGATGACATAAAGAGTCCAATACCCTGGCTAGATGTATCTTCTTTTGTAGTGAAATAAGGTTCAAATAACCTAGCCAGATTCTCTTTGGGAATTTGCTTACCATTATTGCTAATACGAACAACAATATTGTTACTCTCATGCAAAAGTATAATGTTTATCTTTCTTTCTTCACTTTTTTCTTTTAGTACCTCTATAGCATTATTTATGATAGCAAGTATTACCTGTAAATATTCATTTTCAATACCATAAATGAATGATGCTTCCTTTGTTGCAAGTGTACATTCAATAGTATGTTTTGTAAGTCGGTCTTCAGAGAGATGTATAGCATTTTTTAAGAGCTGTCCAAGTTCAAATTTTTCTTTATGTTTATCTTTATTATAGAAATTCTGAAAGTCATTAATCGTTTTAGACATCATTTCAGTCTTCTCTTCGATAATCTTCATACGTTGTTTTATATGTTTTTTATCTTTATCTTCTATATGCATTTCTAGAGCCAACAGGTCTGCATTGATCTCTGAGAGTGGCTGACGCCATTGATGGGCAATGTTTTCTATCATAGATCCCATAGAAGCTAGACGGGATTGTTGCATAAGAAATTTTTCCTGTCGTGCATAACGGTCACCTAAGACCAAAGAGAGCATCACTGTTTCAATAACTATCGTAGTTTGCATATATGGCATGATCCAATTGTATGGAGGTATGATATGGGTTAGCGAAAGTGCAAGAATGATCATAGAGGAGAGAAACAACATCCATGCTAACAAGATAAACTGGGCCGTGCGATTACCTTGAAAAGACAACATCGATACAATGATAATGATCGCCAGGTTCATGACTAGGAAATTTATAAAATATACATTGCTTGGATAGACAATAAACTCATATGCTTCTGACACTACACAAATCATCATTGTAATCCAAGAGATGATAAAAACTGCACTTACAATATTTAATAATTTATATGCCTTTGGCATGACCTTTTGAAGTTCAAGTACCCCTGTAATAAACCAAATGATAAAAACGGGGAAGAGCATTGATAAAGAGATCTCAAGATAACGATACACTTCTAAACCGATATCATCAACCATGAACATCCCATACCCCATTCTAAATGAAAGCCATGTACCAAAAGTTCCTAGATATAAAACATAAGCGATATAAGGTTTATACTGTGTCATGAGATAAAGAATAAAATTATATAAAAACATTACGATTATGACACCAAAGAAAACACCTTGCATTATATTTTTTGTATAGTTATCGAGCAAAAGTGCTTTTTGCTCTTTTAAGATCATGTTTGCCGGTATAGCAGAGTAAAGATGTTTTATCCGTACATAAACCTCTTTTTTTTCTCCTGCTTTTAAAGTAATAGGAAAGAGATAGGAGTGATAGAAGAAAACACGGTTATCAAGTGATCTGTGCGACCCGGTCAAATACTGTTTTTGCACCGTACCTTCTTGAAGTATATAAACATCTA
>RCND010002528.1_pt1 | contig 10069 bp, 9 predicted proteins | sample 2041351 | NCBI WGS metagenome assembly RCND01 (sample SAMN09708230, study PRJNA481090) | Marine sediment metagenome, whole genome shotgun sequencing project. | biome: marine sediment; feature: ocean; material: sediment; isolation source: Sewage treatment plant 12B marine sediment (STP12B) ...
AATTGGTATGCGAATGAAGGGGTGTAAGAGAGAAGGAATGTAGCGTTGTAAAAAGCAAGAATATCTAAATAGAATTATCTAAGCTCAAATCTCATTATCATAAGACTTCTTAATCAATTCGGCCTTACTATTAATTTCTAAAGCTTTATAGATATTCTTAATATGACTGCGCACCGTATCGAGCGATACAAATAAATCATTAGCAATCATTTTGTAGCTTTTGCCATCGACGATGCCTGTGACAATTTCTTTCTGTCGTGGTGTTAGCAAATCACTTTGACTGCGTTTTGGCGCAAATTGGTTCACGATTTTTCGAGCAATGGATGGCGACATATACGACCCACCATTAGAAACGACTTCAACGGCCTCAAGAATTTTTTTAAGTGGTGTTTTTTTAGATAAGTAAGAGCAGGCACCTGCACACAAAGCTTTGTAAATACTGTCATTATCCTCGAACGTTGTGAGCATAATGATGTCTGTTTTTGGTAATTCTTCTAAAATTAAAGGGATACCCTTAATGCCCGACATGCCCAATAAATTAATGTCTAGAAGAATTACATCTGGAAGGTTCTCAAAAGTCTTTATATCTTTAAGAAAATCTTCAACCGAAGCCGTGATCAATAACAATTCTATTTTAGGCTGGGCATCAAAGAAGTCGTTCAGGCTTTCCTGAATTAAGATATCATCCTCTATAATGGCTAAGGTTATGCGATTCATTTTGGTGTTTCAAAAGGATTATAAGGTTGTGGTAATCCTTCACCTGTAAAACTATAACATTATAAAGAGGTGTACAATCACATTAAGATGTGGAATTACAACTGTAATGGTAAATTAAGGTGAACGCTAAATCCGTTTTCAGTTTTAAAAGACACAGCGCCTTTAATATGTTCTGCGCGCATGACCATATTAGATAAGCCTAACCCCGTTGATTTATAAGATTCCTTTTTACTGCCATTGTCTTGTATTATAAGCTGACAGCCTTTAGAATTGTTCCTTAGCGTTACAATGACTTTGGTCGCATCAGAATGTCTTAAGATATTGGTAATCGACTCTTTATAGATTAAAAATATATTTTGTTTGGTTTGTGCAGGTAGCTTTTTATTCGGATTCTTAATATTTGAACTATCCATTTGAAACGAAATATCTCGAGGCAGTAATAACTCTTCTGCCAACTCGCGCATGCGTTCAATTAAATCCTCAATCCTTTCGCGTCTGCTATCAATACTCCACACCAAATCTCGCATTTGTGAGATGGCACTTCGACTGATGCCTGCAATTTTTTGAAGCTTAAATTTATCGGCTTCACTCGCATTTATTTCCAAGAGTTCCGTCTGCATGGCCAGACCAGAAAGCAATGATCCAACATCATCATGTAAGTCACTCGAAATTTTAGTACGAAGTCGTTCCATTGCCAAAGCTTGTTGCAATCGGTATCTGAAAATCGAATACATGATGCCGATAACCGTTAAGCCCATGAGCGCAATAAACCACCATTTTTTATAAAAAATTTGACGCACAGTAATAGGAATTGAAATGATAGACGCACTTTCATTGCCTCTGGAATCTTTTCCTTTTATATTGAGATTATAGACTCCTGCGGGTAATTGGTTATAGCGAATGGATGCCGAGTTGCCTTGGTAAAACCATTGGTCTTCAAAACCTTCTAGTTTTGTGCTATAGGTGTTTTTTTGATTTTGAAAATAGCTAGGCATCGTCCAGTTGATTTCAAAATACTGATCGTAGGGTGACAGTTCTAATGCTTTAAATTGAGTTTGGGTATAATCGGTGCTAAAGCTAGACTTTGTTCTGTTGTTATATCCTGAAGCACTTGTAAGACGTAATTTCGGTAGTGCAGATTGCTTTAAAACCTCTTTGGGCTTAAAAGTGTTTAATCCATTCATGCCACCAAAATAAAAATTGCCTTCACGATCTTTAAAAAATGAGGTATAATTAAACTCATAGTGCGTTAGGCCATCTTCGGTATAAAAATTTTGAAAGGTTTCAGCGGTTTTATCAAAATGGGATAAGCCATTGTAGGTGCCAATCCATAAGCTGTTTTCGTTGTCAGGAAGGATGCCAACGACATTATTATCTGCCAATCCTTGAAACTTAGTGTACATTTTTATGGTATTTCCATCTGCAGAAATATGATTGAGTCCGCCGCCATAAGTACCGACCCAAAGACTTCCATCGGTGTCTTCGTCTATAACAAGGATATAATTTTTTGAGATGCTTGGTGTGGTCGCTGTGGTGTATGTTTTTTCGACGCGTCCACTGAGATGTACTTTTAAGAGTCCGTTATTTTGTGTTCCGATCCAAAAGATACTGTCAGACTTACTTTCTTTAAAATATCTAAAATCGGCTAAATCAGTTTCAATATGAGCGCTGTTAAACACCAACGTACTGGTTTCGGTTTCGGGATCAAAAAGGGCCAATCGTGATAAACTTTGACCAAAAAGAAGTTTTCCATCGTTCAGCTTAATCAACGGGTTTTGTCCTTTAAAAGTGACGTTTTTGCTGAACTCATCATAACTTTTAGTGCTGCCGTCCTTCAAATTTATTTTCAATAAGGATTCTCCCAATGTAAAAACATGCTCTTTTTTAGCATCTAAAACATAAAAATTAGCAGTGTACTTTATGGCATCTAAAGACTGACGATTCAGTTTAATTTGTAGCGTATCAATTTTACCGTCACGGGTTTTATAAATCAGTTTGTTTTTACTTTCGCATTTGGCAAAAATAGTACCGTTGGCATCTTCAAAAATACCGCGCATAGTGTTTCCCCAACCTTCATCATTAGACTTAAACAAAGGTTTAAATAGTTCCTCCCCAATGCGTATTTTAAATAGACCATTATCCGTAGCCACCCAAAGTAATTTGTTAGCATCAATAAAAAGCGCATTAATTTTTGAATATTCAAATCGAGCTCTAAGCTGCTCGGTATAACTTGTAAATTCACCCTCTGGGCTCATGCGATACAATTCTTTGTTCGACGCAAACCAAATCTGTTTTTGATGATCTTCAATGGCATAATAAAATTGAAGCTCATCCTTAAATATGCGCTTAGAACTTAAGTTACTCTCATTAAAGCGAAAAATGCCACGTTCTTTCTCTGGAAAAAAATAATGGGTCTTGTTATTGTCAAAAAAGGATACTGTAAATTTCGAATCTGAGTCTTGCCGCCTAGAACTTGATAAATGGAATGTTGATTCTAAAGTTCCATCAGCATCAAATTTTAAACTCCCAGAAGGGGCACTCCATAAAATAGCGCCTTCTTGATCTGTGATTAATCTGCTATAGGCGCGTTTATCCCGCAAAATAGAATGCTTAACCTCAAATTTATCGTCTTTTAATTGTTGAAGGTATTGTTTTGCAGTTCCATTTTTTGCTATTAAAAAATCATCGCTAACAATCCAAATACTACCATCGCTATGTTTTAACAAGCGTAAAACTTGACCTTTAATATTATGTGAACGATCGTAAGCTATGATGATATCAGTGGATAGATCTAGTTTAAAGAGTTTTTCGTTGGCCATATACCAAAGATCGTTGGTGGTGTGATCATAGACCATTTCACCGCTAATGAGCTCTTCTTCGATATAAAAGGGGTTGCTTTTATCGGAGTTATAGACTTTAAAATTATAGCCGTCATAACGCACTAACCCAAGGTCGGTACCAAACCACATGGCTTCGTTTTTATCTTGAGTTATGGAGGTGACATCTCTAAAGATTAATCCCTGCTCTGTGGTCAGCACATCTATTTGAGATGGGTTTTGACAATAGCTGGTATAGCCTACTAAAAGTAAGCCCACTTGCAATATAAAAGCGTTTAGTGATTTAAAGAATTTCAAAGTAATGGGGTTGACTCAATGATCATAGCGATATCTCAAAGATACAAAAAGTTATCAGCGAATATCACATGAATATGTGATTGACAATAGGCTAAATGTATTTTAAATTAGCCTAATGTTAATTGTCACGTTTTTTTTTAACCAACCAAAATTAAAAGACAATGCCAAAAATCTTTGAAAGATTGGAGGTGTTGTCTTTTTTGAATTTAACGGTATGCCGTTAAAACCCATTTTAAATATGATTTATAGTTCGGTAGGTTCAAAATATTTTTGAAAAAAATGGGATTATGAAATCACCAAAAGCATCACATATTAATTCAACTTAAATCATGATAAATTTTTTTCGACATATTCGTAAATCAGTACTTATGGAAAACAAAACATCTAAATACTTTAAATACGCCACGGGTGAAATAGTGCTTGTCGTTATTGGTATTTTGATTGCGTTACAGATTAATACTTGGAATGAAAACCGAATCAATAACAAAAAGTTGAAAAGCTATTTAAGTGAAATTGTGAAAGATTTTAAAAATGATACCCTAAATATACACCAGGAAATAAACATGGCTAAAACACGCATTGAGTCTAGAAAATTATTCTTGGCATTAAAAGATTACAATACCTTAACCATAGATAGTTTAGAAAAAAGCCTAGAAACATTTTACTCCAAAATTCCTTTTAGTAATTCCACATTTGAAAAAATAGAAAGTTCAGGAATTACAAATTTTGGTGCCTATGAATCTTTAATCGAAAAGTTTAAAATCTATTATAATTTTATTATTCCAGATATTATGAGTTTTGAAGGCACACATAATCGCGCTGTAGATATAGAAGATAATTATTGGCGGTATAACCAAAAATTCTATGAGTTTAGCTATGCTGATGAATTGGTGTCTCATCAAAATAAAGAAGAAGCTAAACGGCAATTGATACAATTATTACAAGCACCCACGGCGCGTAACATATTAAAAATAGACTATCGCAGAAATAAAAACACCATTAAAAGGCTAATCGGATTAAAAGAAATTGTAAAAAAATTAATAGAATTTACCGAAGCAAAACTCAATGATTAAATTCTTTCGTAAAATCCGTCAAAACATGATTAAAGAAAACAAAGCCAGTAAGTACTTACTCTACGCCATTGGCGAAATCATACTCGTCGTTATTGGGATCTTGATTGCGTTATCCATCAACAATTGGAATCAAGAACGGGTATCGAAAAATAAAGCCTATTCTTATTTAAATCAAATCAATAACGATTTGTCTCTAGACTTAAAATTCTATAAATACTCCATTAATAGGGCGTCAGAAAGAATCCGAGTTTTTGATAACGTCGTAAAAAGTGATTTTAAAAACGATACGCTCATTACAAAACTTGGCAGCATAATAACCTTAAATTCTGATCCAAGGGAATTTGGGAATTCTTACAGTAGCTTTGTGAATTCTGGTGATATCGATTTGATTGAGGATAAAGCACTTATAGCGAAACTCCATGATTACTACAATCGCATTTGTCCAAGCTACAACAGTGCTTCAGAGTACCATAAAACCTTTAATGTTCAGAATGTCGAAGGTCCCCTTTTACAAACGCTTGTTATGGAGGCCGATGGTACCTGGAGTTTAGAGTCGCTTAAAAAAGAAATGGCTTCAGGTAATTTAATTTCAAAGGTTAATTGGCAAAATATGGCATTTAAGTCTTTGGTTAGAATACTTGAACGTGGTCAAAAAGAAGCTCAAGAACTTCAAGAATTAATTAAAAATTTAGATAAAACTAGAGCGGAATCGTAAACACATGACTCCTCACAATATAATTTTAGGACTAAAATAATACCACATGAAGATGTGATTGACAATTACGACTTTGAAACCTAACTTAGCTATGATTGAAATACAACGGTTTTAGAGTGTGTTTTAATAGCGATTGTAAGCTTATAACAAAAAAACTAAAAGATAAATAAACGGGAAAGCCGAAAACCGATTAGAGTAGGTATCAATACCAAATTAACATTAAAATAACCCATAGAAATCAAATTAGTTAGGGCTCATTTTAAAATTCATTTGGAATATCTAAAATTTTAAATGATGAATTTAGTTGTTCTTTATCCTCAACCTACAGACGTAGAAAAATTTAAAGCAGACTATGGAGTTCACGTTCAGTTGCTTCACGAGAAACAGGCATACCTCTTGATGTAAAACCTTACACGGTTACCAGGTTTCTAACGGGGCCTGATGGGAATCCTCCATTCTATCAAATGTTCACAATGCCTTTTGATACACTAGAAGCCTTAAATGAAGCGATGGCTTCACCGGGCATGCAGGATGTTGCAGCAGATGCACATCGGATTTCAACAGGAGGTGCACCAACCCTCTTAATTGGAGAAATAGGTTAAAAAAATATTTGTTGCGTGATTTGGATGAACCAGAACAATGGCAACTTATAGCGCAATAAATAAATTAGGATAGCCTTGTTATTATAGGACTGTGGCTATTCTAATTAATGCCTATAGTTTTGCCTTCAACGGTACGTCAACGCCATCCGATAAATAAAAGCGATGTTTGGGACAGGATATATTTTAGTTCGTCCTAGATTAATATTATTTTTAGATGATTATCAATAAATTACTAGGGTATTAACGAACCACCCAATTTATTTATGAAATGGGCAAGTAAAAAGCGTTAGCACCCAATACCACATGAAGATGTGATTGACAATTATTGATTCCAAACCTAACTTAGCTAATCTTAAAACAGACCCTTTTTAATGTGTTTTAAAAGCTAATGTCCCTTTCCCAAAACTATGATTTTATGCGTTATGAGTAATGATTCCTAGTCACAAAATAGAACCCAGTAAAGTGCCGGGTCTATAGACATAGGCATCACTTTAAAAAAGAATTTTATCAACTATTAAAAATAAATATAAATGAAAAAAGTAGGCGTCATTGGCGGTTCTGGCTTTATAGGAAGCTACATTACCAAACAATTTTTAGACAACGGATTTGAGGTCAAAGTATCTGCAACCGATCTTTCTAAAGAAGAAAAATACCAACATTTAAAACAACTCGATAATGCTGATCGCTTAACGATTACCGAGCTTAATGTCGAAAACAAAGCGCAGCTAAAAACCTTTGTTGACGATTGTGATATCGTGATCCATGGTGGCACACCGTTTCAGTTAGATGTTGAAGATCCAAAGCGCGATTTATTCGATCCAACGATAAAAGGAACAGAGAACTTTTTGGACGTTGTTCACAATGCGCCAAAAGTAAAAAAGGTCGTTTTAATTGCTTCGGTCGCCGTTTATAATACAAATTTCCCTTTACCTGCCGATGGAAAACTGCCAAGTGATCATTTTAGTGAAAACGATACTCCTTTTATGAGCGAAGAAAGTCATCCGTATGCACAGGCGAAATTTATAGCCAATGAAACGGTGAATGCTTTTATAAAGAAACACCCAAATCTAGATGTTGAAATTACGAGTGTATCTCCAGTTGGCGTTTTTGGAAAGTCTTTGTCAAAAAGAGAAGATTCCGTTTCAACGGGTTTGCAGTTTTTAATAAAAAACAAGATTGCGCCCAATCCGTTTGTACAAATGCTTTTTGATACGGATGCAGAAATGGCGATCGTTAATGTAAATGATGTTGCACTTGGGATTTATAAAGCAGCCACTATTTCGGACTTACACGGTAAAAATTATTTACTATCAAGTGAAAGCTATCCCGTATCTGATGTGAGCTTAATGCTCAATAACGAAGCACCAAAAAACCAAGCAAAAGTGATTTATCAAAATCAGTTAGCAGAGCGGGAATTGAGAATACCGTTTCAATCGGTGCAGAAAACTTTAGAACAGTACAACGCATAATAATTAAATCATGAAAAATGAAATGGCTAATTGGTCTAAAGCAGATCTCAAAATTTATATTTTAATGCTTTGCGCAAAAATAGATGACCACGAATCGGAAGAAGAACTTACTTTAATAAAGTCGAAAACCGACACAGAAACTTTTGATAGAGTTTATAACGAGTTTTGTTGCGATGAAGAAGACGGTTGTTTTGAGAAAATAGAAGATGCCATTAACCAACACGAATATTCACCAAAGGAATTGCAAGATCTCAAACAGGAAATTTTGGACATCTTCCATTCAGATAAAGAATTCTCGACGAAAGAACGCTATCTAGAAAGAATATTTGATAATATTTTATACTGAAAAATTGAATAGTTAAATAACAAATAAGCACGGATAAAAATGAAATTTTCAAACAAAAACAAGAGCTCATCCAGAAACAACGGAATTCATAAAAGAAACAGCAGTTCTGTGATAAGTAGAAGGTCTGAATTGTTATTCGTGCTTATGCTTTTAGTCGGTGCAACTTCAATATTCAGTTGTGAGGAAAAAACAAAGGCAGAAAGGACTGTAAATGAATCTGAAGCTGTGAAGCAAAAAGCAGATGAAACACCAGAATACTTTCTACTGCGACCAGAAGTTGAAAAGGCTTATGGCTATTCGCATGCCGTAAAAATTGGTAATTCTATAAAAGTTTCTGGAGCTGTCAGTATGGACGATGAAGGGAACCCAACAGCCATTGGCGATTTAGAGCAGCAAATGAAAAATTGCTATGTAGATTTAGAAAAAGTCTTAACTCATTATGGTTGCACATTTGATGATGTTATTGTCGAAAATGTGTTTACCACGGATATGGCTAAATTTTTAGAAGCAGCGGGCTACAGAACGGAAATTTATAAGAAACAATTTCCAACAGGTTCTTGGCTTGGTGTTAAGGAATTGGCATTACCAGAGTTTATGATAGAGATTGAACTAGAGGTTCATAAATCAAATCAATAAACAAACTAAAAACAAAAATCATGAAAAATAAACAAAACATTGAAGTCATTGATAATCTTTACAAGGCTTTCGCAACGGGAGATATGCCTACGGTTCTAGGATCTATGCATCCTGATATTACTTGGAACGAAGCCGAAGGCAATGCTCTAGCAGATGGGAATCCATACATTGGTCCAGACGCGATCTTAAATGGTGTTTTTGCCCGTCTTGGTGGAGATCACGAGTATTTTGGATTGAAAGATATTGAACTTCACAACATGAGTGATCATAAGGTTTTAGCAACCCTCCGTTATGATGCCAAAGTAAAGGCAACAGGAAAGGCCTATAATGCGCAAGCAGCACATTTTTGGACACTCAACGCCGAGGGTAAGATTATTGCCTTTCAGCAGTATGTCGATACCAAGAAATTGGCAGAGGCTGAAGCGTAATTTTAAGAACAGATTCTGTTGAGACTAGAATTCGAAAAAGCTTATGGTGATGGTCATAAGGTGCAAATCTAAAATGGTATAAACAGATCAAGAATGTTGTATCCTAGAGCGGCTATTACATAATAAAATTGAAGCAAAAACACGGGTAGCTTTAGAGTCTACTTCATTCATTTAAAAGAAGGCTGGAAATTTGATTAAATCCTTTCAATATCCCAAGACAATATGAGAGTACAATCTAAATAATCACTTAATTTTTTTTGGTATGGAAGGCTTAATAATGAATTATCCACTCACAACGAATACCATTCTTGAGTATGGCAACAGCGTTTATCATCATAAAAAAATTATAACCTATTTACCAAATGGAGCGCGGCATGAGTATCGTTTTGGTGATCTGTACAAACGCTGTAAAAAGTTAGCCAATGCCTTAACACAGAAATTAGGAATATCTAAAGGTGATATGGTGGGTACTTTTGCATGGAATCATGGGCCTCATGTAGAATTATACTACGGAATTTCGGGTGTAGGAGCTATTTGTCATACCATCAACATTAGGTTGTCGAGCCAACAAACGCAATATATCATCAACAATTCTGAAGACAAAGTGGTCTTTGTGGATGCCACCTTAGTGCCCTTATTAGAAAAGATTGCACCGCTGCTTGAAACGGTAGAACATTACGTTTTAATAAATGCAGCTAAAGATTTTACGACCACCTTACCCAACATCATACACTATGAAGATTTATTGGCGGATCAATCGGACGCTTTTGAATGGCCAACTCTAAACGAAAATGACGCAAGCGCCATGTGTTATACGAGCGGAACAACAGGCTTGCCAAAAGGTGTTTTATATTCTCATCGGTCTACGTATTTGCATGCTTCCAACCTTATTTCTCCCAATGCGGGAAATTTAAGTAGCCAAGACACCCTCTTATTAATTGTACCTCAA
>RCND010002529.1_pt1 | contig 10069 bp, 9 predicted proteins | sample 2041351 | NCBI WGS metagenome assembly RCND01 (sample SAMN09708230, study PRJNA481090) | Marine sediment metagenome, whole genome shotgun sequencing project. | biome: marine sediment; feature: ocean; material: sediment; isolation source: Sewage treatment plant 12B marine sediment (STP12B) ...
CGAATTTTTGTCATACTTTTCAAATTATTTTATGCTTTTTATTTATTGGTGGAAATCCATTTATTCCAAAAACCCCATTTATTTACCTAAGATTTTCGAATAATGAAGTTTGAAGTCCATAGTCAACCAAACCTTATAAATTCAGATAAAGAATAATTTATCAAGCAGATGTTGATAATCCTCAAAAGCAAGACCTCCACCAAATATTTGAATTGATTTTCGGATAACTATTTTGGCATTTTCAGAAGTACAGCCAAGGCCTATAGCATACTTTCGAATTAAATTTTCTTCAGCAACATCAATATAGTGTTCGGCATAGATGATTTTGAAAAGGTCGTAAATATGGTGCAGCCTCTCTTCTATTGTATTACAGGGGTGAATGGCATATACATCAGGATGTTTAAGAATATGTTCGTATTCTTCAATTGAAATGTCCAATTTATCTGCAAATCGCAATAAGCTGGCCTCTTCTTTTTCATTGATTTCCCCATCACTTAATGCGATGGTAACTATAGCCGAAAAATGAGCTACATTATTACTGTGATCAGATGATTCGAATAAATCTTTTAAAGGCATTTTATCAGGTTTTATAGCAGAAGTAAGAATCGGAAGGTACAACTAGAGTGTTCTATTGACCGCTACCTAAGTAGCACTGAATGTTAATTATACTATCCATATTTAACCAATAATATCAATAGCCTTATAGTAGGCAGTTCTTTTGAAAAATATGTACCATCTTTGTTAACGAGAAATAGTCGGTTCTATATTTCAAGTTCGTCCATGAGGGAAAAGAATGGTAATTGTATAAATAATTTATTAGGCCGTGACTCGATTCTAAAGTAAGATTTATGAAAGTTTTTGAGTGTGGTCATTGTAATCACCCATTATTTTTCGAAAACAATAGATGTGAAAATTGTGGGCATTCCTGCGGTTATCGTCACGATGATCGTCTAATGCTGACCTTTGACCCCCTAAAGGCTTCACTTATTTCCGATCGCGAAAAAATTGAATACAATTATTGTAAAAACAAAGAGTATGGTGTCTGCAACTGGCTACTGGTAAAGGAAGATGAACATGATTATTGTAGCGCTTGTCAGCTCAATCGGACTATCCCTAATCTTTCCGATAAAAAGAATTTTCCAAAATGGCAAAACTTGGAAGTAGCCAAGCACCGGCTTATCTATCAACTTCAAAAAATAGGTCTTGATCTACCAAGCAAAATGGTTAATAAAGAGGGGTTGTGTTTTGATTTTATTGCCAAAAAGAATAACCCCGAGATTATGACCGGTCATGCCAATGGGATCATTACCATACTGCTTCGAGAGGCAGATTCTGTCTCCAGAGAGCAAATAAGAAAAGAGTTGCAGGAGCCTTTCCGTACACTAATCGGACATCTAAGACATGAGGTAGGTCATTACTTCTGGAATCGATTGATTTTCAATAATCAAAATGTCTTACCAGCGTTCAGGGCAATCTTTGGAAATGAGGAAACTAATTATAGTGATGCCTTGCAAACCTATTATAAATATGGGGCACTTCACAATTGGCAAGAATCATTTATAAGTAAATATGCGACATCGCACCCCTGGGAAGATTGGGCAGAAACTTGGGCACATTATTTACACATTATGGATATGGTGGAGACGGCTCATTTTTTTCGTTTGAAGGTAAATCCAAATGAAATTTCGGAAAATATGAAGACAGAAGCAACATTTGACCCGTACACTGAAAAAGACTTCGAAACGATTGTCGATACTTGTGTGCCTTTATCATTTGCGGTAAACAGCATAAATCGGGCCATGGGTATCCCCGATGTTTATCCTTTCATAATAAATCGGAAAGTGATAGAAAAAATGACATTCATACACGAATTATTGTTGCCGAAACGATCATTTTAGACTTTGAGAGAAATCCATCCATTACCGCCGCTAAAAGATGGAAAGTTCAGACTGCGTGGTGAATTCTTCGAGAAACTTCATTCCGTGAAAGGAGTTTCCATTCTGATTCAGTGGAGGACTCCATACGGCAATGGTGTAATTGTTCGGATATAACGCCACAATACCGCCCCCGACACCACTCTTGCCATGCAAGCCAACTTTAAATGCAAATTCACCGGACTCGTCATAAAATCCGCAAGTAAGCATAAGCGCATTAATGCTTTTACACTGGCTCTTAGATATGATTTTAGAGCTGTCTAAAATTTTGACACCGCCGTTGGCCAAATAGGTAAAAGCATGGGCGAGTTGCTGGTAGTTCATCTCTAACGAGCATAGGTCAAAGTAAAAGTCAAGTACCTCAATTGGATCGTTTTTTATATTTCCGAAGGATTTGATGAAGTTGCACAAGGCTACATTTCGGTGTCCGTGTGCTTTTTCCGAATCAGCTATTTTATCTGAGTAATTTAGGTCAAGTATATCACTTAAATCCCTTATAAATGCTAGAAATTCTTTCTTGGCATTGTCCAGGTTTGAAACCAATATGTCGCAAATTACAATAGCCCCAGAATTTACGAATGGGTTACGGGGAATTCCATTATTGATTTCAAGTAAGAGTAACGAATCAAATTTGGTTCCCGAGGGCTCTACATCTAGCCGCTTCCAAATCTTTTCACCAACTATTTCTTAGGCAAGCGTCAATGAGAATACTTTGGCAATACTTTTGTATGGAGAATTTTTCTAGATTATTTCCCATTCCCCAACCCTCTCCGACCAAGTTAATCATGTGTACACCGAACATGGTTGGATCAACATTGGCTACCTAGGGTATATAACTGGGCATTTTACCCTTTTCGGGAATTCTGTTCGTATCAAGAAAAACCTTTTCAATGATGTTTTTATAGTCCAAGAGTGTTGTAATTGCATAGTTAAGACTAGTAATGTACTACCAAACTATTTCGCAGACAGCTACCTAAGTAGCACGGAATGTTGATTATACCGTCGATATTCACGAAAATCAAATAATAGTAGCCTTAAAATCAAGATTAAGTAATTTTTCAGTTCAAAATGATAGCACTAACCAATCTCGATTATTTAAGATTATATTTAAAGAGAATTACCATTCATTTTAGTTAATCCAAAATCAGAGAAATGCCAAAGATAGATTTAGCCAAATATGAAACCACAGGTTTTTATGACGAAATGTTCGATTCCAGTAATGTGGTCCGGCCTAACTATGACCTATTTAAAAAGCGACTTGAAAAGTTGAGTAGAAATAAATTGGAATTTTTACAGCATGCAACCGATAGGGCACAATTATCCCTAGGCATGACTTTTAATGTCTACAGCGATAATCAAGGTGTTGAACGTATTCTTCACTTAGATATCATTCCGAGAATAGTGAGTGGGCCTGATTGGGATCTTCTTGCCAAAGGACTTGAGCAAAGAATAGTTGCCTTGAATATGTTCATTGATGACATTTATAACGATCAAAAGGCGTTAAAAGATAAAATCATACCACGTGAATTGGTGCTATCGAGTGCAGGCTATCTTAAAGAATGTATAGGATTAAAACCACCTGAAAATGTATGGAGCCATATTTCAGGTACAGACCTTATAAGAGGCGGGGAGGGAAATTTTCATGTATTGGAAGACAACCTCAGATGCCCTTCGGGTGTATCTTATATGTTAGAAAACAGGGAAATACTCAAACGTACCTTTCCAGAATTGTTCGAAAAACTGCATGTGCGTCCGGTTCATGATTATTCACATTATTTGAGGGATATGTTGGAATCACTTACCCAAGAATCCCCAGCAACCATAGCGGTTTTAACTCCAGGCACTTATAACTCGGCCTACTTTGAGCATGCTTATTTGGCGCAACAGATGGGGGCTGAATTGGTTGAGGGAAGGGATTTGGTGGTCAAAAACAGTTTTGTTTATATGATTACTACAAATGGGTTGCAAAAAGTAGACGTAATTTACAGAAGGGTAGATGATGATTTTATAGATCCATTGGTCTTCAACAAAGATTCGCTGCTTGGGACTCCAGGTTTATTCGAGGCGTATTTGAAAGGCAATGTAGTTCTTGTGAATGCACCAGGTGCGGGTGTTGCCGATGACAAGGCCGTTTATGCCTATATTCCAAGGTTAATTAAATACTATATGGGCGAAGAAGTGCTATTGCCTAATATCAAAACCTATATCTGTGCAGAAGAACAAGACCTGAGATATGTCCTTGAAAACATCGGAAAGCTCGTAGTAAAACAGACCGATGGTTCAGGTGGCTACGGAATGCTTATAGGTCCGCATGCATCGAAAAAAGAAATTGAGGAATTTACTATAAAAGTTAAGAACAACCCCAGAAATTATATCGCCCAGCCGATGATCAATCTTTCTAGGGTGCCTACCATGACCGAAGATACTATAGAGGGTAGGCATGTAGATTTAAGGCCCTATGTTTTATATGGAAAAAATATTAAGATAATTCCCGGTGCACTGACCAGAGTTGCCCTGACCAAAGGATCCTTGGTTGTTAATTCCTCTCAAGGCGGTGGCAGTAAAGATACGTGGGTATTGGATAACAAATAAAATCAGAGTGTATGTTAAGTAGAGTAGCGAATACTATGTATTGGATGAACAGGTACATAGAACGGGCAGAAAATTATGCCCGATTTATGGATGTCAATTTTAACCTTGCCTTGGAGTCCCCAAGTGAAACAATCGAACAATGGAAACCCTTGGTAGTGATTACTGGTGATTGGCCATTGTATGAGTCCCTTTATCAAAAGGTAAATAAAAAACAAGTTATATATTTCTTGGGGTTTGATCCAAATAATCCGAATTCCATTTACAATTGTATCACAAATGCCAGAGAAAATGCGAGGGCCATACGACCTGAAATAACCAAGGAAGTATGGGAACAAATAAATTCCATCTACTTTTTTGTGTGTAAAGGGTTGGAAAAAAAGCGATGGAAAAGCGATGATCCTAGAAGTTTTTTCAAAAAAATCAGGGAAGACTGCCAGTTGTTATATGGAATTTTCGATGCAACCATCTCTAGAAATGACGGATGGCATTTTGGTAAGATCGGTCAGCTGCTCGAACGTGCAGATAAGACCTCGCGGGTCATCGATGTAAAATACCACATTTTGCTTACTAATACTGATGCCGTTGGAACACCCTTGGATGTAATGCAGTGGGCCGCTTTACTTAAATCTGTTAGTGCTTATGATATGTACCGCAAAAAATATGGGAAGCTTACAGCCTTAAAAATTTCAGAGTTTTTGATTTTGGACAAGACTTTCCCACGTTCTATGTTATGCTGCCTTATCCATGCCGAACAATCTTTGTATGCGATTACAGGAAATTCAGGAGGATTCAGCACCAGTGCTGAAAAACAATTGGGCAAGCTAAAATCGGAATTGGAATTTGCGGAAATTACCGATATTTTTAAAAGTGGGCTACATGAATATATTGATGGTTTTCAGCAACGACTCAATGCGATTTCAACACATTTCTATAATTCTTTCTTTATAACACAGATCGAACAAATACAACAATAAAATTAGCTTTAGGAGCTCATTTATCGCAACGACTAAAATCGTGTCCATCTGTTCAATGGATACCTTAGTGGATAGCTCGCCTAAAGAAGAGAATAACCCAATACACAATTAAGTATCGCATAAATGAGAATAAAAATAGTTCACGAAACGGAGTACAATTTTACCAAAGAAGTATTTCTAGAACCCCATTATTTAAGGTTCAAGCCTAAAAGTATGCCGTTTCTTGAAATGGAATCACATCGTCTAGACTTATCAATAGTACCTTCAGGAATTTCAGAACAGTTGGATGCTGAAGGGAATGTGGTACATTTTTGTTGGTTTGATGGGATGCATAAAAACATCAACATCAAATCGGAAGCGGTGCTCAAAATCAAACCCTTTACTCCTTTCAACTTTTTAATATACCCGGCAGGTTGTAATCAAATTCCGTTTGAGTACCCCAAGCAGTTACTTCCTTTGTTGGCCCTTTATTTGGAACCGAACAAAATTAGTGGTTTGTTACTTGATTATGGACGGGGAATTCTTAAGACTGTTGAATCAAACACCATTTCCTTTTTATCGCAACTTACCATACAGATACATCAAGATTTCGTCTTGGAAACCAGAGAAACGGGTATCCCTTTTCATCCAGATGAAACATTTGAAGGCAAAACAGGTTCTTGCCGGGATTTAAGTTGGATGCAAATACAACTGTTACGCAACCTTGGCTTAGCCGCAAGGTTTGTGAGCGGGTATTATTATGTAGATGTAGAAGATCCCCAATATGAATTGCACGCTTGGATAGAAGTTTTTGTTTCCGGTGCTGGCTGGATAGGTTTTGACCCAAGTAACGGTATCGCGACAGCGAATATGCACATACCTGTTTGTTCAAGTGTACATTATGGGAATACCATGCCGGTTTCTGGCTCAGTACGTGGGGATGCACAAGCGCAGCTGAAGACCAATTTGAAAATAGAAGTGATTCATTCACTTTAAATAAGCCCATTTTAGACGAAGTATACCTATCAATTTTTCTAAAATAGCCTAGTTGATTTCTTTCTAAAGACACATCGTTATCGGCATTTTTTACGCCATCCCTTAAATTCATTGTAATGGTTTTTCCTGTGAATATACGCCAAAACAGACTTAGCAAGTACTAATTGAGCCAACTTTCAGTGGTCAACAAATGTACCTTTTGGATTTTGCAAAAACTGCTACCTAAGTAGCAGTTTGAACTTTCGCAAACCACTATATTTATTGGCAGTAAGAAGGAATGTTTTTGATTTTAACAAATACAGTCCACTTGCATCAATACTAATTTTATAAACGATAATTAATATGAAAACACTCATCGTATTTTTAGTTGCAATCACTTCAATGTCAACGCTGACAGTAGCGCAAGAATCAGAAACAATAAAAGCCACATTTAACGAACATTTGGAAGGTATCTATTATTTCACGGATAAAGATGGGTATGTTATGGAGTTTGCCCAAACACAAAAGGATGTATTGGCACAATTTGACCTATTGGGCGAAGGATTTAAGGGCAAGGTTTTTATGATTACCTATACCACGGATACAGAAGAAGACGAAGAAGGGGATGAGATTAGCATCAATATTATAGTAGGCTTGAAACTTACTGAATAAGTAAAAGACGTATTTCGTTTTGTGAGAAATCAAAGTGCTTGGGTCTTTATTAATAAGTTATTCGATAATCTGTACGCCGATAGCATTACCTAACTGAAAAGAAGGAAGTTTTCTGTTGGTAATTGTTTTGTATTGGGGTAATACGTCCACAACAGCCCCTGAACAGATGATAGCCCTTATCCTTTTTTTTATGGGAATCTTAAAAATATAAAAGGATATTATATCCTTTTATATTTTTCATCTCTAATAGCTACCTGGGTAGCTGTCCCAATTCCCTTAATTTGATATTTTTACCACGTTTAGTGTTTTAATTTCAAATTGTCAGGTTACCTATTGAAATGGTATTTGTGTTAATCCTGAATATATGGGAATCTGGCTGTTATTATCCAAAATATTGTAATCCCATGAAGAAAGTAGCTGTTAATTTTGAGAATATTACTACTGAGATTATGCAGGCAATTGCCAAACAATATCCGCAGGGATTTATAGAAAGCGATATTGTGAGTTTCAGTAGCTTTAATGACGCATTGGAGGACCGTGTAAAATTATTACTCAATGAAACGGTTTATCTTATAAAAAAATCTGTGATAGAAGATTGGTCAATATATAAGTATGAAGAAGGATATTTTAAAACATTCGGAAATGAGGACGAGCAGGAAGATGTTGACCTATAATTTTTTTTCAGATAATCAATAACTTATTTCCAAACAATTCATCTACATATCTTTTCTTTGATTCATAGTTCTGTTAATTGAGATATACAGAAATTGGGTTAAAACCTATTAAAATATATTCCCAAGACAATATTTAAAATGATGATTCCATTCAGTGCAACTTTTGACCCAACAATTGGTCTTATCTCAATCATGGCCATAGTCATTATGGCGGTTGGCTTACTTCTTAAAAAATTAAAGCAACCCTATATTATCGGTTATATTTTAATAGGTGCCATCCTAGGAAAATATGGATTGGGATATATAGAGGATAGCATTATAATTGACCGCTTGGGCGAAATTGGAATCATTCTGCTGTTGTTCTTCGTTGGAATGGAGATTAGCTTGCCTGAAATAATAAAGCAGTGGAAGGTCGCAGCCATCGGTACATTTTTACAGGTTTCTGCAAGTGTTTTGATACTTCTGGGAATTGGCTATTTTTTTGATTGGAGTATTGAACGTTCTATTATAATCGGATTTGTAATAGCTCTAAGCAGTTCTGCAGTTATAATCAAAATACTTTCGGATAATAATTTGATAAATTCACGTATCGGAAAGAATGTATTGAGCATACTTTTGATGCAAGATATTATCATCGTGCCGCTCTTAATTATTACCTCAACTATTGCTGGTAAAGAAGAATCAGCGGAGAATATCATTACAATGGTTGTCGGTGGTCTGATTATCGTAGGTGTGCTCATCTATATTTATTCGAAAAAGACCATTCATCTACCTTTTTCAAAAACCATTGAAAAAGACCATGAACTCCAGGTTTTTCTTGCCATTTTATTTTGCTTTGGTGGAGCATTGGTGTCCTCAGTATTTGGGCTTTCCGCTGCTTTGGGAGCATTCGTAGGTGGAATGGTAATGCATGCATCCAAGGCTGCCCAATGGATTCATGATACCCTAGATTCATTCAGGGTTCTTTTCGTGGCTATCTTTTTTATCAGTATCGGATTACAATTGGATTTTAGTTTCATCTACGAACATGTATTTGCGCTGAGCTCAGTTATTCTTACCGTGTACATTACCAATCACTTAATCAATACTATAATTCTTCGGTTATTCTCATGCCCATGGAAAGAAGCTTTTTTAGGTGGTGCCCTTCTTGCCCAGATAGGCGAATTGAGTTTTTTGATAAGTGCGTCTGCCTATAGTTTGAACATTATCGAAAGTTATGGTTACAAGTTCACTATTAGTTTGATTTCGCTTACCCTAATTATCAGTCCCTTTTGGATAAAGTCAACAGAGCGATTAATAGCATTTAAAAGAAGCAAAAAAATTGAACGTTCAAGAAAACAAAATACTCTTAAAACTACTGACAGGCTAAATTAGTATGGTGTCCTAGATGTTCTTAAGCACTGATTTTTCAAATTAACCAGCTCATCGACATCTGTATCAGCTTCAAAATCCACAACTAATTTGAAGTTATAAAAATAAGTAAGTGATTAACGCCCAAGAATAATTATTTGTTACTAATTACATTAAATTGTCTTAAATTCAATTATGGATAAAACGCTTGCTTCAACGGAATCTAAATTTGGTACCCTGCCGGTATTTTTAACGGCTATTTCTACCATTTTAGGAGCCGTTATGTTCCTGCGTTTCGGATTTGCCGTTGGTTCTGTGGGTTTTACTGGGACTGTGTTTATCATATTTATAGGTCATATGGTAACCTTTGCTACAGCCATGGCTTTAGCTGAGATTGCTACTAATCAAAAAGTAGAGGGTGGAGGGGAGTATTTTATCATTTCACGTTCCTTTGGCATTAATATTGGAGCAGCTATTGGTATTACTTTATATCTCTCACAGGCCATCAGTGTGGCATTTTATATCATAGCATTCGCAGAGGCGTTTGAAGCCATTAAACCATGGGTTGCCTCGGAATTTGGTTATGAATTATACGATAACCGTTTGTTTAGTATCCCCGCATTGTTACTCATAATTTGGTTAATGGTGTCCAAAGGTGCTAATTTGGGGATGAAGGCTTTGTACATAGTGGTAACTATTCTTGCCATATCACTAGTGCTTTTTTTTATGGGTTCTACGTCCTATTCTGAAGCTTTTGACAGTTCCCAATTATTTAAGAATGTATCTACCGACAAAGGCTTTTTTTATGTTTTTGCCATAATCTTTCCCGCTTTTACAGGGATGACTGCTGGAGTTGGGTTATCAGGGGATTTACGGGATCCCAAGAAGTCTATTCCCTTAGGAACACTTTCCGCAACTA
>RCND010002533.1_pt1 | contig 10062 bp, 10 predicted proteins | sample 2041351 | NCBI WGS metagenome assembly RCND01 (sample SAMN09708230, study PRJNA481090) | Marine sediment metagenome, whole genome shotgun sequencing project. | biome: marine sediment; feature: ocean; material: sediment; isolation source: Sewage treatment plant 12B marine sediment (STP12B) ...
CTGGTCAGCCCCGACAGCCATGTGTCCTATAAAATAAAATCACTAAATAGGGTGTATGTTATTATGCTATCGAATAATCGCTGCACAGATCTTACTTATATTCATTTTTTCTAAAAACTGAAATTCTTTCACAGCGAATCAATATCTAATGTTATCCTTTCGAAAGTATGGAAAATCAAACCATGAAAAATTTAATGAAACCTGAGAACGAAGCAGAAGCAAATGTAATCAAAGCGGTTTTAGAGGAACATGGAATATATGCAGAAATAAAATCATTTCATGATACTGCATATGATGGTCTTTTCCAATCTCAATATGGTTGGGGCTTAATTCGGGTTTCTGAGACAGACTTTCCGGAAGCACAAAGAATAATTGAAGAATGGAATAATGCATCTCCTGGAGAACTCCCATGGAAAAGCAAGCTAACTAATGCCTGAACGTAAAGTGTAAAAGCCGTTAATTTGCGATAAATTATGTTCAGGCACTAAATACAATAAAAATGGCAATAAAACATTGTGGTCAAATCATTTGAAAGCGGACCAGGATAAGCGGGAGGCCGCCGAAAGGGTGCATGATTTTCATGCGGATTCTTGTCCGATTGCCCGCACCATTAAAGGGTGTGTGGATATATCGACCGAACTTAAATTTGAATAATCGGGAATCAATCAGTGTCCTAAATTAAATTTGAAAAGGGAGATTTAAATGCAGTTTATACGAGTTAACATGAGTGAACAGACGGTCAGGGTAGAGGATGTACCCCAGGATTATGTAGGGCTGGGCGGAAGAGGTTTGACCTCGATAATGATCAACAACGAAGTGCCGCCCACATGTGATTCCCTAGGGCCTGAGAACAAACTTATTTTTGCCCCCGGACTTTTAAGCGGGACCTCGTTGGTTAATACCAGCCGGATTTCCATTGGTGCCAAGAGTCCGCTGACCGGTACGATCAAAGAAAGCAATGCCGGTGGAACCGTCGCAGCTGCCTTGGGCAAACTGGGTATTACCGCTATTATCGTTGAGGGGTTGGCACCGCAAGGCAAACTGTTCAACCTAATCATCGATCAAAACGGTAACGCCGCCCTTCAAGCTGCTGATGATTTTAAAGGTATGCGGACCTATGCCCTGGTTGAAAGATTGCTCCAGGACCATGGCGAGAAAAACGGTGTACTGTGTATCGGTCCCGCGGGAGAATATCAATTGGCATCCGCATCTATTCAAACCTCCGATGTGGATGGGCGCCCCTGCCGCGCTGCCGGCCGAGGAGGCCTTGGTGCGGTCATGGGCGCAAAAGGGATCAAAGCCATTGTTATCAGTCGGCAGGGCAAAAACCCGGACGCTATCGCTGATCCGGAATCCTTTAAAGAATCCGCCAAGGTTTTTGCCAAAGCCGTAAAGGATCATCCTTTTTCAGGGCAAATGCTTGGTGCGCTTGGCACGGCAGGACTTGTGTCGGCCGTAAACTCCATCGGGGCATTTCCAAGCTATAATGCCACCAAAGGTGTTTTCGAGGGCTGGAAGAAAATCAGCGGTGAGGTCCTGGCTGAAACCATTCAGAAACGCGGCGGTCAAACCACCCATATGGGGTGCTCCCAGTGCATCATTCGTTGCTCAAATGTATTTGTGGACGAAGGTGGCAAGTATGTTACAGCTTCTCTGGAATATGAAACCATCTGGTCCATGGGAGGCATGCTCGGTATTGATGATTTGGATGTGATTGCCAGGCTTGATTTTTTATCCGATGATATCGGGCTGGATACCATAAATACCGGCGTTGCCATTGGCGTTGCCATGGATGCCGGCTATAAAGAATTTGGTGACGGACAGGCGGCCATCGAGCTGATGGAGGAAATTGCCAAGGGAACGGAGATCGGAAAAGTTCTTGGAAACGGTCCGGCAGCTGTTGGCAAACATTTCAATCATCATCGTGTGCCGGTGGTCAAGGGCCAGAGCATCGCCGCCTACGACCCCAGAGGTATGCAGGGCAACGGCGTTACCTATGCAACCTCGCCCATGGGCGCAGACCATACCGCCGGTAACCTGGTTGGTGCGTATCTGGCCGGTGTGCTCAATCCCCTGGAAGCAGAAGGTCAGGTAAAGGCGTCTCGCAAGGCCCAAATTGCCATGGCTTCTTTGGACTGCACCGGACTGTGCATGCTGGCCGGGGCTGCGCTGGCGGCTCCGGATGTCAGTGAAGCCCTGCTCAAAATGATCAATGCCAAGCTCGGCACGCAGCTGGGCGCAGATGACATCCCGGCTCTCGGGATCCGGGTATTGAAAACGGAACTGGAATTCAACCGCAACGCCGGATTTACCAATAAGGATGATCGACTGGCCAAGTTTTTCTATGAAGAACCGCTGCCGCCTCACAATAAAGTATTTGTGGTCACCGATGAAGACCTGGACAGCACCTTTGATTTTTAATAGGCAATGACCGATGAAGATTAGGGTCAAATTATTCGGAACGCTGCCGCAACGATATCCCGGCTACGATGCATCGCAAGGACTTGAAGTAGAGATTCCAGACGGTGCTAAAGTCAAAGATCTTTTAGCCCGTCTGAAAATCTTTGCTTCGGATGGCGGCCTGGTTGTGATCGACAACCTGGTGGTCCAGCACGATGATGTATTAAAAGAAGGTGTCTCGGTGCGTATTTTTCAAAGCGCGTTTGGCGGTTAAGTTAGGGTTGGGGACATTATCCTTACCACGGCCAGACTTTTTCAAGAAATTCGAGGCTGGGCCACAGAGCTCCATCTTCGTGGGGTTCAAGAGTAATAACAGGAGGGGCTTTTTTAATTGCTTTTAATGCTTTGAAAAATGCCTCAAAGTTTATCTTACCTTTGCCCATGGCCAGATGGTCATCAAATTTCCCGTTGTTGTCATGAAGGTGAAGCTGGCCAAGATACTGCCCAAGTGAGTCGAGCCATGCCTTGAGGGAAGTCCGGCTGAAAGCCGACTGATGGCCTGTGTCCAGGCAAAACCCGACATTTTGCTTTTCAAGATTTTCAAAGAGTATCAAAATATCCTCAGGTGATTGCTCATAAACATTTTCCAGCATCAACTGTCCACCCTCGTCTGCTATAAGCGAACCAAGCCGGGACCATGTTTTAAGACTTTTTTCAACCCACTCTTCTTTGAAATAACCATACCTCTTCCAGTCATAACCTGCATGGCAGACAACCGTTTTAGGTTTGAAAAGCGGAACCAGTTTAAGCAGCTGCTTAAAACGATGGCGGGTTAAATCTAGAACATCCGGATCCAAAGACCCGGGAGAAAGATCAATAAAGGGAGCATGCAATGTGATTGTAAGATTTTGTTTATGAAGCCGATGGGCTATATCCTTGAAATCATCAAATGAAAACCGTTTAAGCGAAATGGCATCAAGTCCTATTTCAGGATTCAGCCCGTTTTTAATAAACAACTCAATATAGGAATCCCAAAGCATGGTAAAGGGAATGTTGACTTGTACTTTTTTTTCAATCAAGCTCATTTTGCTTTCTTAAAATTCGAAAGGGGACGTTTTGAAATTGGCTCAACTGTTAATCAATAATCACTCACGGTTAATCCCAGTCAAGTATAACTTTTCCTGATTTCCCGGACCTCATCACCTCAAATCCTTTTTCAAATTCTGTGTAATGGAATTTGTGGGTAATTAATGAAGAAATATCAAGCCCGGTTTGAATCATGCTGGTCATCTTATACCAGGTCTCATACATTTCCCTGCCATAGATGCCCTTAATCGTCAGCATATTAAACACAACTTTGTTCCAGTCAATTTCAGCATTATCAGGCATGATGCCGAGAAGAGCGATTTTCCCACCATGACACATGTTATCAATAATTGACTTTAAGGCGGAAGGGTTGCCTGACATTTCCATGGCCACGTCAAATCCTTCTTTCATGCCAAGGTTTTTCTGGGCCTGTTCAATACTCTGTTTTCTAACATCAACGGTTAAGGTGGCTCCCGCTTTTTTGGCAAGATCAAGTCTGTAAGGATTTACATCTGTCACCACCACATACCGGGCACCGGCATGTTTAGCTATGGCGGCGGCCATGCATCCAATGGGACCGGCACCTGTAATCAGGACATCTTCTCCCAGAACATCAAAGGAGAGAGCCGTGTGAGTTGCATTTCCCAGGGGATCAAAACAGGCAATCACGTCCAGGGGGATATTTTTATTACAATACCAGACGTTGGTGACCGGTATGGAGAGATATTCGGCATAAGCACCCGGTCTGTTTACACCCACCCCTTTGGTATTCATGCATAAGTGACGTCGCCCGGCCAGGCAATTCCTGCAATGGCCACAAACCAGGTGACCTTCGCCTGAAACCAGGTCTCCCGGCTTAAAATCGACCACGTGGGAACCGACTTTTTCAATCGTTCCCACAAATTCATGACCAATGTGCATGGGAACGGGAATGGTTTCCTGTGACCATTTGTCCCAGTTATAGATATGGACATCAGTCCCGCAAATTGCAGTTTTAATGATTTTTATCAGCACCTCATTATAACTGATATCGGGAATTGGAACATCCTGAAGCCATAAGCCTTCCTCAGGCTTTGCTTTTACAATTGCCTTCATTGTTTTCATGGCATATTCATCCGATAATTTTAAAAAATTGAGTCTAAATTTGACTCTTAGTTGCTGATTCTACTTATTTTCTATAACACGGGCCACCGGGTTTCCGCAACGTGTACAAATTCTCTTTAGAATCAGCAGTCTTCCCCAGTTAAGTGGTTGTTATAATAATTATATCTTTTAATGGTTTTAAAAGCAAATACTTTGATGGCCGGCAGTTATTAGCTGCCCCACAGAAAAGAAGGGCTGATTGTCTTAAAAGTCAATGCGGGGAAATAAACCTTAGATTGGCTTTGCCGGAAGGAGATTATGAAGATTCAGGTCTGCGGATTAGTATAGAAAAACCCATGCATACGATTGAACAGATAAGGCATAGTAAGAAAGCATTTTTAAAACCTGCGATGGAGTACATGTTACCCACCCGATCAGAATGGTTCAGGATGGCACCGGTAAGAACCTGAAAAATCGCAACACCGAGAAACGGCGCTGGATTGAGCACACCGGATGTCAGGCCTAAAATTTTTGAAGGTGTGATATCCCCGACAATCCCCCAGAGTATACTGATAAATCCGCCCGTGACAATACCCATAATCAGCAGCACCAGGGAAAGCCCGGTAATCCCCAGATCATTGAAGAAGAAAACAACGCCGATCCAAGTCAGGTTGTATACTCCAAGAATTGTGGTCAGTGTTTTACGCTTGTCCAACGAAAATCGATCAGCCAACCAGCCAAACAAAGGCGAACCAATAATCACACCAACAGGGATCAGCATATTCAGTTTGCTGGCAAGGATACGATCAATACCCAATACTGCCATGAGAAACGGTGTGGCCCAGAGTCCCTGCAGAGTAACAAGTGTGCCGTAAATACCAAAAAAAATCATTGCGATGATCCAGAATTGACCGGAAGCAAGTATCCGGCCAATCTGTGTCTTTGTCCCGGGCCGATTCAAATTGACTGAATCCGATTCTTCTTCAATCGGGTGATTCAAAGATTCATGGTCCCGGGTGAACATCAGTACAACAAACGCAAATAAAAGAGTAATCCCGCCAATTAAAAAAAATGTCGGCCGCCAGCCCAAGGTTTCCGATGCCCATGCCAGGGGCGTGGTGGCGATCAGGGCACCAAAATTCCCCACGGACATTAACAGGCCGATCATAGTGGCAAACTCTTTTTTCCTGAACCAAAGGGAAAAGGCTTTTATTGCCGGTATGTACACCCCACCGACACCGATGCCGATCAACGCTCTTGCTATGGATGCCCAGCCGATGTCCGGTGCCATTCCGAAAAGAAAGCACCCGGCCACAGCCACCAAAGACCAGTAAGCGATAACCCGCCGCGGCCCGATTCTGTCCGACAGATATCCCACGAGCGGCTGTTCAAAAGCGTAGAGATAAAAATACATGGAAGACATGAAACCCAGAGCCGATGCGTTTGTATGAAACGCTTTAAGCAGATCTGATACAATAACAGATGTTGAAACACGATGGAAATATACAAAAAAGTATACAATACAGATTGTAAAAAAAATCATCCACCGGTGAGGGTCTTTATCGTTGTTAAATTTATCTTTGCCCATAAGATCCTTCAGGGCAATATCGACGAACGTGTTCAATATGCACGTTATGAGGAAGGCCCATTGAGAATTTCAAAAATAGAAGTAATTTGAAAAGTTCTATATCAAAAGCTCTTGTATGTAACAATGCTAAACTTGATGGCGCCGTAAAAAAGGTCATCTACCTGTTGAATAGCGGTTAAACAAAATCATACCCGTGAAGATCAGTACCATTCCGACGACATGGAATATCATCAATGATTCATTGAGCAAGATAATTGCCATTAATGATGCAAATACAGGAATCAGATTAATAAACAACCCTCCACGATTTGCTCCAATCATCTCTACACCCCGGTTCCAGCTGAAATAAGCCACAATCGATGGAAATATTGCAACATATAATATGCTGAAAACAAAATTTATATTCATTTTATACGCGTCAATATATATCATTTCCACAAGATAAAAAGGTAATAAGAAGAGCGCCCCGATACCGAATGTATATACCAGGAAACTCAGCGGATGTATTTTAGGCCTTTTACGCAGGCAGGCGGAATACAGCGCATAAAAAATTACAGCAATGATCATTAACAGGTCACCCTGTGTAAAAGACAGACTCAGAAAATTGGAAAATTTTCCGCGCAATACCACCAGGGCAGCCCCGATTACACACAGGCTGACACCCGCCACCTGGATCCGGTTGATTTTGTCATTGAAGAACATGACGGATATCAGAATGATCATAGCCGGCATGGCCGCCTGGATCAAAGCGCCGTTAATGGCCGTGGTTGTGTGAAACGCGGTATAAAGGAGTACGTTAAAAAGACTGATTCCGGTCAGGGACAAAAATATCATCATTTTCCAATGTAAGATCATAAGACCCCAATCCTGTTTCGCGTATTTCCAGACAAGAGGGAGCAGGATGATAAAGGCAATGGTCCATCTCCAGAACGCGAGGCTGACAGGGGGAATGATCTCAGCCACACCACGTGCCAGTACCATATTGCCGGCCCAGCATAGCGGCGCGATCACCAGCAGAACATATGGGAGTCCGGCCTTAAACCGGCTTTTATCTCTATTAATTCCGGATGTAATCTTTTCCTTCATTGCGCAAGTCCATAATCGAATGTGGTAGTTCTTGGCTTTTAGTTGTAAGCTCTTGAATAGTGAATCGTTCCCATCATTTTTTTCCACTCATTATCTCTTTTTCACCCCATTTGAAATTAACAATCTCTCCAGGGTGCTGTAACTTTGCGCACCAACCAGTTGATCATTAATCATGATAAAAGTCGGTACTGCCTTGATGCCATTTTTCCAAGAGAGAGACCAGTCCTCGTCCACCGCCTTTTTAAACGTCCGGTTTAAAATAACAGATTTGGCTTCTTCCCGGTTAAGCCCTGCAAATTCTGCCAAGTCGAGGAGAACCGGCAATTTAGCAATGTTCTTCCCGTCTACAAAATAAACCTTAAATGCCTCTGCATGAAATGCATCCCCGGCATTCTTTGTTTCAGCCCATTTTCCCAGCTCCTGGGCCAGGCGGCTGTTATAGGTCCTCTGCCGATTACCCAGCGGCAAACCAAGCTCTGCCGATGTTTTTTTCAAATTCTGCATCATGAGATCAATATCCACCGGTGAACCGGCAAAAAGCTGTTCAAGGGTGAGCCCCTCTTTTGGGGTGTCCGGATGAAGGGGAAATGCACGCCATTTTATTTCAATGGCATATTTTTTCTTTAGCTGTTCAATACTCCCGGTAATGAAATAGCACCAGGGTCATATATAATCGGAAAAAATTTCAAGTGTTGGGTTTGCGAACATTTTAACTCCTTATCATATTGTTTTTATCTCACTATAGAATCTTTTATGCATTTTGTCACCTTCTTTACGTATATGTAAAATATGGATCAGAAAATACAGCCAGTTTAGAAACAACTTCTAACAACACCATTTTACCGTGAACGTGCACGGGACTTAAAAGCATTTCAGGTAATCGTGTGATCATCTTCTCGTCCAATAGAAATTTTTTCACCGGACTTTATTATATATATCTGTTATAGTATGGGTCAAAACACCTGTATTTATGCGAACCTTTTGATATATGAATTGTATAAGCACCCTTTGTTTATTTTATTTAATGCTTATACTTTCAATATTAAGAAAATACTTCTAATCAATTTGATAATCTATCATTAAACGGAGGAAAAAATGCAGAAAAAATGGACATATAAAAATTATGAGATTAAAGAAGGATTAAAACCCGGAAGTACAACGTTTCGATATTTTTTTGTGGTTTCCGAAAACGATATGAAAAAGAGTAATTATTGTGTCTGGATAAAGGATGATGCCTTATCCCGTTTTGATCAATCTAAGAATTTTGATACGATTATCTCGTCTCAAAGAGAAAATTGGAGCAAATGGATTAAGGAAAAAATTGACGCACAGGATTTTCAAAATCGCGCTTTAAAATTTGATAAGACGGGCGAAACGGAGATTAACCTGTCGGAAATGAATGAACATGTCAACATGGATTAAAGAAAGTTACGCAACGAAGAAGGTGGAGTTTTTACGAAGCCGTCAAAGATCGTAATGGAATATTGCCATGTCCGCGGAAACAGTTGATACCATAATTATCGGAGGCGGCCTCAGCGGTATCTATGCCGCCTACTTGCTGTCCCAAAGAAATAAACCTTTTGTCGTTCTCGAAGCCCGTGAGCGTATTGGCGGCAGAATTTTAAGCCCTGAACACCAAGAATTTTTCTCCGATCTTGGCCCCTCTTGGTACTGGCCCGCGATTCACTTGAAAATGGCGCATCTTATTCAAGCCTTGGGCCTAAAGGGTTATCGCCAGTTTGAAGAGGGTATGGGCCGTTTTCAAAGTTCCACTGGAGCCGTCCAGACCGTCAGCGGTTACGCCATGGAACCCCTCTCCTGGCGGCTTTCCGGCGGCATGATGGCACTGATCACCAAACTCTGTGAGGATATTCCTGAAAACGCCATCAGACTCAATCACCCGGTTTGTAAGATCGAAAAAAAGTTCGCCGGGGCTCTGGTCAGCGTCGGCGAACTGGAGAAAGAGCCCTGGACCAGGTTCAGTACCAACAAGGTAATCCTCGCCTTGCCGCCGCGCCTTGCCGCCGCCACCATTCTCTTTAACCCTGACCTGTCTCATAATTTAACCCAGGCAATGCTGAAAATTGGTACCTGGATGGCGGGTCATGCGAAATTTTGCGCTCTTTACGAAGAACCTTTCTGGCGGCAACCGGGCCTCTCAGGCCAAGCTTTCAGCCAGCGCGGTCCGCTGGGCGAGATCCATGACGGATCCAACGACAGCCAGGGACCCTACGGACTGACCGGCTTTGTCGGCATTCCGGCTGTGCAACGCAACCATCAACAACTCCTCACCGAGGCGATTCTCTCCCAGCTTGCAAACATCTATGGCAAACAGGCAGCGCAGCCGACGACCTTCTTCTATCAGGATTGGGCTCGCGAACGATTTACCGCTACCCAGTTCGACCAGCCGCCGATGTACGAACACCCCCTCTATCACCCCCCGGCAGGTAAAACCTCCATTTGGGACGGTACCATCCATTTTGCCGGCACGGAAACCGCCAACCAATACGGTGGTTATCTCGAAGGCGCTTTGACCGCCGCCGAACGGGCGGTAATAAACCACTAAGGGGGGTATAGAGGTGCAGCTCAGTTTATAAGTTTTTATCGTTAAAAAGGAAACCCTCAGGGATATCCATTGGAAAACAAGTAACCCTTTCGAGCAAAGGATTTGCTGATGGTGGAAAAAGATTCAAGTTTGATGGCGTCGTAAAAAGTCTTTGAATAAACGCTGGATGGCATCGTTCCAAGGCTCATATACCTCCGCTAAAAATCAGCGGGATAAAAAACCGCTACAACGCAGTAGATGAGACTTTTTACGA
>RCND010002534.1_pt1 | contig 10057 bp, 6 predicted proteins | sample 2041351 | NCBI WGS metagenome assembly RCND01 (sample SAMN09708230, study PRJNA481090) | Marine sediment metagenome, whole genome shotgun sequencing project. | biome: marine sediment; feature: ocean; material: sediment; isolation source: Sewage treatment plant 12B marine sediment (STP12B) ...
CTATCAATAACCGGGGCGATTTTGTCTAAGGACACAATTTTAAATTGAAGCTGTAAATCTTTGAATGTAGAATCGGCGATTTGCCCACGTAAGCGAATTTGCTCTTGATCACTATTGTTCATTACAATCTCCTGTATCGAAATACTATCCAAAGTGCTATTAATAATAACCTTATTTTGCGTGTTTCCATCCTTATTCAAAACCCATTTATTGCCTTTGAAACTCACATCGGATGTCTTCAGACCTATGACTGATTTATTCTGGTCATTGAAAGTGTGATAGAAGTTCAGATTATAACTATCATTGTATTCACTACCTCCTTTGAATTCCGTTCGAAAAAACAAAGTATCTTTAAGTGTGGTATTTATCAGGTTGAAATCCTTCACATCATAGTATGGAGTCGAAAGGTCACCAACAGAAACATAGGTGTTAAAAATTGGGTTTTTATTATCGATTTTCAATTCAATTTTGTCCGCTTTTGTGCCATAAGCTTCAATACTGGGAGACCTAAAGTTGAGCTTAAAATCGCCTTCATCGGCAATAATATCACCTTTAATAAAAGTGTTAGGGTCAAAAGTAACTTCAGGAAAGAAAACGTCTACAATTTTGTTGTATATCTTAAAATTGAAAGCCAATGTTTGACCATCAGAAATCTCGAAAGGCCTATAGTTGGTATAAACGCTACCTAAGGAATTTTGTAATAGCTTCCCAAGCTCTTTGACCTTGAAATTCCCTTTCATATATCCAGTTATGATATCTTTTGAATTGATATCTATCGTTCTAGTGGAGTCATTGTCGAAAGTGGAAGATATCTTGAAATCTTCAAAGTAATAGGTATCGTTTTTATTTTGAAAATTAGTTTTTGTAAACTTGATATCACCGACGAGGTTATCCAAGGTATTTCCGGTAATATCCATATTCACATTTCCCTTGAATATGGATACACTATCATTAATGAAGTTTAATCGCTTAAGGTCAGCATAGTCAACCGAGGCAATAAAATTGAAATTGTTCTTTTCGGAACCAAAGTCGGCCAATCCTTTGAAATTGAATTTCAGATTATCATCTTCACTTATTAACGACCCATCAAATAGTTGGTCTTTTATGATTCCCGAAACCCTTAGATTTTGGTAATTATACCCATTAAAATTAACCGAATACACCTGTCCAATGACCTCGGTATTCAGGTTGTTTGCAGCAAGTCCTTCTCCCTCAACGTTAAAATCCAAGGTGATTTTCCCTAGGCTCTGGCGTTCTACGAAAGCCCCAAGATCAAAATCAATGAGCGAAACAAAACCTTTATAGACCGCATTGTCAATGTTATCAATATTGGTAAGTTGCAAATCGGCGTAACTACTACCTACGGCCGTGTTTAGGTTTACTTTGGCATCTATCGCAGTTTCAGAGATTACCGCATTTCCCCGTACTGTAAACTGGCCAAATTTTCTAAATGAGGAAGGTAAAGTTCCCAAAATGTTGGGTAATATCGAGCGTAGTTCATAATAACTTGTTGTCACATTTTTTATTTGTGCATTCATCACAAATGGTTCATTTTTACTAAACAGGTTCTTGAAATTGAAATCTCCACGAATGCCCGTATTGTCTGATTGAACGAAAAGTTTTTCAGCATTAAGGTCATTTAGCACTCCGTTTACTTTCGTAGAAAATTGAACTGTTTTTCCCGCACCAAATTGATCATAGAAGATGTTTATTTCATCAAGAGCCACCTTTGAATCGGAAAACTCCGCCACTACATTTACCTTATTCAAAAAATCGTTAAAATCCTTTCGCTCATAATTGAACACCAATCCACCTTTTAGTTCCGATTCAGGAGTTTCTATGCTCAAAGAATCAAAACGCATTTGTTGTTTGGTATACTTAAATTTGGTGGCCAACTTGTTTACTTTTGTCCCGCGATGGCTGCCAAATGACATAGCCTCAATATTTGCTGTCACTTCAGGGCCCAAAATCTGAAACTCTTTGGCATTGATGTTTAGGTTCTTGAAATCCAGCAATTTTTCCGTCTCACGATTCTCATTAAGAAGCCTGAAGCTACTATTGGCAATTTCAATATTGGACGAGGAGAAAAAGAAAGGTGGTGTACCGGGGGCTCTTGGCTTTCCATCATCCAGTTTATCAATAAAAACCTCCAAATTAGTATTGATGCTATCCCTATACGTTTTCAATTTAAAATCAAGCTTATCGATTTGCATAGCACCAAATTCCAACTTGCCTTTGGTAAGATTACGAAAGCTAAGAATAGAGGTTGTCAAATTATTGATATAAAAAAGGGTATCCTTTTCGTAATCCTCAATGTAAACGTCTTTCATCGAAGTATCCCAGGAAATAAGGGAAACCCTAAGCATGCCTACACTAATATTGGTTCCAAATTCTTTGTTGATGGTTTTTGTGGCAACTTTCGCCAATCTAGTCTGAACCATAGGTAAAGAGAGAACAATGGTCCCCAAAACAATTATCAGTATAAAAACCAATACTATTCTCAGCAGTATTTTTCTAAGTTTTTTGATAATAGTTTATGTTTTAACTTTGTGCATTACTTTACTTCAATTTTTATTCCAAACTGTGGAAAATGAAACTATTTACATTCTTGCGATAGAATCTTCTTGCGATGATACATCTGCCGCGGTATTAAGCAACAAAGTAGTCTTGAGCAACGTTGTAGCAACGCAAAAAATTCATGAGGAGTATGGGGGTGTAGTCCCAGAACTTGCCTCACGGGCACACCAACAAAATATTGTTCCTGTTGTGCACCATGCTTTGCGCAAAGCAAATATCGATAAAAAACTAATATCGGCCATAGCTTTTACTCGCGGACCAGGACTAATGGGGTCTCTTTTGGTAGGGACTTCTTTTGCCAAGTCTATTTCTATGGGACTTGATATTCCTTTGATCGAAGTAAATCATATGCAGGCACATATCCTAGCGCACTTTATTGAGGACGATAGCATGAACGCACCAAGGTTTCCATTTTTAGCCTTGACCATAAGTGGTGGTCATACTCAAATAGTTTTGGTCAAGGGTTATTTGGAAATGGAAATATTAGGCCAAACTCTTGATGATGCTGTCGGAGAAGCTTTTGACAAAAGCGCTAAAACGTTAGGCCTCTCCTACCCTGGCGGTCCTTTGATTGATAAATATGCACAATTGGGTAACCCTCACGCTTTTCCATTTCCAAAGCCCAAAGTAGATGGATTAAATTTTAGTTTTAGTGGTCTAAAGACAAGTATTCTTTACTTCATACAAAGAGAGACTGCCAAAAACCCTGATTTTGTTTCCGAAAATCTAAATGATATTTGCGCTTCCATACAATTTACAATCATTAAAATCCTAATGGACAAAGTCAAGAAAGCAGTGAAGCAAACCGGAGTCACCCATATTGCCATTGGTGGCGGGGTATCAGCCAACTCTGGTATAAGAAGGGCGATAAAAAACACCGAACAAGAAATGGGCTGGAAAACCTATATTCCTAAATTTGAATATTGTACCGATAATGCAGCCATGATTGGCATTGTTGGGTATTTAAAATATCGCGAAAAGAAATTTACCACAAAAGACGTGACGGTAAAAGCGCGTTATAGTATAGGGAGTTAAGACCGTAAATTTTATTAAACCGATTATGCAATTATTTTACAACCAACAATTAGATCGCAGTATTTCTCAATTTACTTTTTCAGAAGAAGAAAGCAAACATATCACAAAAGTTCTTCGTAAAAAAGAGGGTGATATTCTGAACATCACCAATGGCAAAGGTTATTGGTTCGAAGCAAAGATTATTTCGGCTGATGCAAAGAAATGTAAGGCCGAAATAATTGATACTACCAAAAACCACCCCACCAAACATTGGCTTCATATAGTTGTGGCACCGACAAAATCAAATGATAGGCTCGAATGGTTTTTAGAAAAGGCCACTGAAATTGGCGTGAATGAAATTACGCCGATAATTTGTGAACGATCAGAACGAAAAGTCATCAAACTAGAGCGGCTCAGGAAAGTGGTTCAATCCGGAATGAAACAGTCTTTACAGACCTACCTACCAAAGTTGAATGAACCTGTAACATTCAAAGAATTCATAACAAAAACGCATAAAGGGTTGCTTTTTATCGCACATTGCGAAGATGAAGAAAAGGTGGATCTTAAAAGGCGTGTAGCGCCTGATAAAGATGTTACTATTTTAATCGGGCCAGAAGGTGATTTTACAAAACCCGAGATTAAACAGGCCTATGAAAGCGGCTTTTTACCCGTTTCACTTGGGCGTAATCGTTTAAGAACTGAAACCGCTGCCATTGTAGCTTGTACGGTAGTTACCACAATTAACAACGGATAAAAAATACTCCGTATTCGCTATAAAAGAGCATCCGGAGCTCTTCAAACAAAAAACACATTAGCTTCTTTTCATCGCCTTTTTTGCTGCTGCCGTTATATTGAAAGTAAGGATACCATCATACATCCTAACATTCTTCAAAATCAAGTGATTCTCGGTTTGCTGCTTCTTATATTTATCGATTCCCTACAGCAATTCAGCCTTGCAGATCCTACAAAAGGCTCTTTTCCGCTATGTACTAATTGCGGTATGTAGTTGCCCCTATTCCCAAATTTTATATTGTATTTACGTTATTTTTTTGTGTAAACAGATGTACTTAATGGGTCTTCCCACCCGATATATTTTCAATAATCCACGATATACGAAAGTGCGAACACTTCTTTTTAACTCTTTTTTGGTCTTTTCCAAAAGCACATCTGCAGGCGTACAACTTGAACATCTCTGAGACTTAAAAAATTCCAAAACTACTATCGGTTCATAAATTGCCAATTCCAAAACCTCTTCTTCCAAATCATTTTTCTCGTTTTTCAGAACACCATTAAATACATCACGAACAAACTCGTTAAAACTATTACCGAGATACTTACTTTTTTCAACATGATAATTCCTAAATTTGGTTCTTATCCTAATATAAGTAGCTAATTTATGACGCACCTTACGCGGGCCGTACTATTGATTTTTGCTATAAGCTCTTTTTCATTGCATTCGCAAGAAATCGCGATTTTGAAATATAAAGGAGGCGGTGACTGGTATGCCAATCCAACGGCATTACCAAACCTTATTCGCTTCTGCAATCAGAATATCAATACAAAAATCAAAGAGAAACCCAATACCGTTGAAGTGGGTAATAATACTATTTTTCAGTATCCATATTTACATATGACAGGTCATGGCAATGTTGTCTTTTCTCAGGAAGAAGCAGAAAACTTAAGAGTTTACTTATTATCTGGAGGATTTCTACATATCGACGACAATTATGGCATGGAACCCTATTTAAGAAAAGAACTATCAAAAGTTTTTCCAGATAAGGAACTTGAGGAACTCGGAGCCGACCATCCTGTTTTTTCGCAAGAATACAAATTTCCAGAAGGTTTACCCAAAATTCATGAGCACGATGGCAAAAGGCCCCAAGCTTTTGGTATTTTTCACGAAAACCGTTTGATCTTATTATTCACCTTTGAATCGGATTTAGGAGATGGTTGGGAAGACCCAACTGTGCATAATGACCCAAAGGATGTACGCGAAAAAGCATTGCAAATGGGAGCAAATATTATATCTTACGTTTTCAAAAACTGATTTATGACTTCTAAAACCATCTCTGAAGGTATATTGCGAGCACTCGGTGCAATCGTCGGGATTTTTATTCTTGGATACTTCTTGTATCAAATAGAATCAGTAATCGTATATATAGCAATAGCAGCGGTTATATCATTAATAGGAAGACCTATAGTACTATTTCTTAGAGTCAGGCTCAAATTCAATAATACACTCGGGGTGATTGTCACCATGCTGTTTCTAGTCGGTATTATTGCAGGTGTCATTGCCTTGTTCATTCCTTTACTAGTGCAACAGGGGCAAAATCTATCGCTTTTGAATATAGATGCCTTACAAGGAAATGTTGAAAAGCTTTATGGACAAATCACAAACTATTTCGGACTAAGATCTTCAGATTTAGAAGAGAGTATTAAGCAATCAAAACTATTCGCGAATCTCGATTTTGGGCTTATACCAAATTTCTTGAATTCATTTGTAGGTATATTAGGAAGTCTAAGTGTCGGACTCTTTTCAGTACTTTTTATCACTTTTTTCTTTTTAAAAGATAGTAAATTATTCGAAGAAGGCCTCATGGTTTTCATACCTGACAACAAAGAAAGTCGTCTTAAAAGATCTATCGCAAAAATCAAAAATTTGTTATCACGATATTTTGTTGGCTTGGTTTTTCAGATACTCATTTTGTTTATTATTTATTCTATCGTACTCTTCATTTTTGACATCGAAAATGCCATTGTTATTGCCTTTTTATGCGCGCTCTTAAACCTCATTCCTTATGTAGGTCCAATTATCGGAGGAGTACTCATGTTAATACTAACAATGACCAGTCATTTAGAAGCTGATTTTAGCACTGTAATCTTGCCCAAAACCGGCTATGTAATGATTGGTTTTGTCATAGGCCAATTGGTCGATAATTTCTTCTCTCAACCCTATATTTTTTCAAATAGCGTAAAGTCTCACCCGCTTGAAATCTTTCTGGTAATCATCATCGGAGGATTGATTTTTGGCGTCACCGGAATGATTATTGCAGTACCAGGATATACGGCAATAAAGGTTATATTAAAGGAATTTTTAGCAGAAAACAAGATTGTACAGTCATTGACCAAAAATTTATAACTTTACTTTGAATAAAGCTATATTAAAATCTGGTGTACAGAACTTTATATCAAAAAATATAGATACTGACATTGTGTCATTTTTATTTAAAAAATCAATTTTCGACGCCGTTTCCCAAAAAGAACTCGCTGAGCAGATTGAATCAAAAAAAAAGTGTAAAAAAAAGCTTCCTACCTGGTTTAAAACTGCTCAAGTTTATTATCCGAATAAACTGAATATCGAGCAAACTTCTTCGGAACTATCCGCTCACTATAAGTCAGAAATAGTATCTGGAAAATCACTTGTAGATCTCACGGGTGGCTTTGGAGTAGACAGCTATTTTTTTAGCCAAAAAATGAATGTTGTTTTCCACTGTGAAATCGACGCGAAATTAACCGAAATCGCATCTCATAATTTCAAAGTTTTAGGCATTAAAAACATAACAACGGTTCCTCATGATGGGTTGCAGTTTTTAAAAAATTCAAATGAGAAATTTGACTGGTTATTCATAGACCCCTCTAGAAGAAATGATGAAAACGGGAAAGTGTTTCGGCTGTCGGATTGTACGCCTAATGTTGTTGAACATCTTGACCTCTTATTCGACAAATCTGATAACATCTTAATTAAAACCGCACCACTTTTAGATATTTCTATCGGAATGGCCGAATTGCGAAACATTAAGAAAATACATATTGTTGCGGTCAACGGGGAAGTCAAAGAATTGCTATGGCACCTCGAAAAAGATTTTTTTGGTAAAACGCTAATCAAAACTGCAAATTTGGCAAAAACCAAATGGCAGAAATTTGATTTTGTATATGAGGAAGAACGAGATGCCAGTTCAGCATTTCAGACTCCTTTAGCCTATCTCTACGAACCAAATGCGGCCATCTTAAAATCAGGAGCGTTCAAAACGCTAGGAAGCAAACTTTCGCTTAAAAAAATTCATCAGCATACCCATCTATATACTTCAGATAAGCTAATCGAATTTCCTGGTAGAAAATTTAAAGTAAATGAAATGCTCCCGTATGATAAAAGAACAGCCAAAGTTTTAAAGAAATTAAAAGCCAATGTAGCGACCAGGAATTTTCCAAAAACAGTAGCTGAAATTAGAAAAAGTCACCAAATAAGAGACGGAGGACCGACCTTCTTGTTTTTTGCGACCAATTATCATGAAGATCTGATTGTATTAAAATGTGAAAAGATGCATTAATAAGCTTCACCATTTTTCAACTCTAAACACTTCAATTCAATCGAAACCTCCACAAATAAAAGCAAAACAGGGGCATTGAGAAAAAATAAGTTTAACAATTTTGAGCACATATTAATCTTCAGCTAAGACGCTGAAATTTGACCGAAGCAAGAAAAATAAAATTCAATTACTTTAAACAAAAACCAGTATTCTGATTTATCTTACCTAAAAATATGGCCGGTAATTAATTGTTGATTAATGGAACATAATTACACTGGCTACTGCCATGAGCATTGGCGATTTTAAGACATGACTTCTGGTATTTAATGCATAAATTTGTTAAAAAAATAAATCCCCAGAGTGTTACGATGATATCAATTAATAAAATTGCAAAGACTCTTTTTATAACAACACTGGTAGCGGTCTTAGGCCTTTTCTTAAATTGCAAAAATGGAAGATTTGAATCTGACTATTTTACACCGAAAGTTTTAGCTACCCACTTGAATGGACAAAACTATATAGGCTCGCAAACTTGTATGGAATGTCATGCCGATATTTATGAAAAACATTTGAATGCGGCACATTTTAACACTTCTTCAGAAGCCAATGCAAAAACTATCAAAGGTAGTTTCGACCAAGGCTTAAATTATTTTGATATCAACGATTCTAGAGTGTCTTTAATCAGTGAGGACCAAGAGTTTTACCAAAATATTGATTTTAAATATAATAAGCGAGATGATATTAGTTCGAAAATTGATATTGTCATAGGTTCGGGTGTAAAAGGGCAATCTTATTTGACTTGGGAAGGCGACAAGCTATATCAGCTTCAAGCCTCTTATTACACACCCACAGACAGCTGGGTGAATAGCCCAGGGTTTCCCTTGACTAATTTTAAGCGACCAATCTCCGATGCCTGCGTGAGGTGTCATGCAACTGCGGCAAAAAATCACTCTCCTTCTGGCGGCACGAATACATATGACAAGAATAAAATGATTTTGGGCATCGATTGTGAACGATGTCACGGCCCTGCAGAAAAACACGTATTGGCTCATCGAAAGAATCCTGAAACAGACCAGGTCTTGAATATGACCAAAATTTCAGAATTATCAAGACAGCAAAGATTAGATGTTTGCGCCCAATGTCACTCGGGGCTGCGCAGTCGAAAAAGAAAGGATAACGTCTTTTCCTTTTTACCCGGTGAAATCTTAGATGAATATGCTACCAGTTACTCCACTGGGAAACCACAAGAAAAATTGGATGTGCACGGCAACCAATATGGACTCTTAACCAGCAGCAAATGTTTTATCAATTCCGAAAGTATGGATTGTATCACATGCCACAGTCCCCATGAAAAAGAAAGAGGCGACTTTACACTATTCAATCAAAAGTGCATGGAATGCCATGAAACAAATACAATAGAATGCTCAAAAGAAAATGAAACGTCAAAAAGCGCCATGACAAATGATTGTGTTGCCTGCCACATGCCTTTATCTCCCTCTACAACGATGCAGATACAACTCGACAAAGACAGTTTGGCGGTACCAATTTATATAAGAACTCATTTGATTGACATTTACGAGTAAAATTTTCTTTCACTAGTATCTTAAAAGCCTTCCTCTTTATTCCATCTTGAAATCTAGTATTTTCAATGATACTCCCCCGTTTTAAAAAAACACTATGCATTTTAACAGGAAATTCTGGACAAACCAATTAGGCTATTTCGTTATATATTAAAAAAACATAGCCTAATTTGTGTTTTTTTTAAACGAGGTACTGTTAATTTCAAAAATTAACAATAATGAATTACAAGTAACATATTGACTGCATATATCCATTAACCCATTGCAAATCAATACATTATTATAATTTTAACAAAAAAAACATAAAATAATCTTAATAAAAACAAAATAATCAGGCCTATCGGATAGTACATTAAAATTGTACAATTCAAATAAATGATTAATTTTAGCCTTGATTTAAGAAATTAAAGACTTTATATATTGGGAAATATTCAATTTTAGATTCGATAATTAAGATTACATCAAAATGAATAAACTTTTTTTTAAACTCAAACTAACTTAAACTAAATTATCTATGAAGATTACACTTTTTAAGAGCGTGTTGCTTTTGGGAACTTTATTTTGTTTCACAATGGCAAA
>RCND010003937.1_pt1 | contig 10056 bp, 8 predicted proteins | sample 2041351 | NCBI WGS metagenome assembly RCND01 (sample SAMN09708230, study PRJNA481090) | Marine sediment metagenome, whole genome shotgun sequencing project. | biome: marine sediment; feature: ocean; material: sediment; isolation source: Sewage treatment plant 12B marine sediment (STP12B) ...
TAAAGTTCAAAGGCCTTATTACCATCTATTGTTTCTGAACCAGAATTTTCAATGATTCTATCTAATAACAATAAGCCTTGATCTAAAGTTCTTAAAAATGAATTTTCTTCCTCTTTAATTACGTTTTCAATCAATCGCTCTTGCGCCTTAATTTCTGGAAAGGTTTCACCCATTTGGTTACTCAACGCTTCACCAAGCTTATAGATAAATGGTGATTTCTGATCTAAAAAGGTAAATCCATAGCGTATGGCCCGTCTTAAAATACGTCTTATCACATAACCAGCACCAGTATTGCTCGGTAACTGCCCATCTGCAATAGAAAATGCAACTGCCCGAACATGATCTGAAATTACGCGTATAGCGATATCCGTTTTATCATTTTGGCCATACTTAAAATTTGTTATGGTCTCAATTTCTCTAATTATAGGAATAAAAACATCAGTGTCATAATTTGACTGCACTCCTTGTAATACCATACAAAGACGCTCAAAGCCCATCCCTGTATCTATATGCTTATTAGGTAATCCTTCAAGGGAACCATTAGCTCTACGGTTGTATTGCATAAAAACCAAATTCCAGATTTCAACAACCTGAGGATGGTCCATATTAACTAACGACTTTCCATCTACTTTAGCCTTTTCTTCTTCAGAACGAATATCGACATGAATCTCACTACATGGTCCACAAGGCCCTTGCTCGCCCATTTCCCAGAAATTATCCTTTTTATTCCCTTTAAGAATACGATCTTCTGGAATAAATTCTTTCCAAAGATCATAAGCTTCTTTGTCCATTTTTAAATTATCCGCATCATCACTCCCTTCAAAAACAGTAACATAAAAAATACTTTTATCGATGCCGTAAACTTCAGTTAATAATTCCCAAGCCCAAGCAATCGCTTCTTTTTTAAAGTAATCACCAAAACTCCAGTTCCCTAACATTTCGAAAAGGGTATGATGATAGGTATCGTAGCCAACCTCATCCAAATCATTATGCTTACCAGAAACACGTAGACATTTTTGAGAATCTGCGATTCTGTTTTGTTTGGGTTTAGAGTTCCCTAAAAAGTATTCTTTAAAAGGTGCCATCCCAGAATTTACAAACATTAAGGTCGGATCATCTTTTAATACCATGGGAGCAGAAGGCACAATAAGATGTTCTTTTCCTTCAAAGAAATTTAAAAATTTAGCACGAATTTCTTGAGACTTCATATACGGAAATTATAGGGTGTTTTTATTTAATTACCAAAAGCACAAAGCTGTTTTTTACCTTTTCTCTGATAATTTTCACTTATCTTTAGCAGTCAAATCTAAACTTCTGCAAATATATTCTATTAGTTTTTTAAATTTGTAATAGAAATATTTTTGTAGGTTTGGTTGCTACGCTAATAAAAAAGCTTGCTTTGTGAGCTTAATAGCTGCAAAAATAGTATAAATTCAAACATGAGTAAGGTAAAATATTATTATGATTCCGAAACGCTTTCTTACCGCAAAATAGCGCGTAAGAAAACGACAACACTCAAATATGCAGGTGCATTCTTAACTGCTGCGGCGTTATTCGGGTTTCTATCTTTTTTTATTGTTAGTCAGTATATTGAATCTCCCAAAGAGCGCCAAATGACTCGGGAATTACAAAACATGGACTTACAATATGAGTTACTCAACAAACGCATGGACGATGCTATCGCAGCTCTAGAAAATGTTGAAGAACGTGATAATGCGATTTACAGACTTTATTTTGAAGCCAATCCTATTCCAGATGAACAAAGGCGTGCTGGATTTGGAGGCATTAATCGTTACAAAAAATTTGAAGGTTTTGACAACTCACAACTCATAGCCGAAAGCAATAAACGTTTAGATATTTTAGAGAAAGCGGTCGTCGTACAATCTAAATCTTTAGATGAAATTGCAAAATTAGCAAAAGACAAAGAAAAATTTTTAGAAGCTATACCGGCTATACAGCCCATAAATAATGTGAATTTAACACGTATGGCGTCTGGTTATGGGTATAGAACCGATCCCTTTACCAAAGTCAGAAAGTTTCATTTTGGTATGGATTGTATGGATTTTACAGCGCCACGAGGCACACCAATTTATGCCTCAGGAGATGGGGTTATAAAACGTGCAGATAATAGATCTACCGGTTACGGTAATCACATTCGTATAAATCATGGCTATGGCTATATTTCACTTTATGCACATTTGTATAAATACAATGTAAAGGTTAATCAACGCGTAAAACGTGGCGATTTAATAGGTTTTGTTGGTAGTACAGGTCGTTCTGAAGCTCCACATTTACATTATGAAGTTTTTAAAGATGGGAACCGTATCAATCCTATTAATTTTTATTACGGAAACTTGTCGGCAGAAGAGTATGATGTCTTGCTGAAAAAAGCATCATTAGAAAATCAATCACTAGATTAAGATGCATATAGATTTACCAGAGAAACGTTATTATGGTATTGGTGAAGTTGCCAAAGCCTTTAAAGTGAATGCCTCTTTAATTCGCTTTTGGGAGAAGGAATTCGATGCGCTCAAACCTAAAAAAAATGCTAAAGGCAATCGTAAATTCACCCCCGAAGACATTAAAAATCTAAAATTCATTTACCATCTGGTGAAGGAACGTGGTTTTACTTTAGAAGGAGCAAAAACACATCTCAAAGAAGAAAAAAAACAAGCTTTAGAAAAGTTTGATATTATAGAAAAATTAGAAAATATAAAAGCACAATTAACTAAAATAAAAACTCAACTTTAAAACTTATTTATCATGAAAAAATGGCTAGTTCCTGTTATCGTAATTGGTATTATAGCGTTTGGTATTTATCAATGGGCTGTAGGATTTAATAATACTGCTGTAGAATATGAAGCAAATGCAAAAACCGCATGGTCTAATGTAGAAAGCTCATATCAACGAAGAAATGACCTTATTGGAAATTTAATAAAAACAGTGCAAGGCGCGGCAGATTTTGAAAGGACGACATTAAGAGAGGTTATCGAAGCTAGAGCAAAAGCCACCTCAACGACTATTGATGCGAGTAATATTACAGCAGAAAATATTGCTGAGTTTCAAAAAGCACAAACAGGTTTAAGCGGGGCATTATCTAAACTATTAGTTTCTGTAGAGCGTTATCCTGAGTTAAAGGCGAATCAAAATTTTTTAGAATTGCAAAGTCAATTAGAAGGCACAGAGAATCGAATTAACGTTGCCAGAGACCGCTATAACGAAAAAGTAAATATCTACGATATCCATACTACTAAATTTCCAGGAAAGTTTCTTGCTGGCATGTTTGGATTTGAAGAAATGCCGCGTTACAAGGCAGATGCAGGAAGTGAAAACGCTCCAGATGTAGAATTCGACTTTAAATAACATATAACTATGGGTAATGTAGAAGATTTTCTCACCTCAAAGGAAGAAGAGGAAATCATTGAAGCTATTCGTATTGCTGAGTCTCAAACCTCGGGTGAAATTCGTGTGCACATTGAGCGTCATTGTCCTATAGATGTTTACGAACGTGCTCTTGATGTGTTTCATATCCTAAAAATGGATAATACTCAAGCGAAAAACGGTGTACTCATCTACGTCGCTATTGACAACAAATCCTTTGTTATTTTTGGAGACCAGGGCATCAACAATGCAGTCGATGCTGATTTTTGGAATTCTACTCGCGATAAAATTGCTGATCAATTTAAGTCTGGCAGGTTTAAACAAGGTTTAACCGATGGTATTACGGAAGCAGGAACAGTCCTTTCTCAACATTTTCCATGGCATCATACTGACAAAAATGAACTAGATAATACAATCTCAAAAGGCTAATGCAGCAACTAAATAACATAGTGTTCAAGATAATTCTTATTCTATTTTTAGGAAGTCCGCTTATTGGTTTAGCACAGTATGACATTCCTGATAAACCAGAGTTTCAAACGAGTGTTTATGACGACGAGATTAAATTATTATCAGCATCTGAAAAGAGCAACTTAGAACAAAAACTCATTCGCTATTCAGACACAACTTCAACTCAAATTGTAATTGCTATAATTAGTTCAACTAAAGGGGAGTATATTAACTATTTAGGAGCCCAATGGGGAGAAAAATGGGGAATTGGGGACGCAGACAAGGATAATGGCATTTTTATTCTTCTTGCTAAAGATGATCGTAAAATTGGCATTAGCTCAGGAAAAGGTGTTGAGCACTTGCTTACTGATGCCATGAGTAAACGTATTATTGAGCGCGACATTATACCCTACTTTAAAGGCAATGATTATTACGGAGGACTCAATAGAGCCTCAGACGCTATTTTTGAAGTTTTAAATGGCGAATACCAAGGCACCAGGAAAAGCAACAACGATGAATTCCCTTTTGAAGGCTTTATTTTTCTATTCTTCATTCTAATCATGATCATCATAGCCATTTCTAAAAACCGAAGAGGTGGTGGAAATGGCGGAAATCGTTCAGGAACCGGAAGTCTTCTTGACGCTATAATTCTCAGTAATATGGGACGCGGAAGCTATTCTAGAAGATCATCTTCTGGCGGATTCGGCGGTGGGTTTGGTGGAAGTTCTTCTGGAGGCGGTGGCTTTGGAGGAGGCTTCGGAGGCGGAAGCTTCGGTGGTGGTGGCGCTTCTGGCGGATGGTAAGCCATTTATTAGAAAAAGAAAACAAGACCGTTACTAGATTCTCCTTTTTGCCCCAAACTATTAAACTTACAGCTAAAACTGAGCATAAAATTACGCTGCAGAACGGTGTTCTGGGAATCTCGAATAAAATTAGCAGTTGCTGTGCGCCTTAAGTTGTTATTTTGATTTAGCAAATCATAAACTTTTAAGGTTAAAGTCCCCTTATCCTTTAAGCAGGTATCGCTTGTATTTCTCACAAAACTATCATCTACTGTCCTTTTTAGCTAAAACTTCATTGTTAGTCGCGCTATAATTTAAATAACAAAAAAACTGTTCCTTTTTGAAAGTCAAAACTATTATTACCCGTATATATAAACTATGCTCGTTGGAAGGTTCTAAATTTGGATTTACTGTTACTATATTCAGAGGATCAAAAACATCTTTAAAGATTTGAAAATAAATCATTTAACAGCTAAATTTAAAACACGAAAAACAAAGAATTTACATGGAAATTCTTAAAAGCAGTCTGTTTTTTATCTCTTAAGTGTAAAATGACCATTGAAGACTCTACCGTCCATTAGAGTCGCAAAAAACCAATAATCTGAAGTTGGCATTAAGACACCATTAGAAGTGCCATCCCAGCTTGTTTTATTTTCGCTAAGAATTGTTATCAACTGACCATAGCGATCAAATATTTGAACCCTAGCTGTTATTGGAACCTGAGAAGAAAACCCTGAAATTCGCCAAGTGTCATTGACTGTATCTCCATTTGGCGTGAAGAATTTTGGAAAGCCTAAAACAGATATAACTTCTGACACAATACCACAATTATTTTTCAGATCCTTTACAAAGACGATATGAATACCAGAATTAACATCTTCAAATGTATTGGACTCTTGATAAGTCCCATTTTCATCATCTAAAGCATACACATAAGTACCTTCGCCAGAAACAAGTACTGAAATTGTATTATTTTCAGATACATCTGTCACTTCAATACTTTCAAAAGTTGCAGTATTAGAGGGTAATACTGTAATTGTTCGCTCATTGGAACAGCCAAAAGGTTTTGTAACCACTACAGAATACGTTCCTGGTTGATTCACCTCGATTCCTATAGTTGTTTCACCTGTTGACCAATTGTAATAATAATTATTTGGAACATCTTCTAATAGGCCACCATATAGTGTCTTTGTTTCTGGAAATGTATTTAAACAATAGTAAACCGTTTCATCTTCAAGAAGATTAGGAATACGCTCAACATTTAAGTTAATCTCTGCAATACTATAACAGCCACTATTTTGCTCTAATCTTGCATATACAGTTTGATTATAAGGTTCTATATTTATATAGTTGCTACCTAGTTCGTTTTCTGGACGTAGCGCATTATCGCGTGTTTCATAATAACCAAGAACTGTTATGTCTGAGGCTTCACCATTCAAAATTTGATTATCTGCCAAACCTAAATCAAAGTTTACCAGACCTGTTTCATCTAAATTATCACAAACTGTTAAACTTGCACTATTTGCAGAATTCGTATTTACAGATAAGGTCAACTCTGCTATGTTACTACAATTGGTTGTTGTATTGGTAACTAGCGCATATACGATCTGATTATTAACTTGATTATTATAATTTTCACCATCAATAGGATGAGACAAATCTATGGTTTCAAAAAATTGAATATTCATATTACTTAAACTCCCGTTTACGATGTCATCATTATAGGCGCTGAGATTAAAATTAGAAATACCATCCATGACATCGTCCTCACATTGAATAATCGTAAGATCATAAACATCAGGTATTTCGTTTATCGTTACCGTTAATGGATATCTTGTCGTATTTGTTAAACAACTAGGTACTACTGGCAATAACCAATACGTTATTGTATTACTTATTGTAACGTTGTAACTCAAACCTGAATGTATAGGCAGGGCAGCAGTTAATGTCTCATACCAAAACACGTCATTTGTTGAAGCCTCAACGGTAAGCGTAAAAGTATCCGCACCACAAACTGTAATATCATCAATAAAAAGTCTCGGCATAATAATAGTACTACTGGCAGATAGGTTAATTTCTGGCTCATTTGGCAAACCTCCAAATTCCACTATATAACCTTGTGGGTGATAATCACTATTAGAATTTGGATCTCCATCGACTGCTAAATCATTCCATGAGCCCAAAATACCTTCGTTAGGAGATGTTATGTGTGCATAATCTTCACCACCATTATTATTGGGTTCACTGGTATTCCAAAACGTATATGCACCGTTTGGTGCAGTTCCGTTGACAGCGCCTTGCCAAAATATATCACCATTTTCCGGACCCGTAACCCATTTCCAAGTTCCTTCTATCTCGGCATCAGAACCACCAATCCAACCGGTCCCAGAGGATTGCTCACCTGCTAACTGAGATTCCTCAAGAGTTGTAAGAGTTGCGAGGTAACCCTGCAAACCAAAGTAAGTTTGTGCTGCGGCAGCTTCTCTTGCTTGAGTCCATGAAATTCCGGCATCAGCGACATAAACATAATAGTGCCCTATACTTGGTAAATAATTAGCATTTCCCAAATTAATAGAAATCTGCCTATCTACTATAGGTTCGTCTTGTGTTGTTTCGAAAAAAACATTTTCAATTGCATTTTCGAACTCAGTAAAAGTTGCTGGCCCAACTAAAGTTAAGAGGCCTTCTGACTGATTCCAGATGGAATTTATGTTAGGATTGACACCCCCTAGTATGAGCAAATCTTGACCAAGCGCATAACCCTCTGCTATCTGAACAACGATCTGTTCTAAAGTGGTATCCTCCGGATTGGGATCTGAAATAGTTACAGACGTCACTATTGGAGTAAGCCCATCTGGACAATAAAACTGTTCACTTGTTACTCCTATTCCCGGCGGAAGATTTTGCGAAAAGGTTTTAAAGCTTAATACCAATAAGACGAATACAATAAAATTGTACTTGTTTTTTTTCATAGCAAATGAAAGGTACTATTTTTTACGCATATACACGCTTATTGGGACACCATTGAAATCGAAATGATTTCTAAGTTGATTTTCTAAAAAGCGTTTGTAAGGTTCTTTAACATACTGAGGTAAATTACAAAAAAACGCAAATTGTGGTTGCGGTGTTGGCAACTGCATAATGTACTTTATTTTTACAAATTTACCTTTATTGGCTGGTGGTGGTCGGTTTTCTATAATTGGCAATAACACCTCATTAAGTACACTCGTTTTAATCTTCTTAGTTCTGTTTTGATAAACCTCAACAGCAGTTTCTATCGCTTTAAATATACGTTGCTTATTCAAAACGGAAATAAAAACGATTGGCACATCCGTAAATGGTGCTATTTGTTCATTTATGTGTTGTTCAAAAGCTTTAGCTGTCTTGGTATCTTTTTCAACTAAATCCCACTTATTGACAAGAATTACGACACCTTTTCTATTGCGTTCGGCTAACCAAAATATATTTTGAACCTGCCCATCAAATCCGCGAGTCGCATCTAAAACGACTAAACAAACGTCGCAATGCTCAATTGCTCTTACACTTCGCATTACGGAATAAAATTCTAAATCTTCTTTAACTTTAGATTTACGACGAATACCAGCTGTATCTACAAGATTAAATTCAAAACCAAAGCGATTGTATTTTGTATCAATAGAGTCTCTGGTGGTACCAGCAATATCTGTGACGATATAGCGATCCTCCCCTATTAATGCATTTATAAAAGATGATTTTCCTGCATTTGGTCTACCAACTACAGCAAAACGAGGTAATTGCTCTTCTTCAACTTCCTCTACTTCTGGTAAGGCTTCAACAACGGCGTCTAATAAATCACCAGTACCGCTTCCGTTAATACTCGCTATTGTAAAATATTCACCAAGTCCAAGTGCATAAAATTCAACAGCATCCTCTGCTCTCTTATTATTATCGACCTTATTTACAACAAGAAAAACTGGCTTTTTAACTTTACGGAGTAATTTGGCAACATCTTCATCCATACCAGTAACACCCGTCTCAACATCGACCATAAAAATAATAGCATCTGCCTCATCAATAGCAAGCTCCACTTGCTTATCTATTTCAGCTTCAAAAACATCATCGCTTCCTACTACATATCCACCTGTATCGATAAGAGAAAACTCTTTTCCATTCCAGTCTGTTTTTCCGTAATGACGATCTCTTGTGACACCGCTAACGGCATCAACAATAGCTTCCCGTCTTCTAATTAAACGATTAAAAAACGTCGACTTTCCGACATTTGGACGACCTACTACGGCGACTATATTACCCATTGTATTTATTTAAAGGGGCAAAGATAAGATATACAAGGTAGTAATAGTGAACAATTGATAATTTTTCAATTAAAACCGATTAATGCATAAAATAACATTGAAACATCATAAATTTAGGCTTTCAAATTGTTGATATCCTGTTGATAAGAAGTCTGATTTTAGGACCTCACAGCGTTATTTTTAGTAATTTTAGAAATTGTATCTTAAATCACTTATTTTAGTGACTTTTAAACATTTATCTTGCATATCACACCATCATTGTTGGCATGTTTATTGTATAATCATATGTATTCTACTTAAAAAATTTAAGATATTTGACAAACGCTATTCACAGAAAAATAGTTAAAAAAAAACAAAAAAAAGAATGGGGAGATTTTTTAAGCTTATACTAATTTTACTTTTTAGCTCAAACCTCATAGGAGCTCAAGAAAAGATTATAGAACATTCTGTTCAAGAGGGTGAAACTTTATATTCTATCTCCAAAAAATACGGAGTGAGTGTAGACGAAATTTTCAAACTGAATCCTGGTGTAAAAATCAAGGTACCAAAGGGATTCATATTGCGCCTCCCTGATTCTAATAATAAGCCAAGTACTAATGAAGGATCTACCGGATCTAAAATCACCAACTACAAAGTAAAAAAGGGTGATACAAAATTTAGTCTTGCAAGACGATTTGGTGTTAGTATTGCTATGCTAGAACAACAGAACCCTCATATTAGAAGTATGCTAGAAACAGGTCAAATTATAAGCCTAGGCAAAACTATTGAGAAAGACAAAACATTAACTACTCCGAAACAAAAATCAAAGACTCAAAATACAAAATCGTATATAGTTAAAGCTGGTGATACAAAATTTTCTTTAGCAAAACGCTTCAATATGAGTATTGCTAAACTTGAAGAAAAAAACCCTCATATTGTAGATATGCTCATTACAGGTCATAAACTGAACATTGGCCATACTGATTTAGCCAGCACCGATGATGAGAAATCTAATACAAAAACAGACACCAAAGAAGACACAGTAGCAGCAACTGATACTGATACTGATACTGATAAAAGTGATACTAATTCTGAAGAAAAGATCGCTACAACTGAAGCACCTACAACAGCTATAGATAAAGTGGCATCCGTTGACACGTCTAAGAATAGCTATA
>RCND010007098.1_pt1 | contig 10052 bp, 6 predicted proteins | sample 2041351 | NCBI WGS metagenome assembly RCND01 (sample SAMN09708230, study PRJNA481090) | Marine sediment metagenome, whole genome shotgun sequencing project. | biome: marine sediment; feature: ocean; material: sediment; isolation source: Sewage treatment plant 12B marine sediment (STP12B) ...
CCTTCGTAATAAGGTTCAATCTTTAAATGTACCTGGCCAAATTGACCAGATCCTCCACTCTGCTTTTTGTGTCTATAATTTGCAGTAGCACTGCGTTGAATAGTTTCGCGATACGAAATTTTAGGTGCTTCAAACCTAGCTTTTACATCATAAATATTTTCTAATATCCAATTTATAGTTGCTAAGTGTAACTCGCCTTGTGTGCCTATCAAGGTTTGATGTGTTTCACTGTTATAGTTTAAATGAACAGTTAAGTCTTGGCTATGAATACGTTTTAATGCATCACTTAGTTTTTCTTCATCACTTGTGTTTTCTGCAAAAACCGCTTTTACGAGTCTTGGTTGAGGAAATTTAATTGGTTTTATAGTTCCTGCTTCAGCTTTAGATGCTAAAGTATCATTTGTCTCTGTAAACTTCAATTTGGTGGTTGCACCAATATCACCTGCTGTTAATTTCTGAACAGAATGCTTCTGCTTACCATCCATTATATAAAGTTGGTTTAAAGTCTCTGATTCCCCTGTACGGGTGTTAAACAGTTTATCGTTAACATTAACTTCACCAGACATGACTTTAAAGAAGGTAATCTGGCCTAAATTTGGTTGGTAGATATTTTTAAATACAAAAAGCGACGTATCGGAATCTACTGTAGGTTTTATAAGTTCACCTTCAATAGTTTGTTCTGGCTTTAAATCTGATGCTGCTGGTGCCACATTATCTATAAAGCCCATTAAACGACCAGTTCCCATATCTTTTAAAGCAGATACACAAAATACTGGGAACATATCATGATTGAGCATTCCTAATTTGATGCCTTGTCGCAATTCATCTTCATTAAGCGTGCCTTTATCAAAATATAGCTCCATAAGGGCTTCGTCGTTCTCGGCTGCCTTTTCTACAAGCTCGTTATGAAGTTTATTTGCGTATTCTAATTGATCATCTGGAATTGGTAATTTTTCTGGTTTGCCTCCTTCATGACCAAATTTGTAGCACTTCATTTTAAGTACATCAATAATACACTGAACACCTTCAATTTTAAGAGGGTATTGGACCAAAACAGCATTATTACCCACCAATTCCTTAAGGCTATTAACGCTCATTTCAAAATCGGCTTTTTCACTATCAATTTTGTTGATTACAAAAAGTGTAGGTTTATGATACTTATCCACATAGTTCCATATTATTCCTGTACCAATATCAGCCCCATGTTTGGCATTAATTACAGTTACAATGGTATCAGCTACACGAATTGAAGACATTATTTCACCTATAAAATCATCTAATCCTGGAGTATCTATAATATTAATTTTATAGTTGCGCCATTCAGTATGCAAAGGCGTTGCAAAAACAGAAGCACCGCGTTGGTGCTCAAATTCATGGTAATCCGATATTGTATTTTGTTGCTCTACTGTGCCACGTCTGTTAATTAGACCAGCTTCGTAAAGCATGGTCTCAGACAGGGTGGTTTTGCCAGCACGATGTGTACCAACAAAAGCCACATTTTTAATGTGTTTATTATCAAATACTTTCATATACTATGTAATTTTTGATTATTAGAATTCCTTGAAAATTATAGCATTAAAGGTACTTGTACTTTTAAAAAAGAAATATGACAAAAGTTAGGTTTTGAGTGTTTTATTTAAAAATTCTAATGTAGACATACCCATTTTGGCCATTCATTAAAGTTTAAGGAATAGTTTGATGCTTTTTTTTTTTTCTGGAGTAAGAAAATATAAAATTGTGGTGCTTAGATTAAAGCATCAGAATAATGAAAGTAAACCATCGGCTCGCTTTATGCTTTATCCGATACTAAAAAAACACCAATTTACTTTGAGGGAGACCTCTGTAAAAACTTAAAATGTAATTATATTAAAATTAATTACAGCGTCATTTCTTTAAACGTAATACCTAAGGCTTTTTGAATGTCAATTATCTTTTGCTTTTCACCAGGAATGATTAAGGCGATGGATTGTCCAGTTTTACCTGCTCTAGCTGTTCTTCCACTTCTGTGGGTATAATAATCTAAATGGTCTGGCAATTGATGATGTAATACAAATGCTAGGTTATTGACATCTATACCTCTAGCAGAAACATCTGTAGATATTAAAACTTGTAAACTTTCATTTTTAAAAGCGCGCATTACTTTATCACGATCCTTTTGTTGCATATCACCTTCTAAAGCTCCAACGGCAAAACCTTCGTCTTGTAGCTGTTTTGCTAAATTTTTGGTACCAGCCTTTGTTCTACAGAATATGATACCTCTTTCTGCTTGTCTTTTATCGAGCAGTCTAACAATCACATTTACCTTATCCTTAATAGTAGTGTTTATAAAGTGATGTGAAATATTCTCATTTACCAGAGCATTTTTATTAACCTCAATTCTAGGGGCATCTGCAGACAAATACGTTTTAATAATACGTTTAATTTCTTCTGGCATGGTAGCAGAAAACAACCATGTATTGCGTTTAGAGGTATTGTATTTAAGGATTTTACTTAAATCTTCTTTAAAACCCATGCTCAACATTTCGTCAGCTTCATCTAAAATTAAGGTTTTAACATTTGTAATATCTACGGCACCTCGTTCTACTAAATCGAGTAGACGTCCGGGCGTTGCAACAACAATATGTGTTGTTCTTGTTAGTGCCTTAATTTGTTTATCCATTTTTTCGCCACCATAGACGCCTTCAACATAAATAATTTTAGTACCGTATTTTGTAAACTTAAAAAGTTGCTTTTTAATTTGCTGCACCAACTCGCGCGTCGGTGCAATAATTAGACCTTGTACTTCTGACATATTTGTGTCTATGGTATGCAGTAACGGAAGTCCAAAAGCTGCTGTTTTTCCAGTTCCTGTCTGTGCCAAACCAATTAAATCAGTTTTAGACTTTAAAAGAATTGGAATCACACTTTCTTGAATTTCTGTTGGGGTATTTATACCAAGCTCTTTTAAAGCTTTCATATAATCTTTCGAAATTCCAAGAGTTAAAAATGTAGACATAGTAATGAATTAACGGCAAAGGTAATTTTTTAATAGTTTATGGTATTATTTAATTTCATAATATTAACTCCCATTGAAATACACCTAATGTATCCAAACTTTGTTTAACGTTTTTATAAATACATAAAACACTGACTTTCAAATAATTAAATTGAAAAAAACATTGGTTTTTATATTTAATTTAACTAACTTTATAAGGCTATTAACCTTTTCTTCTTTGAGATGAAAGTTTCTAATTCTGATAATATCCGTTCAGGAAGTATTCGGGTTTTTAAAACAATTAAGTCTACCCCAATAAAAGTTTTATTAATTCTTTTCACTTCTATTTCACTATTTAGTGCCCTACCTTTTTTTATCGGGCCAGGTCTAACCTCGCCTAAACCTATTGGTGCTTATCTTAATGGAGCGTTTCCAGGATTATCAACTACTACTGAAACTCCTTATAGAATTGCGTTTCCAAATTTAACCTTCTTCTATCCTATTACATTTAAAATGGTTCCAAATCAAGAGACCGTTGTACTTGGGCAACTTAATGGTGTCATTTATACGTTCGATAATGATGAATCTACAACAGTTAAAAATATTTTACTCGATCTTTCTGATGACGTAGGCTTGGTATCCGATGGTGGATTCTTAGGTTTAACGATACATCCAGATTTTGATGCAGCTACCAATCCAAAAAACTATTTCTATGTGTATTATGCTACAAAAAATGGTAGCTTTCAAGATCTTCCTGGTTTTGGACAATACACTCAACAAGGGTGTTCATTCAGTGAAGATACAGATATACATGGTCCAGAAGGTGAACATCAAGGTAACTTTTTAAAACTAGAAAGATTTGAAGTAAATCCCACAACCATGAGTGTTGTTGCTAATTCCCGTACAACAGTCTTAAAGAATAGAATGTATGGTACGACATTATGGAGGTGGTTTAGATTTTGGCGATGATGGTTTTTTGTATCTCACAACTGGAGATATGGCCTCATGGCGAAGAGCTCAGGATATTACAGATAATCTAGATGGTGGAGTTTTAAGACTAGATGTAGATAAAGACCCAGCAAAAAGTCATGTACCAGTTAGAACAAAACCAGCTCATACTGGGGAAGCTGATGAAATTACAGGATTAGAATATTGGATACCTAATGACAATCCATTTTCTGATTCGACACCAGGGTCTACAACAAATTTATATGGTCAACTAAACTTAGTAACAACCCTAGCGATATATATGCCGAGGGTGACTTCTTCGAGGAGTATTATGCTATAGGACTTAGAAATCCATTTAAATTAACCAAAGATAAACAAACAGGCACCTTCTATATTGGTGATGTAGGTTTAAACTCGCAAGAAGAGATTGATATATTACAACGTGGTGCTAACTTTGGTTGGCCAGAATATGAAGGCCTAATTACTGGTCCAGGTTGTGATAATAATGGTGACCTTTTTGATGAGATGGCACATGAAGAACCAATGACTGCTTTTAGTCGTTCTAATGCTAACTCTATTACTGGTGGATTTGTTTATCGCGGAACTGACATACCTGAACTATTTGGACAATATATTTGTGCAGATTATGGAATCGGAGATGAAATCTACGCTGTTGACACAATTACAGGTGATTATTTGCAAATAGGAACATTTCTACCACAAGATATTATATCCTTCGGACAAGATAATGAAGGAGAACTCTATCTTTTAAGACTTGGACAAAACACCAACATTTATAAACTTAAGCCTAATGAAGTTGATTATAGTTCTGTACCTCAATTACTCTCAGAAACAGGTGTGTTCTCAAATTTATCAACCTTAGATGTGAATGATGGCATTATTCCTTATGAACTGCATGAATCATTCTGGTCTGATGGTGCACTAAAAAGACGATGGATAGCCATCCCTAACAATGGAACTCATGATACGGCAGAGGAACAAATAAAATATTCAGAAAATGGCGACTGGGAATTTCCAGCAGGTTCAGTTTTAATTAAACATTTTGATTTACAAACAAATGAAAATGACCCTTATGAAATAAAGAAAATTGAAACAAGATTCTCTATTGTAGATGCAAATGGAAAGATGTATTTTTTGACTTACAATTGGAATGAAAGTCAAACTGATGCTGTATTACAAACAGCTAGCTTGGATGAACCTGTTGATATAATTACTGGTATTGGAACAAGAACACAAACTTGGCATTTTCCATCGAATTCTGAATGTATTGCCTGTCATAACACTGCAAACAAGGGTGGACTTGGTCTAAAGACAAGATACTTAAACAATGACTATACTTATGATGAAACAGGGATTACTGCCAACCAACTTGTAACCTTAAGTCATCTCGGTATTATTGATGAAACAATTACTGATGCAGTTACGTCAAATCTGCTATCAAGTAAATCCATTTATGATCCTGCTGCAACATTAGATGAAAAAGCACGGTCATATTTAGATTTAAATTGTGCCTATTGTCATAGGGCAGACAATAATAATCGAGCTAGTTTTGATTTAAGATTAGTTAATAGTATCGAAGCCACAGAATTACTAAGTGCTGGTATTTTAACTCCTTTAGGTATTCCTGATGAAAAAATCCTTTTTCCAGGTGATGCGTCCAAATCGATACTATTCCATAGAATGAATAGCGTAGACCCCACTATAATGATGCCGCCTCTGGCAAAATCTATTGTAGATCAAGATGCTGTAGATTTAATAGAGGAATGGATTAATCAGTTAGAGGCTCCATTAAATTCACCAAATGACCTTATTAATTTAGCCTTACTTCCTGAAGCCATATTGACGGGGTCAGTTACCGGTGGTAGAGGCACGCCTGAAGTTATCCTTTATAATCCAGCAATTGATGATTATGATGTGGCTACAGCTTACAATGAATACGGTGTTAATTTTGGTCAAAATCTAGGGAAGCCAGATGTAGATAATGGTTTTAAATGGCAGGTAAATTGGACATTTCCTAAATATATCAATTATGTCACCTTTGGAGGGGTATATCCAAATCAACCGCAACCTAATGCTCTATGGCGTATTAGTTATAGAAACCAAGGCGTATGGATCACTTTAAATGAAGGGCAAGGCGGTTGGCTAAACGCAGGAATTTTTGAATGGGGCGGTGCAAATCAAACAGCTATAATCGCAGATGCATTACGCGTGCAAGTTTACAGTGACGGCATTAACGATGTTCAAAGTATTCATTTAAGAGCTCGCGGTGGCGTATCTAACAATGAAAATGATGCCACGACAACACCAAAAGCAACATTGATTCAATATTTATTATCAAATAATAATTTTGGTCTGGCGGTATCTGAAGGAGATTTGTTGTATAGTAACGGTCAATGGCTTTTTGGTAATGAACCTTCGGAGACAACAGCAGCTAAAAACACTTACATAATCAACGGTACTTATACGATTGATCAAGATTTAGATATCGCTATCAACAAGTTACAAATATCGCTTGGAGCAACACTAATTGTTAAAGAAGGGGCAAGCTTAACCCTGAATGATAATCTTTTGAATGAAGGAGCTCTACAATTAGAATCTATAGCTACAAAATATTCAAGTTTAATTGTGGAGGGAACCAGTACAGGTACTATATCTTATAAACGCCACGTGAATGCTTATGATGGTAGTAACTTGAATGATTTAGTGTCGGCGCCACTCAGTGGTCAAACCTTTAGTGATTTTGCTCGTTCCAATCCCAATTTGTTTGAAAACCCTGTCAATACAAAACAAAAACTGTTTGGTCCCTTTGTTGAGACCTCCGGAATGTATCAGACCTACTCTACCTCTATTAACGCTGATACCACTTTAGATAAAGGTATAGGTTTTAGAGCTGCAAGAGATGACTCAGAGGATGGTGCGCGTGGCACTACCCTAACCTTTACAGGTACTCTTGAAACTAATAGTTTTGATATTCCAATTTCAGAAACTACAAGGGCATTTAGTGGTTGGAATTTAATAGGAAATCCTTACCCTTCCTATATTGATTTTCAAACCTTTTTTAATCTTAACAAAACAGAACTTAATCTGGGAATTTATCAAGCTATTTATAGTTATGGTGGTAATGCCTCTAATAGATGGAGTGTTTGGAATAACCTAAGTGCTGATAAATTAATAGCGCCTGGACAAGGCTTTTTTGTCAAATCCAAAACCAATGGCGGGGCAGTTACTTTTAAACCATCGATGCGAATTAAGGGTATAACAGACGATTTTATTTTAGGACGCTCTAATCCAGCTAATTTAGGGTTTATTACAGTAGGTCTGAGTAACAGATCCGCAATTTTTAAGACAGACCTCTACTTTCATGTGAATGCCACATTAGGACTAGATCCCGGATATGACGCTGCTCTTTTTGGCGGTATTACATCAGATTTCTGCTTGTATTCAAATTTGATCGAAGGCAACACAGGTGACCCATTGGCCATACAGGCAGTTGGTAATCAAAATATCAACGATTTAATTGTACCCTTAGGCATACATGCTCCGCAAGGGCAGCAAGTAGCCATAAGTATTACAGAATCTACAATTCCTGAGTACATTAATGTCTATTTGGAAGACCGATTAAATAATACATTTACATTACTTAATGCCGGCGCATATAGGCTTACACCTCAAAATAACTTAATAGGGGTCGGTCGTTTTTATTTGAATTTTGTTGGGGATGCTTTAAATCCTATAGAAAACACCTTAAACACACTAAACATCTTCACAAACCAAAGACAAAAAACAATTGTAATTGAAGGGCAACTCAAAGGTGCGACCAACTTTAAACTCTTCGATATTCATGGTAGAATCGTAAATTCTAAAGCATTAGAAACAAGCAACACAAATCAGGCTATATCGGTAGCACATTTAAGTGCTGGAGTCTATATCATAGAATTGATAACAAATAATACTGAAAAGCGAATTGAGAAGTGTGTTATAAAATAAAGTCTTCATTTTATATAGTTAAACCATATGCTGAATAGTATATGGTTTTCTTATTTTTACTTCATATTTAATTCAATCTCAATAATGAATCCTCAACTTGAGTATTACAAAGCTTATCTAAATACGCATCCGCTTTGGAATGGAAATTCTGTGTATGGCTTTGAGCAATTTCAGTTTAAAAATATTTCTACAGCATTAATTGAAACGTCTTCATTCACCAATAAACGTTTAGGAAAATTAATTGAGCAATTTGTCTTCTATCAATTACAACGAGACGAGCATATCAGGTTACTTGAAGCCAATATTCAAATCAAAGACGATAAACTGACCATTGGAGAGTTGGACGCTTTACTCATTAAAGCTAGTGAACCTATCCATTTAGAAATTATCTATAAGTTTTATTTATACGATACTCAAATGCATTATGAGGATCCTCTCGCCTACTGGATTGGACCAAACCGAAGCGACAAGCTATTGTATAAACTCGATAAACTTAAAACCAAGCAATTACCTTTATTGCAAAATCCTAAAACTATTACTTATTTAGAAAAACATAATTTAACTTCAAATGAAATAAAGCAACAATTGTGTTTTAAGGCACAATTGTTTTTGCCTTATGCTGCGCAAAACGATACTATCGCTTTATTAAATGAAAATTGTATTGTGGGTTGGCATTTATCAATTCAAAATGTGAGTTTTCTTAAAAATCTTGAATTCTATATTCCCAGTAAATTAGAATGGCTATTAGCGCCAAAACAAGGCGTTGAATGGTTAGATTTTGTATCAGCAAAATTAGAAATTATGAAATTTATTTCACAAGAACGTTCGCCTTTATGTTGGGTTAAAGATGACCAACATAAGCTTCAAAAATGTTTTATAACTTTTTGGTAAATATGACTGAGCACAATTATTTTAAAATTTATAAGCCTTTTGGCTATTTGAGTCAATTTGTAAATAATCAAAATAAGAGAAAGTCCAAAAAGCTTCTAGGTGAATTATTTGATTTTCCCCATGGAATAATGGCTGTCGGTCGTTTAGATGAAAAATCTGAAGGTTTATTACTTCTAACTACTGACGGAAAATTCAGCACTTATATTACGAGTTCTCAAATTGAAAAAGAATACCATGTCATGGTAGATGGGATTATTGAGCCAGACATTATTTCAGAATTACAAAATGGTGTCGAGATAGCTGTTGAAGGAAAACCATATAAAACCAAAAAGTGTAAAGCTCAAATTTTAAATGATACATCTCATATTATAGATCGATTTGTGAGAGAAGAGCGTCATGGGCCAACATCGTGGTTGTCTATAACGCTAACCGAAGGAAAATTTAGACAAGTTCGAAAAATGACTGCTAAAGTTGGTCTTCCTACCCTACGATTAGTGAGAGTTAGAATTGGAGATTATAAATTAGGTACAATTAAACCGACAGAAGTATTGCCAATCAATTATTAGAAGCTTCCTCATCCTTTTCGTTTTCAGAGGATTTTTCTTTTATAACAGCTTTTTCATTATTAAATATTATGGTCGCCTTAACACCCGTTAACAGGTTCCATTCTTTAGAAGAAATTACTTTGCCCTTATCATCATAAACCACAAATTCTGCTGTGTTAGGACCAGATTCGCCTTGATTTAAAGCAATAATATCAACGGTGTTTTTCCCTTCTACTAAATTAACTTCAACGCGCCTATAACTACTGGTAAGCAATAAGCTAGATTTTACGATATAGCCATTAACCACAATTTGAACACGATCACCATCTGGATATTCATGATCTCGACAAACTATATTTACAAATTTGGTGTCGACACGATGTTCGCCTAAAAACTGATCTGACATTGTTCTTATTATACCTGCTATTGAAGCCTCTTTTTTCCATCGTTTTTCAAATATTTCACTAGCACTTTTTAAACCATCTTTTTCAAACATAGAAAAAGGTTTTTCAGATTCTTTGAGAACAAACTTTTTCTCCGCAATTTTAGAATCACCTTTTGCTTTATTATCCTCTTTCTTGGGTATTGGAGCGACTTTAATTTTTATTAAAGACGAATCTATTTTCTTTTTAGAAGGCTCTGCAGGAATGCGAATAGATTTATTCTCCTTATCTTTTACTTGAGCA
>RCND010002536.1_pt1 | contig 10046 bp, 9 predicted proteins | sample 2041351 | NCBI WGS metagenome assembly RCND01 (sample SAMN09708230, study PRJNA481090) | Marine sediment metagenome, whole genome shotgun sequencing project. | biome: marine sediment; feature: ocean; material: sediment; isolation source: Sewage treatment plant 12B marine sediment (STP12B) ...
AGGTTATATCCCACACCGAGATCGATGCCCCCGGTGGTGATGATAAATGTAAGCCCCAGGGCCATCAATCCAATTTCACCGACGATTGCGAAGACATCAAAGAACACCCGGGGTTTGAAAAAAACCGGCTCTATGATTCCAAAAACAACTACCAGAATAAACAGGGCGATAACCAGGATAACCTGATGGCTCAAGTATGAACCGAAACTTCTCTTATTAACCTTGTCCATCAGGCAGCTCCTTCTTCAAGGTCCCTGCCACCGGGAACTTTTTTTCGTTTTTTCTTCCATTTCGAGAAATCGGCGACTGTAATAAATACGGCGATAAGAATAATGACGCCTTGCAGGGCGAACTGATAATAGTCCTGGAATCCCATGTAAATCATCGCAATGCTGATGAGGTAGACAAACATCGCACCCAGAACGGCTCCAACGATTTTTCCGGATCCGCCGAAAATGCTCACCCCGCCGACCAGGGCCGCGGAGATGAAGAACAGTTCCCGCCCGATGAACATCGAGGGCATCACTTCGTTTCTTGTCATGGCTCTCAGCAGGGCCGAGATACCGATGAGGAATCCTTCCAGGAAGAATACCTTGATAACGGTACGGTCGGGATTGATACCACTGTACACAGCCGACTGCCTATTGCCCCCGACGGCATACAGCTTCTTACCGAACTTGGAATAAGCCATGAAGAAGATAAAGAATGCAGCGACAACGATGGCAACCAGAAAGGTGTAGGGAATGATGCCGAAGAGCCTCCCCCTGCCGAACCATGAGAATCTCGGTCCCAGATTTTCGATCCAGCCGGATTGAGGCAGAAAGGTTGCATAAAATCCGACATGAACCATGTTCATTGCCAGAGTGACAACGATGGACGGTACTTTAAATTTTACAGTGAGATAACCGTTCAAGCCGGCCAGGAGAGTCCCCACCAGTATGGCAGCGGGAACGAAGATTATCATCGGGGCGCCGGCTTTCACCAGGGCACCGGCAGTGTAGGCCACGAAGCCACTGATGGTACCGGCGGAGATATCGATGTTACCGGTAAAAATCAACATGGACAGCCCGATTGCCGCAACCATCGTGGGACTGACATCCAGCATGAAGCTGTAGATGCCGGACTTACTGGAAAAATTGGTAGTCGTTGACAGGAAAATTATGAATACCGCCACGATGATGGCAAGTACACCTTCCCGGGTCAGCTTAGGTTTTTTGTTTAAACTCATTTCAGCACCTTCAGAGCGCAATGCTCAGGACTTTTTCCTGAGACATTTCATCGCGCATCACTTCGCCGGCCATCCGGCCCTGCTTCATTACGAATACCCGATCGCACATACCCAGGATTTCCGGGAGATCGCTGGATATCAGGATAATAGACCTTCCTTCACCGGCCAGACCGCTTATAATCCGGTGGATTTCACTCTTGGCCCCGACATCGACTCCTCGTGTCGGCTCATCCAGGATAAGGATCTGGGGGTCAATTACCAGAGCCTTCGCCACCGATACTTTCTGCTGGTTTCCACCTGAGAGGTTCTCAACGATGAAGTCGCCATCCGGGGTTTTAATATCCAGCTTCCGGATGTAGTCGTTGGTGTACGATTCTTCTTCGTCCTTTCGAATGATACCGATTGAGTTGGAAATTTTCGGCTGAAGTTTCTGGGTGAGATTCACCTTCACAGACATCTCAAGCACCAGTCCGAAGGCCTTCCGGTCTTCGGAGATATAGTCGATGCCAAGAGATTGTGCCGCGCGATAGTCCGGGAATGAGACTTCTTTACCATTAAGGAAAAGCTTCCCGCTATCTGGTTTGGTAAGCCCGCAAATCGCGAGTGCCAGCTCTGTTCGACCCGCACCGGCCAGGCCGGAAATCCCCAGGATTTCGCCCTTTCTGAGATTGAAATCTATATCTTCGAGAATACCTTCCTGACAGATGCCTTTGGCCTCAAAAACCACATCCCCGATTTCGACTTCCGTCTTGGGATACAGATTGTCCAGGGTTCGGCCCACCATCCAGGATACCAGTTCACCCTTATTGGTCTGGGCCACTTCGGCAGTTTCGATATACTGACCATCACGCAGGACGGTTACCCGGTCACAGACGACAAAGATTTCATCCAATCGATGGCTTATATAGAGCATGGAATGCCCTTCGGTTTTCAGTTTGCGTATGGTGTCGAAAAGAGTGTCGACTTCCTTGTTCGTCAGGGCGGCGGTGGGCTCGTCCAGTATGAGTATGGGGGAGTCAAAAGTCAGGGCCTTGGCTATCTCTATCATCTGTTTGGTTGCCACACCCAGACCTGACACAATGGCATCAAGGTCCATATCCATTCCCAGGCGGTCAAAAATGGCGGAGGCCTTTCGACGCATCGCGGGATAGTCATTAATTTTCAGGAATCTCATAAAGGGTAGAATCGGTCTCTGTATCTCATGGCCCATGAAAATATTTTCCAGAACAGTAAGTTCGGGAAACAGGCTGGATTCCTGATATATTATGGCGATGCCTTTTTCATAGGCTTCATTGGGATTATGTATACTGTAGTCCTCGCCGTTCAAAGTCATTTTGCCGGCATCGGGGATGTAGACACCACAGATAATCTTCATAAGGGTTGATTTCCCGGCACCATTCTCGCCGCATACGGCATGAACTTCACCCTCGCGGAGATCCATCGATACTCCGGAAAGAGCTTTCACCCCAGGAAAAGATTTGTCAATCTTGTCGATTACCAGAATAGGTTTTTCATTCATTGAAATTAACTCACTCGAGTGCGTGGGTTACGCTGATTTTCTTTGGATAATACACAGAAAAGAAACCAGCCGGAAGGCTCCTCCCGGCTGGCGGAGTTTAAGAACTCAAGAATGGACTATTTAAGGAAATATTCCATTCCGTGATCATCAGTGGGATAGCCGCGGAAACGATCGATGTTGGAAAGATTCCATACGATCGGGGGACCAAGAATGACGGTATTTCCGGCCATGAGTTTGTGTCCGTCTGCAGGGTAATTGACCACTGAGCCATCAACAAAACTGACGGTCATGTTCTCGCCGCTCAGGGGAGATACATACTTGGAACCGGTCGGTGCATTGCCTTCAAGAACGTCAACAGCGAGCTGCATTGTCAGGTAACCAAGGTCAAAGGGCTGCCAGAGAACAACACCGGACATCTTGCCGGCTTCCATGTCACCACGGGAGCTCTCAGGAACGCTGATACCAACAATCTTAATCTCGTCTTCAATACCAAGCTGGTCGCGAGCAGAGGAAACTGCGGGAACGGTGTTGGAAGAGAGAGCCACAATACCTTTGATATCGCTGTTGGCACTCAAAAGAGCTTTGACTTTTTCGTCTGCTGTTCCCTGGTCATTACCGGCATAGACAATCTCATCATCACCGCTGAGAAGGTTGATATGAGCGTAGTCGCCGGTCTTGTTGGCTTCGTACTGTTTGATAATTGCTTTAAGCCATGCGTTCTGGTTGGGGGAGTCATTAGTTGTGGAAACAAGAGCAACGGTGGCTTTGTTGGAAGCGGAGTAGTCAGCCTGAAGTTCGCCGGAAATACCTTCAAAAGTAGCGATTCCGATAGCGTCAAACTCACCCTGATTCACAAAGTAATCACGAGAGCCTTCATTAACATCGGCATCCCAGGTAATTACTGTAATTCCCATGTCCATGGCCTCTTTCAAGGTGTTGGCATAGCTGTCGGGATCGAGTGCGGATACGAGGATTGCATCGTATTCTTTGTCTATGAAGCTCTGGATGTAGTTCTTCTGGTTTGCGGCAGAAGTCTGGGACATGGTGTCGCCAATCCAGTCAAACTGGACGTTGCCCAGTTCGTCAGCAGCGGTCTGGAAACCGTTCCGACAGGCGATGAAGTAATCTTCCGCGATGAACTTGGGGATTACGCCGATTTTGTAGACTTTCTCGCCGCTTTCGGCGTCCGAACCGCCGTTTGCGAATACAGGCATAATCGCCATTGCGATGATTGCCAGAATGATCACTGATTTTTTCATATCAGCCTCCTTGGTTATTTTACAGACATTACTGCCTGATATTTCATATTAAACTGCCTTGCGCTATTGTCAAGCGCAAGCCCCTCAAATTAATCAAAAACAGACACGTTTGATTGATATTGACTGATATTTGACGGAATAAGACGGATTAATTTTTAAAAGCGTATCCCCCGCCGTGAAGGGGCGTCCATGTCGAAATTGAAAAGAAAGATGTCAAATCTGCGACGGGAGCCACATACCTTTGTATTACTTTCCGCCTACTGGTCGACACGAACATACAGGTCCTGTATTGATTTGATTGAAGCCTCAATCTGAGCTTCCAGATAATGATCGGAATAATCCCGGCCGAGTTTCGGACCGGAGGTTTCCAGGTATCCGATGGGATTTTCTACCGGAAATTCTCCGGCTCTCTTTTCAACAACCCTCCGTACCTCAGACAAGTCAACAATTCCCCGTTCTATTTCGTCCGGAGAAAATCCAAAGGTTGAATCAAAGTGAGAATCGGTGTTCTTGATATGGAACTCCCACATCCACGGTATGCAGTGTTCAAAAAGCTCCATATTATCGTGAACAATCCGCCGCTGGGAATCAGCGATACCATGGGCCATATCATTACAAAGCAGAACCGGAACCATGCCCTCAGGATCTTCGCTGCAGGCCTTCTCCATTCTCGTCATATATTCAGTAATTTCGTCCGGGGTTGAGGGGGGTTCTGCCAGACCGGACATAGGCTCGACAGTCAAAGCTTTGAGACCTGCCTTCCTGGCATACCGGGAGAGTTCCGTCATCGCGTTCAGATAATTCTCACTTCCCTGGGCCTTGTAAGTGGATTTGTCCCGGAGCACGGAACCCGGATTCGATCCGACAGAACCGGCACCCAGAAGAACCCCGATTTCTATATATCGTCTGTAGGCCTTCATCGCCACTTGCTGCATATCGTCATCTTCAAAAAAGAAACCGCCAAGTTCCCGATGAGTTGTGAAACAACTTCTGATGGCAATTCCATAATCCTCAGCCTGACTGCGAATTCGCTGGAAATATCTGTCCGGCAGGCTGTACATCTCAAAGAAGGAGCCGAATTGAAGGTTTCTGACATCCAGTTTATCCATCAGCTTGAATAACCAGGGATAGCTGTATCGATACTGTATGGGATCTGCCTTGATGCCGATTTCCAGTTTCATAAGCTGGATTCTCCGTCGACAAAGAGAACCTTGTTATACCAGAGTTTCTTTTCAAACATTGCCGTCAGGATTTCCGGTCCCTGCTCCAGGGGAATTCGATGGCTGATAAGCGGATCCAGGTCCAGATCATTTTTCATAGCCGCTAATACACGGGTCCATTCATCTTTGCCCCGGGGGGTGACTTTACTGTTCCAGGTAGTGTGGATCGTAATTTCCCGCCGCAGCATGGCCGAAAACTCAGACTCTGACAGAGTAAAATCGCCATGGATATTTCCCATGAAAACTACCTGCCCGAAAAGTCCGGCGGAGGCAAGAGCCTGCCGGAAGGTTACAGGCAGACCGCAGGCCTCAATGACGATATCAGCCCCGCCGCCGGTGGCTTCCCGGATAGCTTCAGCTGGATCGATGAGTTTGGGATCAATAACATTCAAGCCCATGTTCTTTGCGATGGAGCGCTTCTTTTCGTCTGGTTCAGAAACGATAACCGGCCGGCATCCCTGCATTCGGAGCCATTGAGCGGCCATATTTCCGATGGGACCTCCGCCGATAACTGCAGCGGACATCCCGGCCTGAATACGTGTTTTCGCCACGGCATGGTACGCCACGGCACAGGGTTCAGTCATCGCTGCGTGGGCAGGGTTCACACCGTCGGGCACAGGGATCAGGTTGAAATCCGGAACAGACAAAAATTCCTGAAATGCGCCGTCTCGTCGAGACCCGAAATAGTCATAATTTTTCGACAAAGCGTATTCGCCGATTTGATTGATTGACTCGGATGGATCATGCAGCAGCGGAAAAACCGCCACTAAATCACCAGGCGAGTACGAGCTGCCCGACGGTGCTTCTTCAATGATACCGGAGAGTTCATGTCCCATCACCAGAGGGTAGTGATAGGCGCCATTCTGAAATCCTCTGGGTATATCCGAGCCACATACCCCTGCAGCTGCGATGCGTACCAGGCAGGAATCCGTAGTCATTGGTTCGGGGGTCGGGTGAGACTGAAGTTCCAGCCGACCATTTTCGATCAGTGTTAACGCTTTCATGTTATACGGTCATTATTAGATCACATTTCGGTCGATGTCAATCACTTTCAATCTAAACCAGTCATATCCACTAACAATTGATTGACAATACCGCATTCTTCATTCATGATGAATTCCTCATATATGAAAACAAATAAGAACACGACAAAAATCTCGCCCTCCATGATGTGTGCCGACTTCCTGCACCTTGCTGACGATATTAAAATCATTGAAGAATCAGGTTTTGATTATTTCCACATCGATATTATGGATGGTCATTACGTCCCGAACCTCACATTGGGACCGGGCTACTGTGAGAAGCTCTCTCTGGTGTCTTCCCTGCCGCTGGATATCCATCTGATGGTGGAGGATGTTGATCGCTTCGTTCCCATGTTCACTCCCTTTAAAGGCTCCAACATCACCTTCCATCCCGAAACCTGCCGCCACCCTCTGAGAACAATTGATGTGATTCGATCGTCAGGATGCCGCCCGGGAATTGTTGTGGATCCATCCCAGCCTCTGGAAATACTGCGTCACATGCTGCCGTCGATAGACCTTGTCATGCTTATGACGGTTAATCCGGGATATTCGGGTCAGAAACTGGTTCCCGGCGCTATGGATAAAATATCAGAATTCGCTGGTTACAGGGAAAAGATGGGTGTCGATCTGGAGATTGAGATTGACGGCAATGTCAGCTGGGAGAATATCCCCGGTATGATCGCTGCCGGAGCGGATACGCTTGTGGTGGGAACATCATCCATGTTCGGAAAAATCGAAAACCGGAAACAGGATGTTGCCCGATTGAAGGAAATGATCGGACGGTAGTTATCGAGCCGGTCGGAATTGACATCATTCCGGTCAATTTCAACATGGTCAGCTGGTACCGGTAGGAGATAAACTCTCGGATATCGTAGAACCGGGAACCTGTTTCAGGAGATAAAAAATGAATAGCCGTGAACGAGTCTTGCGAGCCTTTGGGAAGGCCAGTGGTACTCCCGACCGCCCACCCCTGCAGTTCGATCTCTGCAGAAGCCTCATTGAGCATTTCGGCTCGAAACTTGGTATTACACCGGAATATGCCCTTTCTTATTATGAGGATCTCACATATCGCATCTCCGCCAATGATATTCGGACCACCATGGGCAGCGACTGTATTGTGGTCGGTGGAACTGTTGCCGACGGTTATGCACCAAAAATCGTCAGGGATGACATAACCCTCAACGAATTCGGAATGGAAATGAAACCCACGCCCCTCTATGTGGAAGTGGTAAAATGTCCCCTGGTTGAGGCTTCGTCTATCGAAGATATTGAAGCCTACCCCTTCCCGGACCCAATGGCCCCTGGAAGATTCACCGCTGCAGAGCGGGATATAGCCAAATTCAAGGACAGCTATTTCACTATCGGGGATGTGGAACTCAGCCACTTCGAATTGGCCTGGCATCTCACCGGACTCCAGGAATACATGATGGCCCTGGCTATGGAAGAACCCTGGGTTGAAACACTGAACGACAAAGTTGAAGCCTGGACGGCATCACTGGCTCATTCACTGGCGGAACGCGGCGTTGATGCCATCTGGTTCGGAGAAGACCTTGGTACTCAAACCTCGACGTTGATTTCCCCTGACATGTGGCGGGAGCGGTTCAAACCCAGGCATGCAAGAGTGATTAAGTCCCTGAAAGACAAATTCCCTGAACTCCTCATTATCATGCACTCCGATGGTGCCGTGGCACCTCTCGTTAATGATTTCATCGAAATCGGCGTGGATATCTACAATCCGGTACAGCCGAATGTTGCCGGCTCAGATCCCCGGGAACTTCAGGACAAATACGGAGAACGCATCAGTTTCTTCGGCGGTATCGATCAGCAGGAACTGATGCCCGCCGGAGACACCGCCGCCCTGGCTGCAGAAATTCGCCGCCGGGCGGAAATTATGGGTGCCGAGGGTAATTATCTGATGGCCCCTGCCCACATCATTCAGGCGGATGTGAACCCTGAAACCGTTGAAGCTATGATAGCTGCGGTGAAGTCTCTGGCTTGATCAAACGGTTTCCAGAGTCTCATTGATTCAGGGGGAAGGACAGCTACAGTTTTACGATGAGTTTGCCTTTGTTTCCCCCAGTGAAAAACAAATTTAAACCGGTCATGGCTGAATCCAGTCCTTCCAATACATGTGTGCGGTACTTAATTTTGCCCTGTTTTACATAAGGGGTCAATTTTTCCAGCAGCTTTGGAGCTTCATGAAAATGATCGGGCATGGTGAAACCCTGAATCAGTAATCGCTTCTTAATAATGTTCATCCAGTTCGGACCGGGTGCTGGTGTACTTGCCTGGTAATCGGCGATGTGCCCACAAACGGCGATTCGGCCATGCGCATTCATGCGATTGTATACCAGAGCCTGAATCGGACCGCCGGTGTTTTCAAAATAGACATCAATGCCGCCGGGTGTCAGGTCTGCCAGTTGTTCGGCGAGATTGTCCGACTTGTAATCGATAGCGGCATCGAAGCCCAAGTCATTCACCAGCCAGTCACATTTTTCCTGCCCACCGGCCACGCCAATAACGCGCAGGCCGTCTGCTTTGGCCAACTGTCCGACAATGGAACCCACCGAACCAGCCGCGCCGGATACCACCAAGGTCTCACCGGCTTTCGGCTGACCAATGCTATACAAGCCTTTAGTTGCCGTGAGACCTGGCAAGGCAAAGACCGATAAGGCCATTTCCGGATCGATGTTCGCCTCGACTTTGTTGACACCTTCGCCATTACTGAGCAGGATTTCTGTCCAGCCGAACATGCCCATCACAATGTCGCCTACAGCAAAATTCTTGTGTTGCGATTCAATCACCTTACCGATACCCGATGAACGCATGATACTGCCCAGCGCCACAGGTGGGATGTAACTTTCAGTATCCGGGCTCATCCAGCCCAACATGGCAGGGTCCAGAGACATATGAGATTGTTCGATGACAAAGGTTCCCGGTGTAGCACTTGGGCGTTTCTTTTGCACCACGTCAAATAGTTCGGCATTAATCGGACCACCCGCGGGGCGTGCTTTCAGATATATTTCTGTATAAGTAGTCATAGACTCTCCTAATAAATGTAGCCAAAACGTAGTTTGGCATATGGGCACAGTAGCTGAAATCTTTGATGTGATATAGCCGTGAGTGTTGTGATGTGAACCCTGAAACCGTTGAAGCTATGATAGATGCGGTGAAGTCTCTGGCTTGATCAGACGGTATTTCGCCACCGGCTCGGGGACTCCCCGATCTTACTCTTGAAGAGCTTGGAGAAATGGTAGGGATCCTTGAAATCCAGTCGATATGCAATCTCCTTCACCGTCAGGTCAGTACCTTCCAATAGTTCCTTGGATCGGTTGATCTTCAAGTGCAGAAAGTACTGATACGGTGACATCCCGGTGTAGTTCTTGAAGAGACTCCGGAAGGCCGGCGGACTCAGGCCCGAGTCCCGGGCTACCTCATCAACGGAGATCGTAGCCTCGAGATGAGCCACAAAAGCTGATTTTGCCTTTTCTACAATCTGTTCAGACATGTCAGCCTGATCAGCTGATTTCTTCCAGGTGATCAACTCGGCCAGAATTCGGATTACCAGAGCTCCGATCTGCAGCTGATAACCCGGTTTCTCGGACCGGGAAAGACCAAATATGTCCTGAAAAGCGGACACGAGGTCGGGGTGCACACCGACATCCAATACCGGCTGGTCGGGGTCAAAAAAGTCCAAATTGAGGAGGTTCTCGATATGAGAACCCGGAAAGCCTCCCCAGTATTCGTCCCATCCGGTCGTTTCATCCGGAGCATACCAATGGTAATCGTCAGGCCGCA
>RCND010003431.1_pt1 | contig 10046 bp, 7 predicted proteins | sample 2041351 | NCBI WGS metagenome assembly RCND01 (sample SAMN09708230, study PRJNA481090) | Marine sediment metagenome, whole genome shotgun sequencing project. | biome: marine sediment; feature: ocean; material: sediment; isolation source: Sewage treatment plant 12B marine sediment (STP12B) ...
AACTGGAGACCGATCCCGCTGAGCAAGACAGTGTCGGCTGGAGCTTGTACTTAAACGTGACGCTGTTCGGCTCTCTCGTGGTTGCCGCCAGCACCCTTTTTGCGATCGCTGCTGGTTTCATCGAGGGAGACGGTTACGAAGGAAGTATCGTTGCGGCGTTCTTGGTTTCGACCGTGGTGTGGGCTGGGCACTGGGTGGCATGGCGACGTATGACACCGACTGTGTTCGAGGATCTTCATATCATGGCCGGGGCAACGGTGGGGATGACGTCGCTGGCGGGTGGAGCCGGATTCATCATCAGCTCCGCACTCGATCGGTCCTTTGACCGGACCCGCGATGCAAGCGCCTCAGGGACCTTTGGCGATGACATCAGCCTGGCAATCGTGGCTGTCGGCATCGGCGTCGCAGTGTGGGCATGGCACTGGCTGCGGAATGGCCTACGAGGTGAGCGCACCGCCCTATGGCACGTCTACGTCATCTTGATCGGCATTCTGGGAGGTTTGGTTGCGGCCGTCACCGGAGGCGCCGTCACCTTGTTTCTTGTTCTGCAGTGGATGTTCGGCGACCCCGACACCACCTCTGCCGCTGCTCATTTTCAAGACGCCAGCCCCGCCTTCGCTGCTGCGATCATCGGTGTCGCCGCCTGGTTCTATCACAAGACCGTGCTCGGCTTCGATCGCAGCCAGCACCGCACCGATGTTGATCGTGTGTACGACTACCTGGTGTCGGGGGTTGCGCTGGCAACTGTGGCCGGGGCACTAACGACCCTTATCGTTGCCGTCTTCTCCATTTTCAGTTCCAACGACGTCGTAGCCGATGGCAGCTCGGACATCAATATCGTCATCGCGGCGGTCACACTGCTGCTGGTTGGTGCGCCGCTATGGGCGGTTGCCTGGCGGCGGGCCCAACAAGCACTTGCGGCCAGTCCCGAATCCGAAGGTTCCTCCTCGGCCCGCCGGGTGTACCTCTTTGCGGTGTTTGGTATCGGTGGGGCGATCGCTTTCGGTGCGCTAACCCGACTGGTATTCGTGCTGTTCGAGGCGGCTCTCGGCGAACGGTCCGGGGGTGCATTGCTTGACGATCTTCAGATCCCATTCGCCCTCCTAGTAACCACCGGCGCTGTTGCCGCATATCACTGGTCGGTGTACCGGGCAGAGCGAGCCACCGTAGAGCCGGTGACTTGGCGTGACGTCACCTTGGTGTGGGCGGGCGGCGCCACTGGCGAGATCGAAAAACAAGCCCATGTAAGAGTCCGCAGCATCCAACGTCTCGACACGACAACTGTGCCGTCTGTCGATGCCATCGTGGCCGCCATCGATGGCGCCGAGGGGGTGCAGCTGCTCGTTGTAGTTAGCCCTGACGGCGTCGAGGCGATTCCTGTCGAGTCGCTCTAGTTGTTTCCGTAGTCGGGGAGACGGCGGAACCGGGTGTGTTCGAAGATGATCGAGGTTTCGATGTGGGCAACCTCCGGCTGAGCGGTGAAGGCTCCCTGAGGTGATCTGAATCACGGACCACGACGTGAACCAGAAAGTCGTTGGTACCGGCCATGTGATAGAACGCGACCACCTCAGGAAGTTGCTCGGCGTACTTACGGAACCGCGCTACCTGGGTGGTCTCGTGACGATGTAGTCTCACCGCAATCATGGCTTGCAGACCTACGCCGACCACGGTGGGGTCGATGTCGGCGTGAAAGCCGCGGAACACCCCGGTTGTCTCCAAGCGGCGTATCCGCTCCGAGCAGGTCGATTGGGCAATCCCGACCTGGGCCGCTATCTCCTTGTTCGACAGGCGCGCATTGTGCTGCAGAAGCCCAACGATGGCGCGATCTGTTCGGTCAAGCATTGGAAATGACACCACGTTCCGAATACCTTTCGGTAGATATTGACTTGTTCCGCAATATTCATACTATCGAAGACAGAACATCGAAGAAACCCCGGAATATATCCGGATTCCCGGAGAATCGAAGGAGCAAGCATGAGCCGTCGCAGTTGGGCAGAGCCATACAAGATCAAGGTTGTCGAGCCAATCCGGATGACCACCAAGGAAGAACGGGTAGCCGCCATCAAGGAGGCGGGCTACAACTCGTTCCTATTGCGCTCAGACGATGTCTACATCGATCTCCTCACCGACTCAGGCACCTCGGCCATGTCGGACCATCAGTGGGCGGGAATGATGATCGGCGACGAGGCATACGCAGGCAGCAGAAGCTTCTACAACCTCGTCAGCGCAGTCGAAGATGTATACGGCTATGAAGAGCTTGTTCCAACCCACCAAGGTCGTGGCGCCGAGCACATCCTCAGCCAGATCCTCATCAAGGAAGGCGACTACATACCCGGCAACATGTACTTCACCACCACCCGGTTCCACCAAGAGCGTGCCGGTGGCAAGTTTGTCGACGTCATCATCGACGAAGCACACGACCCGGCAAGTCTGCACCCCTTCAAAGGCAACGTCGATCTCGAGAAGCTATCCAAGCTGATCGACGAGGTCGGTGCCGACAAGATCCCCTACATCTCCGTCGAGACCAACGTCAACATGGCCGGCGGGCAACCGCTTTCAATGGCGAACCTCAAAGCCACCACCGAGCTGTGTCACCAGAACGGCATCCTGGTCATGCTCGACGCAACCCGAGCCGTTGAGAACGCCTGGTTCATCAAACAGCGTGAAGCTGGATACGAAGACAAGAGCGTCGCTGAGATCATCAGAGAGATCTGTTCCTACTCCGACGGGGCCACTGTCTCGTCCAAGAAGGACAACCTGGTCAACATCGGTGGGTTCCTTGCGCTGCGTGATCCCGAGATAGCAAGAGACGCACGGGCGTTGCTGGTGGCGTTTGAGGGACTGCACACCTACGGCGGCATGTCGGGGCGGGACATGGAGGCACTGGCTAGAGGAATCCGGGAGATGGTCGCCACCGACGACCATGTACATGCCAGAGTTGGCCAGGTCGAGTACCTCGGCGAGGCACTGATAAAAGCGGGTGTTCCCATCATCCGCCCCGTCGGCGGTCATGGGGTGTTCCTCGATGCCAAGGCAATCCTGCCCCATATCCCGCACGATCAGTTCCCTGCCCAGGCACTCACTGCCGCGTTGTACTTGGAGTCAGGAGTTCGGGGAATGGAGCGGGGCGTTGTCTCGGCGGGCCGTGACCACGCCACGGGTGATCATCACTACCCAAAGCTGGAGTTGGTGCGTCTTGCGATCCCCCGCCGGGTTTACACCCAGGCTCACATGGATGTCACCGCGGAGGCGGTCGTCGACGTTTTGGAGCACCCCGAAGCGGTCACCGGACTTCGCTTCACATACGAGCCAGAGTCATTGCGGTTCTTTCAAGCACGCTTCGAGCCCATCTCCTAAAACGACGTGGCAACGAGTTCGCGGTAAAAATCCACTGTTTCTGCGGGTTTTCGGTGTACCTTGGTCGCTTGCAAAGCGGGGAAACACATCCCGAAGGTTTGACGAGTAAGGAGTTCAACTATGAACAAGACGGAGATGGCGAAGAAACTCGCCAAGAAGGCTGACTTAAGCCAGGCCAAGGCCGCAGAGGTCATTGACATCATTTTCAGCTCTGAGTCCGGCCATGGAATCATCGCTGTTGAGCTTGATGCCGACCGTGAGGTCGCCGTCAGTGGTTTTGGCAAGTTCTACACGAGCCGCAGCAAGGCCCGTACTGGTCGCAATCCTGCCACCGGCGCAACGATTCAGATCGCAGCCAAGAAGCATGCGAAGTTCAAGCCCGCCAAGGGCCTCAAGGACCGCGTAGCTGTCTAGCACGCCTGCATCAACGAATAGCCAAAAAGCCCCGCATTTGCGGGGCTTTTTGCATTCCTAGACAGGTTTAGCGAAGACCCTGGAGTTCGGCGAAGCCGAAGTCCCAAGGAACTCACGAAGTGAGTTCCCACTTACTTTGTGAGTTCCCGATCGGTTGCGGCAAGACGTTGGGCAAGGACCCCCATCACTTCGACGGCGATCTCGGGGTTTGTGGTGAGAAGCGCTTTGAAATCCCACCTGGTAACTGCAAGGACCTTTGCGTCGGACTTCGCCGACACGGTTGCCGTGCGTGGCATGTCGTCGATAAGCAGGGCGATCTCCCCGAAGTAGTCCCCGGGTGCGTAGTCGGCAAGGTGGTGATCACCACGGGTGGCCTCAGCCTCACCTTCGAGGAGGATGTAGAAGCCCATCGTGCTCTGACTGTCCTCGCGGATGATCTTGTCGCCTGCGGTGAACTGCCGTGTTTTGGCCACATCCGCAATAGACGCAACAGTTTTGTCGGAACAACTCGCAAAGAGCGGCGTCTTGCGTAGGAATTCAACCTTGTCCATGAATGCTCCTCGATCCGGCTAGGAACTCGACACTAGCCAAAACAAGCTGGGCTGGCAGGAAAAGCTCCCGCTGGAGCTCCACGCAGTCGAACCCCCACCCCTGGAGTCCCGCTTTGGGGACTCCCAAGGAACCCACGGAGTGAGTTCCCGCTCAGCCCTCGATGGCACGACCCGACGATGCATCACGTAGCTCATCGATTCGGGAGATCAACTTGACGGCCCCCATCGACTCGGCGGTGCTGCGGGCACTCGTCAGTAGATCCGAGGCTTCGCTCTTCCGACCCAACGCAAGCAAGGCACGGGCCTGTCCGATTTGGGATAGGACCAGATCCAGCACCCGGCCCGCCTTTTCGGCAAAGGTCACCGCACTCGCAAATCGGTCCGCGGCTTTGTCCATCTCCCTGCGGGAAAACTCAAGCAACCCTTGGGAGATCGCCACTTGCACGTCTCCGGCGGTTCCGACCGGGCGAGTACTACGAACGAGTCGGTTCAGGAGATCGTGGTGACCGGTTCCGGCCAGTGCCGCGGCGACGGCCGCCACGAAGTAGCTACGGAAGGCGGGAGCGTCGGTCGTCGCCCGATCGAACTCCTTGCTGAGGGCCAGCACCGCGGCATCATCGCCGGCGTCGTAAGCCAGCTCTACGGCAAATGACAGAACCGGGGCGAGCACCTGCTGATCCTTGATCGCCCTCGCTGTCTCCAACAGTGGTTCAAACAGCTCACGCGCCTCCCCTTCCCGACCGCGGTGGAATAGAACCACGGCCCTTATGGCCGCAGCCCCGGTGCCAGCCTGGCTGCCACCGGTCTTGGCGTCGCGGTCGATGACCTGATCGGTGAGCTCCAGTACTTCGTCCCAGCGACCCATCGGCAGCAGAATCTCGGACTTGGTGAACCGATGCCAATTGGCTGCGATCGGAAGCCCTCGCTCCTCGGCGAGGCGCAGACCCTTGTCGATATGCATCAAGCCCTCGTCCGTACTACGCATCAAAGCCACGACTGTGGCGAGGTTATTGAGAGCAGTTGTCGCCGCGCCTGTCATATTTCGGTCGAGGGCAATCTCTGCAGCATTCTCGAGATATTCCACACCTGAGGCATCCCCCAACTCAACCAAGGCTCCACCCCGGCTGTAGAGCAAGCGGATCTGGTCTTCTATCGTTCCTGCCGAGGCAACCACCGGAGCCGCCTTCTCCGCTAGGTCAAGCGCTTCGGCGGCCTGACCGCGGAGAAACAAACCAGAGGCTCGACCGGTCAGGACCTTCGCCTTGGCGGCACCGTCCGGGAGCTCATCGAGCAATTCCATAGCCTCCGCACCACGTTTGTCGGCTCCGGCCGTATCACCTCTCCACCACAGAAGGCTCGCTTTGGCAATGAGCGCCAGCGCTTGGCCCTCGACATCTCCTTCATTGCGATACAGCGCCAGCGCTTCGTCGTATATCGGTCCCGTTTGATCGGGGTCTTGCAACAGAGGACCCAGTTCGAGAAGCGCCAGAGCTCGATCCTTCCCGGGCTGTGCCACATCAGCGGCCGTGCGGTAGTAGCCAGCCGCACGAGTTGGGTTCAAACCTCGAGTACGGTCGCCGGCTTGCATGTTGACCCGATACGACCTCATGCGAAGGTCGGGATCCGGATCACTGGAGAGGAGCATGGCCTCACCAAGGTGATAGGCCACCAGCTCGGCGGAGTCGTGACCGTGGGGACCGGTGACCGCCTCGATCCAGCTGGCCGCGGCTTCATGGAGCTGAGCGCGGTCACCGCGAGGGATCTGGCCATAGGCGACGTCGCGAATCACACTGTGCGAAAACGCATACTCCTCTTGGCCCAGCATCGAGGGATCTCGCACCGGCCGGATGAGTTCACGCCGAACGAGATTGCGCACCAGCGCCGATGACGCAAGCGCCGGACGCATCGCCCGGAGCGCTCCAAGCCAGAAGACCTTCCCGACCACGGCCGCCGCCTGCAACGCCGCCTTCTCTTCGGACTCGACAAGATCGAGTCGAGCCGCAACGATGGCCTGCACCGAACCCGGGAGCGGCAAATCTCCAATGCCGGCCGCGTCCTGCAACAGACCCTGATCATCTGCCAGTCTCACAAACTCGGTCACATATAGAGGATTCCCTTCCGACCTTTCCAGAATGGCTTGTTGCACCGACTCGTCTAGCACGGTTGCCTCCAGAAGTGCCCCGAGCAAGACGGCCGCATGTTCGGTATCGAGCGGAGACAGGCTCACCGCGGCAGCATTCCGCTTGCCCCCGCCCCATGTGTCGCGAACGGAATAGAGCTCGGGCCGAGCAGTCGTGACGACAAGGATCGGCGAACTGACCGCCCAGTCTGTGAGATGCTCCAAGAAATCCAACATGGCCTCGTCGGCCCAGTGGAGATCTTCCACCACCAGAATCAGAGGGTTGCGTGCTGCAAGCGCCTCGAGGAATCGTGACCACGCTGAGAACAACTCGGCTTGGTCGACGGTGTCGGCGGCCCCGCCAACACCGGCCAGAGGCGACAGCCTCGCTTTCACCCAGTCAGCTGTGGTCGAGTCAGCAAACAGGGGTTTCACTGCAGCGTGGAGCTTCGCTTCGGCTCCAGTATCCGAATCAAGAATGCCAGCATGCGCTTTCACGATCTCGGCAAGCGCCCAGAACGTGATTCCTTCGCCGTAAGGGAGACATCGGCCCTGCCGCCACCATGCGATGTCGGGGCGGGCGTCAATGGTTTCACGAAACTCGTTCAGTAATCGACTCTTGCCGACCCCCGGTTCGCCGATGATCGTGACCAGCTGGACGGTGCGTTCTCGAACTGTTCGCTCGAAGGCATCGACCAGAGCCCCCAACTCCGCATCCCGGCCAACAAAGGGCGTTGAGTGCCGTCGATCAACATCGACACCAAAACGGCTGCGAGCTTCGAGCGGCTGCCAGATGGGTAGCGGCTCGGCCTTGCCCTTCACCTCGACCGGATCGAGATCCGCGTAGACGACAACATCGCGAGTCGACAGGTAGGTGCGCTCATCCACGACCACTCCCCCTGGAGGGGCCACCTCCTCCAGCCGAGAGGCTGTGTTGACAACGTCACCGATAATCCCCTCCCGGTCGCGGTCACCCCCCGAGATCTGCACGATGGCTTCGCCCGTTGTAACCGCAACTCGGATGGACAGCGACAGCTCGGGGTCGCCGGCGTTCAAATCGTCGACCGACCTCTGCATTCGGAGAGCTGCACGAACCGCCCGCTCTGGATCATCTTCATGAGCAACGGGAGCGCCAAAGACGGCGAATACACCATCCCCCATCAGCTTCTCGACGCGACCACCAAACCGCTCCACGTCTTCTCGAATCTTGCGGTGGTATACGGTCAACCGGGCCCGCACATCTTCAGGATCCGACTGTGCCGTGTGGGCCGTGAAGCCGACCAAGTCCACAAAAAGGACTGAGACCACCTTCCGCTCCTCGAGTCCAGGATCTATGTCCGAATCAGCAACCGCGGTAGGAGATCCACAGGAAGGACAGAAGCGCGAGCCCGCCGGGATATCAGCACCACACGAGCTGCAGGCCTCGGCTAGCGAGGATCCACAACTAGTACAGAATCGGGCATCGCCCACCGCGGGGACGCCACAGGATGGGCAAACGTCACTCATGAATGGCGACTATAGGGGGAACTCACGAAGAGCATGCCCACGAGTTTCTGTCTTGCAGAAACTCGCAAGGAACTCGAAGAGTTCCCACTTTCCCCCCAAAGGAGGGCTGACCAGGAAACCGGGACAATGTCAGTCCCCCTATTTCTTGGCGGCCTCGTAGTAGGGGTTATCGCCGCCGGCGTGATCGGTGACGTCAATGACCTTGGTGATCTCAGGCACCATCTCAACAAGGCTCGACTCTATGCCCTGCGACAACGTGACCGAAGCCATGCCACACCCTTGACACCCGCCGCCGAACCGGATGTAGGCAACACCATCCTCCACACCAGCAATCTCGGCCCGTCCGCCGTGTGATGCGATCGCTGGGTTGATCATCTCGTTGACAACCTGGGTGGCACGTTCTGCCACCGACCCTGACAGGTCAACTCCGGATTGGTCTCCCAAGATCGTTGGACTTGGCCCATTCGGATTGTCGATGACCAGCCCAGGCTGGAGAAGGTTTGCAGAGACTTTGATGGTCGCACCGGTGAGGTTGGCCACGTCGGCGTCAGGGACAATCAGCGACAGTCCGTCATGTTTGACGATGTGGTCATTGGGCGCCGTATCGGCGATACGCATCATCGCCAGGCTGTACGAGAACGACATCCCATCGAGACCAGAGATGTTCACCACTAGGCCAAGCTCGTCGCTGTCGGGTTCGCCATTCAGGATCTCGAGGATCATTACCTTGGCTTTGTCGTCGACAGCAACGATCGGCTCGAAGTGGTTTTGCATGTGCGTATCGTAGATAGACCTTCCACCTTCGAAAGACGCCAATGAAGCGTGTCGCCATTGTTGCCGGCCAATCCAGCTACCGAACTCCTGACTTTCTGGAGGCGGCGAAACTACTGCGCATCGAAGCTCAGCTCGTCGGCGATGGCAACTTCCCTGCAGGCCATCAAGGTCTCGAGGTGGGCCTCGACGATCCGGAGACCGCCGCTCGCGCGCTCGCAAAACACCTTCCTACGGTTGATGCAGTGCTCGGAGTCGACGATCAGTCTGTCCTGACCGCAACGGCTGCGGCAGCGGAACTCGGTCTCCCCCACAACCCGATCAATGCGGTGGCGGCGACCCGTGACAAAGCGGCTCTACGCCAACTTCTCGCTTCCAAGAACATCAGTCAACCCAAGTTCCGTCAGGCCCCGCCGGGCGCCGTTATCCCGGCCGCGGGAGAGATCGGGTACCCGGTAGTGATCAAGCCGACTGGATTGTCAGCAAGCCGAGGGGTGATCCGGGCCGACAATCCTGGACAAGCCGCCATTGCCGAGAACCGGGTGCGATCGATCCTTGATGCGGCCGAGCTGTCGGCGACCGAGCAGCTGCTGGTTGAGGAGTACATCCCTGGTGCAGAAATTGTCGTCGAGGGCCTGCTTGGCCCCCACGGGATGGAGCTGCTGGCGATCATCGATAAACCCGATCCGCTGGAGGGCCCGTTCTTTGAAGAGACCCTCTACGTAACCCCGTCCCGCCATGCGGTCGATGTTCAGGAACGGGCAGTGCATCTCGTAGAGGAAGCTGTCGCCGCCATCGGTCTCATCATGGGTCCAGTTCATGCTGAGGTGAGGATCAACCCCGATGGCCGTTGCTATCTCATCGAGCTGGCGGCCCGCAGCATCGGAGGCTTGTGTGGCAGAGCGTTCAGCTTTGGTCTGCTGGGCGAATCGCTCGAAGTCATGATCCTGCGCAGCGCCCTCGGACTTCCTTCCCCTGTAATCGAGCCTTCTCGACCTGCAACCGGTGTCTTGATGCTCCCCATCCCCGCCACCGGGATACTCACCGGCGTCTCCGGCCTGACGGCGGCTCGCCTGGTTCCCGGAATCGACGACATCACAATCACGATCCCGACCGGTCGCCATGTTGCGATGCTGCCGGAAGGCGACCGCTACCTCGGTTTTGTGTTTGCCGGTGGCGCAGATCCGGCCGCGGTCGAGACATCACTGCGCCAGGCAGGCAATGAACTCGCTATCACCATCGACGGTGAAGAGATTTCGCCCTGGAGTCCCACTTTGGGGACTCCCAAAGAACTCACGAAGTGACCCCGCCCTGGAGTCCCACTTTGG
>RCND010003725.1_pt1 | contig 10044 bp, 9 predicted proteins | sample 2041351 | NCBI WGS metagenome assembly RCND01 (sample SAMN09708230, study PRJNA481090) | Marine sediment metagenome, whole genome shotgun sequencing project. | biome: marine sediment; feature: ocean; material: sediment; isolation source: Sewage treatment plant 12B marine sediment (STP12B) ...
TTTTAGCCGAAGAGCTTCAAAAAAATGTACATGCACTTCAAGAACAAATTGAATTGTTACAAAGTGGGTTCAACAAAGCCACTAATGCCCAAGAAAGTGAAATGCAGTCTATTATACATCAACTTGATGAAGCAAATAAAGAAATAGCAGAAAAAGAAAATAATACTGCCAAACAAAAAGAAGAACTGGCTAAGATCGATAATTTGCTTAAAGAAAAAGAGACTCTTGAAAATAGAACTAATGAATTGAAAGAGGAATTGCAAAAACTTACCCTAGACTTATCAGTTAACAACGAAGAGAAAAAGCAGTTGACTGATGAAAATGCGAAACTATCCGAAAGTCTTTCTTTTATAGAAGAGAAAAATCTTCAAACAGAAATTTCAGAAAAAGAGAGCAAAGAAAATTAATCAGCTAAATGAAGAAATAAACGAAATAAAGAAAAATCAAGAACAATACATTGAGTCAATTACTCAAAAAGAAAATGAGTTAGCAAATATTAAGAATGAAGTAACCGAAGTTGCAAAAGAAAGAGATGAGGCTTTACAAAATCAAAGTGTATTGAATGAAAGACTTGAAGAATTAGACTCAAATTCCAATCAATTTGAAGATATTCAAAATAAATTGAACGAAGTAATTGAAGAGAAGCAACAAAAAGAAGAAAACATAACACTACTAACGCAGGAAATTGATGAACTAAAAACAAAATTTGAATCCAATAGTGTTCTTTTAACTGAGAAAGATGAGGTTGTCACTCAATTGCAGAGCGATATAGAACAAGCAGAAATTCACAAAACTGAAATAATAGACAACAGCAATACTCTATCTAAAAGAATAGGGGAGCTTGAAGCAAATCTAACTAATTTTGATCAGATGCATTCTTCGCTAAATGAAAATTTAGAAGAGAAAAAAGAAAACGATGAAAAGTTAGAATCACTTTCCAAAGAAGTTGATGAGCTTTCTAATAAAACAAGATGGTATGAAGAGACTATTAAAGAGAAAGATGATACAATAAATGAGTTATTGTTAAAGCTAAATGATTTTGAAACCTCAAAAGAGGAGACGGAATCAAGAAGCAATTTACATGATGACAAGTTTGAAAATTTAGAGGTTGAGCTGACTGGGTTAAGGGACACAAAAATCCAATTAGAAAATCTTCTTGCCGAACAATCTCAAAAATTGGAAGAGTATTCAACTAGACTCGAAAATCAGACTGATACTGAGGGTCCTTCTGATGAAGTTGTTGCTCAATATGAACAGAGAACATCACTTCTAGAAGAAGAATTAAAGAATCTAAAGGAATCAAGTGGAGATATTAATTCTGTAGTTGAAGAGAAGAACGCAATTATTGAAGAACAAGGTAGACGTTTATCACAAGTTAAGCTAGAAAAAACTGATAAAGATATTGAATTTATTAAAGTTAAAGAACAGCTTGAAGATTTTAAAAATGAAATAGAAAAATTAAATGGCTCCAAGAATAATTATATGCTCGAAGCAAATCGTAGTTTAGATGAACTAGAGAAACTGAATAACAATGTTAACACAATGAAAAATGAACTCGGGCAGAAAACAGCGAGAGAAGAAGAGCTGAGCAACACAGTAGAAGCACAATTAGAGAAGATTGCAGATTTACAAATCTTGATTGAGGATCTTAAACAAGAAAGATACTCAAAAGAATTTGAGCCAAAGGAAGCAAACACTGAAGCTGACGAAGCCATTGAATTTGGTCAAAGCAATGAAGATGTTAAACCTGAAGAGAAACTCGATGTTAATATGAATTTTGAAAGCGGAGAGATGGATTTTTCAGTTGATTCATTCGGAGCTAATGATGAAAGTTTCCAAGCACCAGCAGAAGAACATAGTATCTTTGAAAAAGCCTCAGAAAATGAAGAAGAAATTGCCGGTGAAGAAATAGTTTTTAATGATACTCCAGTCCAAGAAGAAAATCTGGAATTTGGACAGGATCCTCAAGAATATGTTAATGATACAAATATGCCTAAATCAGATATATTTGCTCACCTTCTTTACGGGGACGTAAGTGTTGTTTCGGTTAGTATTGCCCGAGCAACTATGAGTATTGCTTCTGAATTCAAAGACTACTTAAATACTCTCATTGAAGGCAATAATACTAAGATTGTAATTGACTTAAGCGAATGTGAATTTGTTGATTCAACAGTCCTTGGCGTGCTTGTAAGCTCACTCAAAAAGTCTATGAGTAATGATGGTGATGTAAGAATAGTATGGGGTGATAACACCGAATCTTCTATGTTTTATATTACTAGAATGGATAAAGTATTTAAATTATTTGATAATCTCCAAGATGCTGTACAAAGTTACTTGGACTAATTATTATAGAATTATTGGAAATGTAAAACCAAAATCCCCTTTGTTTGTACAATGGGGATTTTTTGTGTTTGGTCTAAAAATCATTTAGAAAATTTTTAATTTGAAAGATGAGTCTTATAAAGAAGGGAAATTTTCGATTCAATGCAGACGAAATAATTTTTCTTAAGTTTAAGAAAAAATGTAGCAAAATCTAACACTCTTTAAAATTTTTAGTTGACTTATTTGAAATTTTCCTAGTAATTCAGCTTAATTTTTGATCCTTTTTGTCGATTGTATAAAACTAATACATATAAAATGTATTAATATGATAAAATCTTTTTGTGATATATATTAAAACTGAATGGAAAGAGTGCTAAAAAAATTATTGTTCAATCTGCATGTTTTAGTTAGATCTGACTTGACATGCTTAATAAAGTTCAATCAAAAGAGTTTTGAACTGATTGATTATGTCTCAAGAGATAATCTAGAGCTTAATTTTAATAGCATAGTCAAAAAACTGAATAAATTAGATTTCATAAACTTAAGGGATATAATTCTATCTGAGCATAATTTCCCTTCGTTTTTATTGAATAGCTTTAATTTGGTTAACAGTCAATACTTTGTTTTATCAGGTTTTCAAAAAGAAGAAAGATTTATATCAAATGATAAAGAGATCCATTCAGAATTAACTGGTTCAATTGTAGAAATGATTACTATAACTGAAGAAAACGTCAAAGATTTACTTGCAAATCAGAATCATTTCCATCTTCTTACAGAAGCATCCGGCGAGTTTATTTTTACTCTTGACGAAGACGGTATCTTCACATTTGTTAATAAATACGGCCATGAAGCCCTTAAGTACAACAATGATGAAATAATTGGCAAACATTTTTTTGAACTGATTACAGATGAGTATAAATCGAAAGTTTCTGATTCATTTCAAAAGATAATAAAAGATAAACAGCAGATCACTTTTGATGCTGATATAATTCCAAAAGTTAGCATTGAAATACTTTTTGATATTAGACTAATCCCTATTCTAAAAGATGGAAAAATGATTCAATTGCTAGGAATTGCATCAAATATTAGTGAACAGAGCAGCGACAAGAAAAGAAATGCCGATCTACTTGCTAAACTAAAAGAAGCCAATAGAATCAATTCAATTGAAAGGGATAGAGCGAAACAGCAAATTAGCATTCTTAGTGAATTAAACAACTTGAAAAATGAATTTATTTCAAATGTTTCACACGAATTGAGAACGCCGCTTGCATCAATAATTGGATTTTCGGAAACAATTGTCGATGATAAAAACATGACAGTTGATAGAGCAAAAGAATTCAATAATGTAATTCTAACTGAAAGTAAACGGCTTGCTAAATTAATTAACGATGTGCTCGATTTTTCTGAGTTAGAAAATGAAAAGCAGCAGCTTGAAAAAAACTCGGTTAATATTATTGAAATTCTTAATGAGAGCAAAGAAAAAATTTCTGGTGAGTGTTTAGAGAAAGGCATAACCCTAACAAGTAATTTGCCGGAATCGGAAATAATCATTTTTGCAGATAAAAATAGAATGGTAAAAGCGATTAGTTATTTACTTTCTAATGCATTAAAGTTTACAAACAATAATGGTAGAATAACTCTTAGGGCGCAGGAATTTTTGAAGGAAGTTGAAATTGTAATTAGTGATACCGGTGTTGGAATTTCAGATCAGAAATTACCTTTGTTGTTTGATAAGTTCAGCAAGGTTAATAGAGTAGGCAATAATTTACCGGGTGCCGGATTTGGACTAGTAACGGTTAAACAAATAATAGATTTACACAAAGGACTCATAAGAGTAAAAAGTGAAGTTGATAAGGGGACAAGTTTTATTATCAGACTTCCGAAATATAGTTTCAATTAAAATAGGGTGAATAAATTGGAAAAAACAATTTTTATAGTCGATGACGAACCGGCAATTTTAAAGCTTATTACTCATTGGGTCAAAAACGAATGGGAATATAATGTTCGCACATTTACAAACGGCACCGAACTCTTAGAGAATATTTATGAAAATCCCGATCTTATTTTGCTTGACATTATGCTGCCCGATATAAGCGGAACTGATCTTTTAAAACAAATCAAACGGATGAATAAACATCTGCCAATTATTATGCTTTCTGCCCAAGGAAATATTGATGTTGCTCTGGAATGTATAAGAGATGGAGCATTTGATTATTTCCCAAAACCGGTTGATAAAAATAGATTGAAACCGGCAATTCAAAACGCAATAAAAAATTATGATTTGCAAAGAAGGGTTGATGAGTTAAATAAAGATCTACAGCATGAATACAGTTTTGATAATATTATTTCAGCCGATAAGAAGATGCAAGAAGTTTTCAAAATGGTAACAAAAGTTTTAAATAATGATATCACTGTTTTAATAAATGGAGAGAGTGGTACGGGTAAAGAATTAATTGCACGTGCAGTTCACTATAACGGCACAAGAAAGAATGAACCATTTGTTGTTGTAAACTCAGCCTCAATACCAAGAGAGTTATTAGAAAGTGAATTGTTTGGTCATGAAAGAGGTTCGTTTACGGGTGCTCACCAACGGAAAATTGGTAAATTTGAACTCGCAAACGGCGGCACAATTTTCCTAGATGAAATCGGCGATATGGAAATGTCGCTTCAGGCCAAAATCCTTCGTGTAATTCAACAAAAAGAATTTGAAAGAGTTGGCGGTAATGAAAGCATTAAAACCGATGTAAGAATTATATCTGCGACAAATGTAAATCTTAAAGAAGCCGTTGCCAATAGAGAATTTAGAGAAGATTTGTATTATCGATTAAGCTCATTCCCAATTCAAATACCGGCACTTAGAGAAAGAAGAGGAGATATTGTAATTCTAACAAATCACTTCTTGGCCGAGTTTAATAAAAAGATGAGTAAAGAAATTAACCATATAACAAAAGCCGCATTAAAAATGCTTTATGATTACGACTGGCCCGGTAATGTTAGAGAACTTGAAAACACAATCGAACGATGCATGATTCTTGCCGAGGAAGATAAAATAGATATTGAAGTGCTTCCTCCGCAAATAATAACTAGTGAGGGTGGTGCAAGTATGGAATCCATTGGGGCAATGTTTACAGAAAGCGCACCGATAATTCCATTTGAAAAATTAAAAGCCGAAGCGATTAAACATGCCCTAAAAATTACAAACGGCAACATTGTTGATGCTTCTAAAAAATTAAATGTTGGACGAGCAACTCTTTATAGGTTAATGGAAAAATATGATATTAAATCTCGTAGGAATTAATTCGATTATAAAATAAAAAGGAACATTTGTGAGTACTGCTGAAAATAATGATTATAAAATCCTTCTTGTTGAAGATGAAGATTCTGTTGCAAAGTTAATGCTCTACAATTTTAAGAAAGCCGGTTACCAAACTGAGTGGGCTGAAAATGGATTAGAAGGATACTTACTCGCAAAATCTTTTGATCCAGATATTATTATAAGTGATATTATGATGCCGGAAGTTGACGGTCATGAGTTCAGAAAGAAATTGCTTGAAGATCCTAAACTTAAACTGGTTCCCTTTGTTTTTCTTTCAGCAAAAGGCGATGAAGAAGATATCTTAGAAGGTTACGATCTTAACATAGAAGATTATATTGTTAAAACATCAGGCGCAAAAATAATCCTTGCAAAAATTTCAGCAATATTAAAATCCTCGAAGAAAGAGAGAGACAAAGCTGTTAGTGAAGTACATGAAGCCGCCAACTCAATGGGCGCAAAAGTTGTCCCGGATGAAACGCCAGAGTTCGAAGGATTCACTATTAAACATTGGCATGTGCCATTTCAAAACATTCCCGGCGGAGATTTTATTGATTACTTCCAGGTGGACGAAGACAGGCTTGTTGTTGTGCTTGGCGATATTATGGGGAAGAAATGGGGCGCATGGTATTTTGCGGTTGCTTATGCAGGGTATGTTCGCAGTGCAATTAGAATGGTATTAGATTCAGATCACGAACTCACGCCAGCCGCCATACTTAACAAAGTTAATGATGCAATTTATAAAGACGAACGAATTTCGGATGTCTTTATTACATTATCGATTGTTTGTCTAAATAAAAAAACTAAATCAATTAACTATGCAGGCGCAGGAGATTTACCAATAATTTATAAATCTGATATTGTTAAAAGTGTAAAATCAAATGGTATTCTTATTGGTTTTAAAGAAGTAGGCAATTATGAAAACTGTGAAATTAAATTAAGTGAAGGTGAATCTGTTTATTTAATTACCGACGGGATTCCCGAAACAAGATGCACAAATGGGGACTTTTTTGGCGAAGGCAGATTAAAGGAAATAATTGAAAAACTCTCCACAACCGAAGATCCATTAGAAAAAATTGTAACTGAATTTACCGAAGCAACAAACAATAAATTTGAAGACGATATTAGTATTATTGCTGTAAGAGCGGCTTAAAAGCGCAGTTCTACTTTTCTTAATTTCCACACAGTTTAAATCTCGACCAATTTTTTTTAGTATTTGTAATGCTACTTTAAAAATATCTTGACTTGTAGAATGTATTTTTTTTACATTTGTTTTTAATAAACTGAGGTGAAAAATGAAAACATTCATTTGTGTGATATTTACTTCGCTTGTTTTTATAGCTTGCAGTGACAGCACTTCTCCCACCAATCATTCAGACGTTTTATTTGAGCAAGTTCCAGGATGCGGAAATTTTAATTTGCCCAAATTGGCGGATGATTCCGGCTTTAGTTATACTTTTGATAATACCCTGAAAATCAATTTAAGTTTACCGGCAAACTGTTGTCCCGATACAAACCGATTTGATTATGCCCATACAATCAACGGAGATGAAATTAACTTTATTGTAATTGATACTGCTGCGCATTTATGTAAATGTATTTGTCCATACACTATAGAGATTGAAATTATTGATTTACAACAGGACAGCTATAAATTTATCTGCACCTATGATGACAGTGTGTATTACAATGAAAGGGTTTTTAGATAATCAGATTAGAAATATCTTAAAATACCAAAACCCAATCGCCATTCATTATCTGATGACGAACGATCCGCACCAACTAAATATTGAGTAGAGTTCAGTCTTGCATTATTAGTAAGCATAAAATTAAATATGTGTCCGCCTGTTTCTATAACTGTACCAAAAGATAATGAGTTGTATGATTTTCCTAATTCATCCAATCTTATTCTTCCTTGATAACCCGCAACAATTGCATTATGCTCAACGAACAAACTCCAAGTTCTATTAAAATAATATTGTAGATAGGTCCCAATTGTAAATGTGTATTGTTTATCTACCGCGTAAATAAAACTATTATAGAGATAGGAAGGGACTATTCCAACACCAAGTTTTTTATCGAACAACATTCCATTATATATTAACTGGGCATAAAACTGCATATTATCAAAATCACCCTTGTCTCTATCAATGCTTTGCGGAACTTCCGTGTTTATCGCAATTCCTCCCAACAACGTGAAAACGCTGGGCAAAAAATCATTTTCAATTTGAAATAGTTTTTGTTTGAACTGCAGCTCGTAATTATCTGTATTGTTGCTTCTTCCAAATGTAGTCATCAAATTATCTGTAATTCCATAAGCTAAAGCAAATCTAATTCTAGCCGGACCGTCAAAACCATAAAGTGCATCAATTCCTTCATTAATTGAGGGAATAAACCTATGGGAAATTTCATACATCCAATTTCCTTTATCTAGCGATTCCGTGGTTGCAAAATTTGCAGTTTGGGTTGAGTGAAATAAAGCAAGTTTAAGTTCAACTTTTTCATCGTTCCCTATCCATTGAGGTTGAGCAAAATAAGAGACACTTAAAGCCAGAATCCATATTAAAATCAGTATTACTTTCAATTTTTATTCTCCTTTATTTTCTCCAGTTGAAAATTTAGATGAAGTTTTATTTCTTCAGCTACTTTAATAAAAGACAATAAGCTTGGCGCCTCAATATCATAATCATCAAGAAAGATCGAAAAGTCACATGTTATACCCATCAAATTTTCATCTATTTGTATTAAGGCATTAATGACCAAATCTTTTTCTTTTCCATGTAGAAACATTTTCCCAGTAGTAACAACATTGTATTTGTTGGGAATTTTGTTATTAGTATTTGTTTCCGTTATGGTTCCTTTAAAATAAGTTTTAGGCCATTTGTCGGTTTCAAGCACATCTTCGCGCATATCCCTATCTCTTTTGCCAATTCCAGTTTCAACAGAATTAAGATCTACTTCAAAATAGATTTCATTATTTTCGCCTAAAACCATCTTCTCCTTCCCAATAAATGTAGCCGTCAATATTGTTCGTTATTCCATCAAAATCTAATAAAGAGGTTGAAGAAGTAAATTTTACTAAATTATCATCTGATTTTTTGACATGCCATTCTTCAGAAAAAACGAGTGAGGGAACCATAAACAATAAGTAAAGAATTATCTTTTTCATCTTTCTTTCCTTTCTTTGCTACAATTAATCATTTGGGGCACCTTTATTTATCCATTCGGTAAGGGCATCAATTTTTTCTTGAGATAAAGGAGGATTATTTAATGGCATTCTAGAACCATTTATAGAATTTGATCCCAGAATTTTTTGAAGTAAATAACTAGTATCAGGATCATTCGGTTTTATAAGTAGCATTCCGGTTGAGCTTATCTGGTTAACAATTTTTGAATAAGAATTTCCTGAAAGATCAGGATTTACCGAACCACTTACATGACAACCACTAAATGCACACGATTGATCAAAGATGCTTTTTTGAATATCATTAAAAGTTGGTGCGACATCAACTATTTTATTTTCTTCATCGATACTTGGGGTGCTTTCAGTAATACTCTCAGCGCAGCCACCAAACATTGTAAATAACATCAAAAGTAAGTAATTGGCTGAAAATTTTAGATGCACTTAGTTATTCTCCTTTAAATGATCAAGTCTGTGTTAACACTCTGTCAGTTTTTTTAGATAAGAAATTCTAGTTATAAATAGTATATCTAGAAAATTAATTGTCCCTTAAATCCGAACAGTCTAAATATCAGGATAAGTATTTTATAATTTAAAATCATTAGAAATATTTTTCGCTCTGACCTATAGGCTAATTGGTATATAAAACTTGTGAGTAAATATCTTGAATTTCAGTTTTGGTTAGACGTTCAAAATCTTCTTTTCTTGGAGTAATGAGAAGACCAGCCATATCAACAGAAGCGGGACTAATCAAAAGTTTCGAATCATCTTCAGCAAAAAATTGTTTGGGTCTGTGAGCTTTACGAGGAAAAATAAAGACATTCCAATGATTATCATCAAAAAAAGCTATTATATTTAATAAAGGTTCCTCTTCTGAGAATTTATATGATTTTAGCTGCTGAATTGTTTTTCTTGTCAGCTTAATAATTTTTTGCTTGTTCTGTGATTTGATATATATAAAGTTTAAGAACAAGCACTCTATTTGTACGGTCTTAACAATATCATCTTTTAATAAAATTGTTGAATGGTTAGCTTCTAATTTTTTGTAATATTTTTCGAGTGGAGTTGAGTTTTTTACTCCTGCTTGAAAATGTAGATGATCCGGTGCTGAAGCTCCGCATTTAGGGCCATTATAAAAAACAAAAAAGTTATCTCTTAAATCATAAGATAGGTCTAATAAATCCCCTAGCGCGTCATCAATATTTTGTGGAATATGCTTATGATGTGG
>RCND010002537.1_pt1 | contig 10042 bp, 14 predicted proteins | sample 2041351 | NCBI WGS metagenome assembly RCND01 (sample SAMN09708230, study PRJNA481090) | Marine sediment metagenome, whole genome shotgun sequencing project. | biome: marine sediment; feature: ocean; material: sediment; isolation source: Sewage treatment plant 12B marine sediment (STP12B) ...
GGAGGCCAAGCTGCAAGCCAAAGTCGGCAAACGCATGGACGTGATCATCGACGAGATCGACGAAGACGCCGCCACCTGCCGCACCAAAGCAGACGCGCCAGAGATCGACGGCAACCTGTTCATTGACGAGGGCTTCGAGAAGCTGACCGTAGGCGATATCGTCACGGTCGAGGTGGAGGAAGCGGGCGAATATGATTTGTGGGGGCGGGTTATCCTATAGCGCCCTCGGCACGCAGTTTGTCAACAAAATAAAACCCATATTGGGTAATTTGATATTCCTGCCAATCGTCATTCTCCAGACGATGAGCATCTGAGTCTATTTTTTCGATGAAATTTTCATTAGTCAATTCGGCCAAAACACTTTTAAGTGCGAAACTAAACCTTAACTTAGATTTCGACTTTGGAAATTGCACGTAGCTAAAGACCAGCGACTCACCTTCGCCTCTTAGCATAAACCTTTCGCCATCATAAGCGCCTATGCCTTCCTCTGTTTCGCTCAACGCGTTTACAATTTCAATCTTTATTGAGAACCTAAGATTCATTTCGTCGTCAGAAAGCTCTAATTTCTTTCCAGCTCTATCAGATTCTCTTTCTACTTCTAGGTCCTCTTTTAATTCGTCCGAAACTGCGCTCGCTTCCTCAAGACGTTTTGCCGCGTTGATTTGGCGCGTTTCTTTCTCTGTCTCAAACTTCGCTATCGCTTTTTCCTCATCAGCTCGTTTCTCATATTCGGCGATCCGGCGCCGAGTTGTTTCTGTGAACTGAATTTCATGCAAAAGGGATTTGGGAAGCCGCGCAAAATATGCGCCCACATAAGATGTCCAAGGCAAAGCTATTGCTGCAATGACTCCAAGCCCAATCGGCAACAATACGAGTGACGTCAAATCTGAATTCATGTCAAAGTACAAAATTCTTGCTCTTACAGGCTTATCCGCAAAGAAAAGATAGAAAAGAACTTTCCAATTCACCGCAACAAAAGCAACTAAGACAGAGCCGAAAAACGGGCTCCTTATCCTATCGCCCCAAGCGTCAAATATCTGTTTGAAGTAATCTGTCACAACAAAATTCCGCTCTACAATCAATTGCAAGATGCAGTTTATGAAACAGAGCTTCAAGCGTAAATCTTGACAGTGTTCCCGATATGTTCTATATTCTATCCAGAACAAGAACAGGGAGCATCCCATGTCGTATCAAACTACGTTTACCGATCTCTTTGACACAGCACAGCCCGCCACACAGTCAGAGCTGCCGCTGCCCACTCCCACGCCTGCTACGCAAAAGCAGATCGACTACGCGCATTCGCTGGCGGAAAAGACCAAGTCCAAGCTGCCCGTTGGCATAACCCAAGACCGTGCGCGCGTGTCCAAATGGATCGACGCGCATAAGCCTGCGCCCAGCGCGTTCAACGATTACCCTTCGTCCAAGCAGGTCGGCTTTGCCGAGCGGATTGCGCGACTAAAACGCACGCAAGTCCCGTCCGAGTGTTTCCGCGACCGTGGCCTCATGTCGCGGTGGATTGACGGAAATAAGCCGCGCTAGGGGTGTCCTTAACGCGCATCGCGCCTACCTCTCGAACATGACAGAGAAAACCGAAGTCCTCTTTAACGGTGAGTGCCCGATTTGTAGCCGAGAGGTGAACCAATATGCGCGGATGAGCGAAAAGCACGCGCTGCCCATTCGCTATGATGACCTCAGCGATGCGGCGAGGTTGGCGGATTGGGGCATCACCGCAGAAGACGCGGCGCGGCGCTTTCATGTGCGCAAGGACGGTCAGGTCACCTCGGGCATTCCCGCGTTCATCCTGCTGTGGCAGGAAATCCCGCAAATGCGGTGGCTGGCAAAGATCATAAACCTGCCCGTCATTCACTGGGCCGCCTGTACCGTTTATGACTACATCCTTGGCCCGATGCTTTACCGCTTTCACATGTCACGGCAGAAACGCGGGCTTAGCTAACCGCCAAAAGCATCATCAAGATAGGCGCGCATACAGGTCTGGACATGACGAAAACGGTCACCACCCAGATGTTTGCCACCGTACCACCGCGTGACGACGACCAGATGATCAGAAATCCCGTCCCGTTCCAGCATGCGCAGAATCACCATGCCCGCACCGCTCTCACCGTCATCTGCTTTGATCATACCACCTTCCGCCAACACCGCACCCCACGTGTTGTGGGTCGCCTTGGCATAGGACTTCTCACGCTTGAGAGACTTGAGCGCTGCGTCAATATCTGCACGATTGCGCACAGGACAGCCTGAGACGGCGTATTTGCTGCCGCGATCCGTGAGGATGACACCAAGTTTACGCATGGTCAGGAATACCTGACTTGGTCGCACAAGCCGCAACGCAGTAGGGTCAAGTACACCAGATGGTTTTTATCTGGATTTATTCCGAATCTATTCATTTTCACGACCAGTTCAAACACAATCAATTCATATCGGGACCTTACCCCATGCAATTTTACCCACATACATCAGCTTGGGCCGAGCTTATCGGCGTCGCCGGTTTCTGCATTTATGTTACGACCTACACGCTGCTGACACTTCGCGTCATTCCACGGCCAAACGTACTCTATTTTCTGATGAATCTGACGGCTTCCACCTGCGTTCTGATTGGCCTGTCGTCCAGCTTCAACCTCGCGGCGGCGATGATCCAGATATTCTGGATTTCCATGTCTCTGATCGGGATTACGCTTCAATTGAGGCGTGCCTAGACTGCAATCGAATTATAGCCCTGCAGCCGTGCGACGCACCACTTCGATGCGCGATGCGTTGGGCGGATGGGTTCCGAGGAATTTATCTCCGGGGTCAGGGATGCGGGTAAAGAACGCGGCTCCGCGCAGGGGATCATACCCTGCCTTTTTCGTGATCACGGTGCCAAGGGCGTCGGCCTCAAGCTCGAATTCCTTTGAGTAGCTGCGCGCGCCGACCTGTGCACCCAATTCCTGCGCGGAGCGGACCGCTTCCGCATTGCCACCGCTCAACGTTGCCAGTCCCGCAAATATCACAGCACCCGCCACTGCGTTTTGCTGTTGGCGTGCGATATGGCTCGCAATATGGTGTGCCGCCTCATGCCCCATGACGAATGCCAGTTCGTCTTCATTGCGCGCATCGGCGATCAGAGCCAGCGTAAAAGCAATGATCGGGCGGCCCTGGCGGTCTAGCGTTTGATATGCATTGGCAGGTTCATCAGGGCGGTCGTCCACGACAATGTTAAAATCGCAGTTCACATTTTGCGTGCGTGCACGACATTCCCGTTCTGCTACAGGCTCCAGCGTATTGACCACGCGCACAAAACTGCGCGCACTGACGCGCGCGGAAGAAGACGGGAGGGTCTGGGACGGGGCTGCTGTGGGCGTCTGGCCGGACTGCTCAACAGGAACAACCACGCAAGCAGAAAGCCCTGCTATGAGCCCCAAGGCAATAACTGCGCGTATTATCATCGGGGCAAATCCTCATAAGTCCGCTATTCTGTCCTTGTTTTAGCACGAAGATCGTTCAGGACCAGCCTGATAGCGTATCTGCCAGCACTTTGCGCAACGTTGCGCCTCCGCCGCACTGGTCGGCAATGCTTGCGCCTATGTTTTGATCGGATAGAGTTGTGAGATGTTTACAATCGAGCATGAATTTGACGCGACCGTGATCACCCTCGTTGACGAGGGCGAAACGCCCCCGCGCGAGGACGTCACGCTGAACGCATATGCCACCTACATCACCGTTGAGCAGTGGGATGCAAAGACAGACAGCGTCCGCAAAATCACCCTGTCGCCCAACCAGTTGCGCGATCTGGCGGCTGCTCTCAACCTGCCCGAAGGCATCTATCACAGCGCGCCTTAACCGCGCCCCACCCACAGGACACATTTCATGGCCACCGGCACCAATATCCGCACCTATTTCGAAGGCACTTGGCACAATGGTGACCTAAGCGTCATGAAAGCAGCCGACCATGGCGCATGGCTGGGAACCACAGTGTTTGACGGCGCGCGCCTGTTTGATGGCTTGGCCCCCGATCTGGAGAAGCATTGTGCGCGTATCAACCGCTCTGCCCGCGCATTGATGATCACGCCAACAGTCACGACCGAGGATATGGTCGCAATCGTGCGCGAAGGCCTGGCGGCTTATCCGCGTGAGGCTCCGGTGTATATCCGGCCCATGTATTGGGCGCTCGCGGGGGACGAGTTGGGCATTATCCCGCTTGAAGGGGCGACAGGTTTTGCTGTCTCGCTTGAACAAATCCCTATGGCCCCGCCAGAGGCTTCTGCAACGCTCACCCGCACGCGGTTCCGGCGCCCAGTGCTGGAGGACAATGTCGTGAACGCAAAGGCGGGCTGCCTCTATCCCAACAACGCGCGCATGATGGCCGAAGCGCGCAGCAAGGGGTTCAACAATGCATTGGTCGCCGATGCGATAGGCAATGTAGCTGAGACTGCCTCTGCCAATGTGTTTATGGTCAAGGACGGTGAGGTGTTCACCCCCGTTCCAAACGGTACATTCCTTGCAGGCATCACCCGTGCGCGGCATATGGAGAACATGCGCGCAGACGGGCTGCGCGTGCATGAAAGCGTGCTGGGTTTTGAGGATTTCCACGCCGCAGACGAGATTTTCCTGTCGGGCAATATGATGAAGGTCACCCCGATCAGCGCATTCGATGACACCACGTACCGCGTGGGCGGCAACGGCAACCCGGTGACCCAACGGGTGCGCGAGATGTATTGGGACTGGGCAGCGTCACAAAGGGTATGAACACAGGCGCTGGAGGCAACTTTTGCGGAGAATTCCGATTGACCGCTGCATTGATCCGACAGTACCTGCAAAAGCCAATTGCATGAGACGCCCGCCCGCGCCATGATCAGCGCCGATGTAAGGAGAATATTATGCGCAAGTTTCTTGTGGTCCTCGATGATAGCCGTGAATGCCTTAGTGCGATGCGTTTTGCCGCGATGCGTGCGTCCAAAACTGGGGGCGGCGTCGAAGTCCTCGCGGTTATTCCACCCGAGGAGTTCAATCACTGGATCGGTGTGGGCGATATAATGCGCGAAGAAGCGCGCGAGCGTATCGAAGTACACTTCGAGGTGTTTGCGAAGTGGATGCGCGACCGTCAGGGCGTCGATCCCGGGTTGGTCATTCGCGAGGGTCAGCCCGTGGACGAGATCATGGCGCAAATCAAAGAGGATAACGAGATTGGCGTGCTGGTTCTCGGCGCAGGCACCGACGGCAAAGGCCCCGGCCCGCTTGTGACGCAACTTAGCCGAAATTCCGGCGCCCTGCCCGTCCCGATCACTATTGTTCCGGGTGATCTGACGAAAGAGCAGCTTGAGGCGATCACCTGACGGCACCTCTAGTTTAGAACCATTCCAAACCCTTGACATTTACGGCCTGCGTCCGCATATCTGATGCAACCCCAGACGGAGATATTTCACGATGTTTATCCAGACAGAATCAACCCCGAACCCCGCAACGCTCAAGTTTCTGCCCGGCCAGAACGTGCTGGATGTGGGAACTGCAGATTTTCCGACGGCCGACACGGCCTCCACCTCCCCGTTGGCCACGCGCCTGTTTGCGGTTGAAGGTGTAACAGGTGTGTTCTTTGGCATCGATTTTGTGACGGTGACCAAGTCCGAAGAGATGGAATGGGACCACCTCAAACCCAGCCTTCTGGGCGCGATCATGGAGCATTTCCAGTCCGGCCAGTCGGTCATGGGCGCAGATCACAAACCGACTTCTGGCCATGCCGAGCATACTGGCGAAGACGGTGCGATTGTGGGCCAGATCAAAGAGCTGCTCGACAGCCGCGTGCGTCCCGCAGTTGCCCAAGACGGCGGCGATATTACCTTCCACGGCTTTGACCGCGGTGTGGTGTATCTGCACATGCAAGGTGCTTGCGCCGGCTGCCCCTCCTCCACGCTGACGTTGAAAATGGGCATCGAAAACCTGCTGCGCCATTATATCCCTGAAGTGACAGAAGTGCGACCTGTCGCCTAAAGGCGGCACGATGACCACTCCGACTATCCTCGCTTTTGACACGGCCTCCGCCCATTGTGCGGTGGCCGTTTTGCGTGGCGACCAAATCCTTGCGAGCGCAGTTGAGCCGATGGCCAAAGGGCAGGCCGAGCGTCTGCTAACTCTTGCGCAAGAAATCCTCTCCCAAAATGATATCCGGATGGACCAACTTAATGCGATTGGTGTCGGCGTCGGTCCCGGCAATTTCACCGGCATCCGCATCGCCGTTTCCGCTGCGCGCGGTTTGGCGATGGGGCTCGGCATTCCCGCCATCGGGGTAAACGCGTTTGAGGCTCTGCGATTTGGGGCTACCGGACCATGCCTGTGCACAGTGGATGCGCGCCGTGACATGGTATTTGTCCAAGGCTTCGAGACGGAAATTTTTGCAACACCGGAACTTTGCCTGTCCAGCGACCTGCCCCAATCCCTACCCATCATTGGCGCGTTTGGCTCACCACCATGCCATCCTGTCGCAGAATCGATTGCGCATGTCGCCGTCCAACAGCTGTCCGAGGATCGCCCGCCCCCAGCACCACTATACTTGCGCCCCGCCGATGCGGCCCCTGCCCGCGACACACCTCCACAAATCGTCCCATGACACCTTTTCAGATGGCAAAAATCCATCAGGCCGCGTTTACCCACGAGCGCGGATGGGGTGCGGATGAATTTGCCAGCCTGCTAACGCAGCCCTACACCGCAGCATTCACCGCCCAGGGCGGCTTTGCGCTTACCCGTACCCTTGTCGGTGAATCCGAGCTTTTGACGCTTGCCGTATCGCCCAACCACCAGCGGCGCGGCATTGCAACGGACTTGCTCACGCGGTGGATCGAAGCAGTCCAACTCAGCGCCGAGACTGCGTTCCTCGAAGTGGCCGCTGACAACCTCGGTGCACTGGCGCTTTATGCCAAGCATGGGTTCACCCAAACAGGGCACCGCAAAGCGTACTATGCGCGTCCGGGAGCCGTGGCAGTGGATGCCGTGCTGATGTCACGCGCGCTTACGCAAGGTTAAACAACCTCGCACAGGCCCGCTGTGCCCGAATCAGGTTGACCCCACCCCTTCGCACACCGACTATTTGACCCAGCGCCGTGCGCACGTACGGTACTGGGCAAGGTTGCTGATGCATCCGCCCCAAAACACAAAAACCTGGGAGAGACCTATGACCCTCATGACCAAATTCCTCGGCGCTGTTGCCGCCACCGCACTGAGTGCTGGTGCCGCATTGGCCGAACCTGCACTGATCTTCGATCTGGGCGGAAAATTTGATAAATCATTTAACGAGGCCGCCCATAACGGCGCGCAAAAATGGGCCGATGAGACAGGCGGCACCTACCGCGAGATCGAGCTTCAGTCCGAGGCACAGCGCGAACAAGCCCTGCGCCGTTTCGCCGATGCAGGCCTGAACCCGATCATCACCATGGGTTTTGCTATGGCCGATCCGCTGACAACCGTCGCACCTGATTATCCTGACACGAAATTCGTCGTTATCGACGTCACATGGCTCGAAGCTGACAACATCCGCCAAATCGGCTTTGCCGAGCATGAGGGCTCCTTCCTCGTCGGCATGCTTGCCGGCATGAAATCCGAGACTGGCACAGTCGGCTTTATCGGCGGCATGGACGTCCCACTGATCCGCCACTTCGGCTGTGGCTTTGCCCAAGGTGCGAAGGCTGCGAACCCTGACGTGAAGATCGTTGCCAACATGACAGGCACCACCCCTGCGGCATGGAATGACCCGGTAAAGGGCTCCGAGCTGACAAGCGCACAAATTTCCCAAGGTGCGGATGTTATCTTTGCTGCCGCGGGCGGTACTGGCGTTGGCGTCCTGCAAACAGCAGCAGATCAGGACATTCTGGCCATCGGTGTGGACAGCAACCAAAACCACATGCACCCGGGTAAGGTTCTGACGTCCATGCTCAAGCGTGTGGATGTAGCCGTCTATGACGCGCTCAAAGCAGGCACCGACGTTGAAACAGGCGTGTTCACACTTGGCCTTGCCGAAGATGGCGTCGGCTATGCGCTGGACGAGAACAACGCATCGCTGATCAGCGACGAGATGAAAACAGCCGTAGACGCGGCACGCGAGCAAATCATCGCTGGTGATCTGAGCGTTACGTCCTACTATACCGACGACAGCTGCCCAGCGCTCGACTTCTAAGCGCTGCACAGCATCTATCGGGGCCGCGTTGACAATTCAGCGCGGCCCTACTCTATTACGACTCCCTGTTGCTGGCCGCCGCCCGCACGCAGGTTTGAAGGACGCACCCCATGACCACTGCTCCAGCCATCGAACTCAAAGGCATATCAAAGGCCTTTGGCCCCGTGCAGGCCAACAAAGACATTTCGATCCGTGTCATGCCCGGTACGATCCATGGCATCATCGGTGAAAATGGCGCAGGCAAATCAACCCTGATGTCGATCCTCTACGGCTTTTACAAAGCGGATAAGGGCGAGATCTTTATTAGCGGCAAGAAGGCAAACATCACCGACAGTCAGGCTGCAATTGCCGCAGGCATCGGCATGGTGTTCCAGCACTTTAAACTGGTCGAGAATTTTACAGTTCTCGAGAATATCATTTTGGGCGCCGAGGATGGCCGCTTGCTCAAACCCTCCATCGCCAAGGCCCGGCGCACATTGATCGAGCTGGCCGATGACTATGGGCTGAACGTAGAGCCTGACGCGCTCATCCAAGATATCGGCGTCGGCATGCAGCAGCGTGTTGAGATCCTCAAAGCGCTTTACCGTCAGGCCGATATCCTCATTCTGGACGAGCCGACAGGCGTGCTCACCCCTGCCGAGGCGGACCAGTTGTTCCGCATACTTGACCGTCTGCGCGCCGAGGGGAAGACGATCATCCTGATCACCCATAAGTTGCGCGAAATTATGGACACCACCGATACCGTCAGCGTCATGCGGCGCGGTGAGATGACAGCGACGGTCAAGACCTCCGAGACCTCCCCCGCCGAGCTGGCCGAGCTTATGGTAGGCCGTAAGGTCCTGTTGCGCGTCGACAAAACACCTGCGCAGCCGGGTGCTGTTGTGCTGGAGATCAAAGACTTGCGCGTACGCGACGACAAGGACGTGGAGCGTCTCAAAGGCATCAGCCTTACCGTGCGCGCAGGCGAGGTGTTGGGCATCGCAGGGGTTGCCGGGAACGGCCAGTCAGAGCTGCTCGAAGTGTTGGGCGGCTATGCCGATGGCACGGGCAGCATCAGAGTAAACGGTCAGCCGCTTGATCTCACGGGCAAACGCTCCGACGGGCAATCGCGCCGTGCAAACGGCATCGCTCATGTGCCCGAGGATCGCCAGCGCGAAGGTCTGATCATGGACTTCTCCGCATGGGAAAATGTGGCCTTTGGCTATCACAACGATCCCGCCTACCGCTCTGGCATGCTGATGAACAATGCGGCAATCCGCGAAGATACCGAGGGCAAGATGGAGCGGTTTGACGTGCGCCCCCCTGACCCGAAGCTGAGCGCCAAGAACTTCTCGGGAGGGAACCAGCAAAAAATCGTCCTCGCCCGCGAGATCGAGCGTAATCCAGATTTGCTACTCATCGGGCAGCCGACACGCGGCGTGGATATCGGTGCCATCGAATTCATTCACGAACAAATCGTCGCTCTGCGTGACAAAGGTAAGGCCGTGCTACTCGTCAGCGTCGAGTTGGACGAGATCATGGCGCTCAGCGACCGCATCGCCGTGATGTTCGACGGACATATCATGGGCGAACGCCTGCCATCCGAGACGGACGAGAAAGAGCTGGGCCTCATGATGGCAGGAATTACGGACACCGACACACCGCATAGCGTGGCGGAGATACAAGAGAACCTCGCCCACGCAGGCCATGGGGAGGCGACCTAGATGGATGTGATGCCAAAATGGGCCGAGGTGATCCTTGTGCCACTGATCTCCCTGCTGCTTGCGGCGATCCTGTCAGCTCTGGTCATCCTCGCCATTGGCGAAGACCCCGTTGCCGCGGTCAAGCTCATGGTCACGGGCGCACTCGGGTCCAGCTATGGTTGGGGCTACACGCTTTATTACG
>RCND010003758.1_pt1 | contig 10040 bp, 5 predicted proteins | sample 2041351 | NCBI WGS metagenome assembly RCND01 (sample SAMN09708230, study PRJNA481090) | Marine sediment metagenome, whole genome shotgun sequencing project. | biome: marine sediment; feature: ocean; material: sediment; isolation source: Sewage treatment plant 12B marine sediment (STP12B) ...
AAAACTGGTTGTCTTACAATGACAGCTTGAAGCAACGCGGATCGTTGTCGATCCACTGGCCGGCAGGGTATTGCGTAGCAATGTCCCGAGTGGCTGGTTTGATCCTGAGATGGTTTGGACACCGCCACCAAGCGGCCAGCACGGTCGGCAAGGGGAAGCTCAACCTCAGGCCGATTTGTGCAACAAAGCCCCGTCGATCGATACATCTCGTTTAATGTTGCTTGCCAAAACCTGTTCGATCAGTGCCTTTCTAGGCGTGGCAGAGAGTAATAATGACAAATATGCCAACTGATCAAAAGTAGAAGCAGAGTAACTACTGGAAAAAATGAAATCCCACGAACTATGTGCAGCAGCGATTTGCCCGCTATCTGCGGCCAACAAAAAGAGGTTGGGCTGTACCGTTTAGTGCTTGGCAGCAGCCGACACGTAGCATGGAGGGTTTTGGAAAGGCCAGATCGTGTGGCCGTGAGAACAGGCTCTCACTATTGCCTCTGGCAATCGCTTTCTGAAGCCTACTCGCTCGGAGCAATCTGCCGAAACGGCTCTACAAAATTCAAAGTAGCCTCAATAGGCTTTGTTTCGACCAAACGTAACCTTATGAGGGGTTTGCGGCCGGTTGTGCATTTCTATGCGCGCCTAGTATACTTCTGAGCGGGGTCATACCAACAGAATGGGCCCTGCCAAGTTTAGCATGGCGACTTGGCGTATTTGCCGGTCATAGTACCGCTAAAGACGACGTGCCTCATATTCTTTTTCACCAAACCAGTTTAGTGTTGTAAGATGGAAAGGCACACCCATTAACCGTGTGACTATTTAAGAGCCCTTTCATGCTGATGCGCCATTTCGCCGTTTTAGTTATTTTGCAATCCACGCCGCTGCTAGCTTCCGACGGCGGAGTTTGGCAAACGGTCGGGGACTGGAGTATTCGTATCAACTCCGACGATGGCAGCCGTTGCTTTGCATCGCGCGAGCTAGAAGACGGGAGTGAAGTTCAAATCGGAACTGAACCCACGTTAGATGGCGGATATTTCGCGGTCTACAACCCGTCTTGGACCCATATTGGAGATGGCGAGACAGGCGAAGTCGAGTTTGATTTTGGCAGATCTCGCTTCGGCGGCAAAGCGGTTGGCCGCATGGAAAATGATGTACCGGGTGGATATGCTTTTTTTAACAACCCTGCGTTTATTCAAGAGTTCGCACGACGCCAATCCGTAAGAGTAATCGGTAAGAGCGGTGCGGAGTTTGAAATGGATCTAACGGGGACAAGCGGGGCGATACGCGCAGTCTTGGCGTGTCAGGATGAACAACCGGACACAGAACCGACCGAGTGATCCTAACGTTCTAGTGAAGCTGGAAAATGTCTGGCCTGCAAGGTTGACGGTTTGCTGGCATTTTATCGGCCCCATCCGCACGCCGGTGGCGTGATCCTCCAACATCCAGCTTAAAGCGTGGGTCAGAGAGTTTCCCAGACACGTCAAAGGGCCATGCAGATCTCGCAAGCGGACGCCCCAGAGGCCGCGGTTCTGCCCGGATAGTAATTGAATCACTTGCCCAATCAACTGCTCCTTTAGCGACCAGCTGCACACTTCCGGTCTCGGCAACGACTGCGTCAAATGAGACGACTCCTGAATTGATGTTGATAGGAACATTTACGCAAGTGACATCGGTGTATCCTCGGCGTCGTTCTTCCGAAAAGAGCCATGGGAAGATTCCCAATCCAGCCAATTCAAGTAAGCTAGTGGCCACCTGACCGTTGGACATCCTGATCACTGCGTTGCCTCGCATAGAATTTATGAAACTTTTTACCGTTGTCAGGTTGCCAGCTACTTTGAACTCACCACCCAGATTGCCGTTTGCGTCAAAGCTCACACCCGCCGTTTTCATAATATCCGCAAGGTTCCAGCCTGACGTAACGCCTGAAACAGATACGAACCGTGGTGCTTCAATCACATCCACCGCGGCCTGAAAATTGAAGTACCCACCACCGTAGTTGAATTCGAGCGGGCCTAGGCGGGCTTTTCCACCTTCAGACACAAACTCACTGGAGATTTTGGTGACGCCATTAACTCCAGAAATCTCCTTGAAATTGATCTCTCCGTAAATGTCCGTTTCACGTAAAAACTCGTTTAAACTGAATATTTCGTCTGTTTCGACGGCGATAACAAGCGGCTGCAACTCAACATCGCTTGACGTTTCCGGTGCGGTGGTTTCGACCTCCTGCTGGGAGCCTGAGGACAGCACTAAAGGTTGCAGTTTTATGTCTGAAGCAGCGTCAGCCTTGCTAGGCTGTTGTTGTCCGATCTTTGAGAGTTCAATCACGCCAGCTACGGCATTCTTGAGATCCTCAATAACCATCGATTCACTGATCATCGCGGAGTTGATCGTGTTGCGATCATTCTCTTTATGGCTCGTCACCGTGCTGGTGAGCTCAGAGGTTCCAGCGCCAAGTTTAATCTCTCCCGCCCAAGCCCCTTCGTTTCCGAGAACCGAGAGCCCAAAAGCCAAGGGGCCTGTATTAACTGGCTTCAGGTTTAGGGCGGTCAGAAACTCAGCGCCGTTTTTGATATCGAGTTCCAGTTCAGCCGACGCCTCACTCAACGATGACATGTCCGCAACAGCAATGTCGGCATTCAATGCCCAAACGTCCGTATCAACGGTTTGAACTTTCAGACGCGTAATGCTCAGCGCATCTTGGGCATCATCGAGGGCGAACTCAGCATGTATCCCACCAAAGGCAGCGGCGACATCATCGCCAAGCCCAGATAGAACGAGTGAGGCTGGCGCATCGATATCTCCCTCAATGTCGAGGTCTTTTAGTTCCAAAATGTTGAAAATATTCCCATGCGCAACCAAGATTGGCGCGTCCAACGGCCCCGCTTGCAGCGAAATGTCTTGGAAGGCGAGTGTTCCTTCTTCTGTTCGTCGAATGCGGCCGACAGAAACCGGGCCGACCTTGTCCAACCCTTGTTCAAATGCGTTGGTCGACAACACCAAATCGTCAAGCTCTAGGCTTTGATTCTGACTGATGATCCGCGTGGACAAATGGGTGAGCTTGAAATCTGCAAGATCCTTTGCTGCGGCGGGCGGAGCGTTTTCAGGATGCAGGCGTGCGTCAAACTCCAAGTCAAATCCCTGAGCGTTTGTGAAATCCGCGAGGTCACCTTTGAGTGAAATCAGCTGCCCCTGTTCTAGTTCGAACACGGCCGAAAAGTCGGCCAACGAAGTGATGCCGGAGCGGCTTGTTATTTTGGACCGCACAGTGGCCGCGCCGTCAATTCCGCCTTCCAGTTTGAGCACATCAAGCAGGTCACCTAACGCAGTGATGGTGAGGTTCAAGTCACCCTCAAAACCGCCGCCGTCTTCCTCGGAAAATGGCACGCCGTTGAAGGTCAATTCCGCAGAACTGAATGTTGCGGCAGTCGTAAAAGGTTCTGCTTCTGGGTAGTTGCCTTCTAAAGTAAAGTCGTAGCCATTCACCTTGCCAATGCTTGTCACCCCTAGTGTCAAGCCGTCTTCCAGTTGGTTTAACGAAAACTTCTCCAACTCAAAATCATACTCAAAACCTGACACAACGTCATCCGTGATCAATCGAATATTTGTAAAGGTAACAGATCTGGTTTTGAGAAAGGCCAACAGACCAGGACCGCTGTCTTTTTCCGCGTCGGTGGGTGTGGGGTTGGAGTTTTGCGCATCAGGTGTTTCTATTGATTGAGCGCCAATCGTAGCCTGCTCGCGTTCGCTCCAGCTTTTGGTCCCGTCTTCACGTCTGAGAAGCATGATCTGCAACCCATCGACAAACAAGTTGTTTAGATCAACGCGACCATCGAGAAGGGCGAAAAGATCGATATCGAACTCAAAACTCACCAATGTCGCCAAGTCGACATCGGGCATGTTTTCACTGGGGATTTGGACACCGCTTGCGCGAACGCGGCTAACGGGACTAACCACGACACTCACATCCCCATTGACCAACAACGGTTGACCAATTTGTTCGGTTAGCAATTCCGACACAAGCTTACTACGGAAATCACTGAAATAGGGGATCGCCAGAACAGACCAGGCAAACGCGACCAGCACCACGGCCAAGACTGCCAAGCCCAAAATAATCCGAAAGATCCAACGCTTCATCTGTGTGCTTCCATGGTAGCTATTAGAAACCAAGTTAGACCGTTTTTGAACGTCTTTGTCATTCTCTATTGAAGCCACCGAGCACATTAAGAAACGAGTCCTGAAACAAGAATGCAAACTTGGCGCGAACGAAACGCCTCATTGAGGTGGTGCCTGAACACCTTCTCGTGGGCGGTGACTCTTAGGGCATCGCGTCGTACTGTCGGCGGCGTCCCGGGTTGGCGCAGATGATGCCCATAGTATAAGTTCATTGGGTGTTACTGTAATCGACTTTTCACAAATCCAAGATTGGAGGATTGGCTATCACTCGAAGTTATCGGGGTCTCCGGGAATTGTTAGATTGATTGGAGACAGTCTCATCTCTGCGCAGGTTTACCACGCTAGAAACCAAACTGCTTTAGCCCAGTTGCTTGGAAATTTGCCCGTGCGCATCGTCTTTGGTAACAATTGAGCTCGAATGCCTCGTTACCTCGCGAACTGACAGGAGGTTATTTTTCCGGTAAGTGTCCTCGATAGCGAAAATAAAGACGATACCGACGCTCCAGCCGGAACGAGACACCTCAGGGATGCGGCAAATGCAATCATGAGTTTGCATCCCCAGCGGCGGCTTCAACTAAAGTCTAACTTAGACTAAAACTGAACCGCTAATAGCAGTACCTTTACGCTGGAGTCATGACGACATACCATAATTGTCCATGCTTCAATCCAGAGCGAAGAAGAGCGTGCTTAGACATAAGTGACTTTAACTCTGACTTCAGGTGAGGTGACGAGATTGCATTCAAGAATATTTAGAGCGTCACTGGGACAAACACTTCGTTCTGTAACCATTGGTGCAGTTTCTTGTGCGGCAATTTTCGGGTGCACTCCAATTCCCCTCGATGAAGCCAAGCCTATTGAATTTGCGGAAACGCCTTCGCAACCCAACGTACTTTTGAATGCGGCAAGGCAAACTAATAAGGATCTGGCCCCCTCTAATTCTTCAGTAATGCTTCTCAATGACGGAAACGAAGCTTTGGGTGCCCGCTTGCGTCTGATCGAATCCGCGACAGATACGCTTGATCTTCAGTATTTTCTGTTAAAGCCAGATCTGAGTGGAGCGCTTGTAGCTCAGTCTCTATTGACCGCAGCTGATCGCGGAGTACGTGTTCGATTTCTCTTGGATGACGTGTTTACTCCGATCTCCGATAAAGCGTTAGGGTTTCTAAACGCACATCCCAACATCAGTATTCGCATCTACAATCCTGTGACACGCCCGGGGCCCAAAGTGGTGGGTTTTTTGACGGATTTCTCCAGAGTTAACCGGCGGATGCACAATAAAAGTTTCACCTCTGATAGTGCTTTCACAATTGTTGGCGGCCGCAATATCGCCGACGAATATTTCCAGATCAATACCTCGTCGGAGTTTGCAGACTTTGAGGTGTTAATGGCAGGTCCGATAGTATCTGAAGTCTCCAATTCCTTTGATGTGTTTTGGAACGACGGTTGGTCAGTTCCCATGGAGCGTCTGCGGAAAGCTCCGACAAAGTCGCAGTTGGCCGCCGCAAGGGAAGATTTGGGCGCTCTTTTGGAACCGGCTCAACAGATCTACGAAAAAGCTTTCAATGACCCTTATTTTGCCCGTCTCAAAGCCAAACAGGAACCAGTATTTTCGGGGAAAGCTATTGTGGTTTCGGATACCCCAAACAAGCTGAAAGTTCCGGTGAAGAATGGAGAACGTATTCTTGCCGAGTCCCTGCTAAGGCGTATGAAGAATGCTGAACACGAAGTAATTCTGCTTACGCCATATTTCGTGCCTGAAGACTATGGCGCACGGCTGCTTTCCGATTTGGCCAATCGCGGCGTAAAGGTAAGCGTTGTTACAAACTCCCTAGCGTCCACCAACCATGTATATGTCCACGCCGGATATCGTCGACATCGGGTGCAGCTCTTGGATGCTGGGGTTCAATTATATGAGATACGCCCTGACTCACTTCAGGTCTTGGGCCTCGTTCCTCCGGGAGACCCGACAGGTGTGGTAATGCATACAAAACTAGCGGTTATTGATGGAAATGAGGTTTATGTTGGCTCGCTGAACTTTGACCCCCGCTCCATCAAGCAAAACAGCGAGTTTGGAGTTTTCATAGAAAGCAAACAACTGGCTGAACAGATAAAGAGCACCCTGCAGGTTGGCCTGCAAAACTATACGTATCGCCTGACCAAGACGCCGGAAGATTCACTTATTTGGAATTACGAAAACCCCTCCGCGCCAGAAAAAACTGCTCAGGAGCCCGGTGCAACACTCTGGAAGAACTTTGTCGTTGGTTTCACTGCGCTTCTTGGGATCGAACAACAACTTTAAGCCGGCAAACATGAACTGTTTTAGGCCTTTAGAAGCCCTACCTGACTGGTCCAGATTGAAAGTTACTGCATGATTGGCCATCGGCTAACGGATCGATGGCTTCTGGCGCAGGCGGGCGATAAACAAGGGATGGTTCACTTCCTCGGGTCGTTCCCGTATAAACGGTTCACCGGTAACATTCTCGAGGAAGCGACAGTCTGAAGCCGATGGTCTTTCGACAGAAAGACGATGCAATTAGAATGAAACTCGCAGCAGGACGCCCTTCATGGGCGGCTAGCTCAAGACATATGAAAAGTATGATTTCAATGAACAAAGGTATTATTGCTGCTTTGGTTGGTGGCGGGGCGGTGATGGCCGCCCTGTTTTGGCTGAACCAACCGGAACCCGCTCCAAAAACTTCACAAGAGCGGCTGGAAAGCGCCGCGGATACGGTGGCAGCCGCATTACAGGAAGCAAGTGAAGCTATTTCTGATGGTGCAGCGGAGACCGCTGAGAAAGTGAAAGAAAGCGTAGAGGAATCTGCGGCAGAGCTTGCTGAAAGTGTTGCGCAAACTGCCGATGCCGCGAAAACCGAAGCAAATCGTCTTGTCGCCGCTTGGGAAGATACTGGCATCCTTACCGCAGATGGGTTCAGCTACGAAAGCGCGATCAAAGCGGTAAACGAAAGCGCATTAGATGAGCCAACGAAAGCCAAGATCGTTTCTTTGCTAGAGCAAATCCAAGAAACGCCTGCGCTCTTTGAGGAGAAGATGAAGGAAATACGTGAAACTCTAAAGTCCTAGTGCTCGGTCAGAATGAGCCTCCCCCTTTGAAGTGGTCCGCCCCTATAGGTAGAAAAGCGGAAGACCGAAGATGGCCACTAAGAGACCCAAACCCGAAGAGATTTTCGGCAGGTTGAAGTTCTGATGCTCGGACGTGACCTGTGCCAAACGGACGCGCTGTCTGAGCAGGCCAAGCTTCTTGGCATCCCTAGTGCGCAGATGATAGAGACCGGTTTCTTACTCTCGCAGCCAGCCACAGTAAAACTTGTGTTTCGATGCCAGTAGCGTCCGAGGCAAACCCGTACAGGTAGGGTTACTTCCTATCGTTCGAAGGCTGATAAGGTTGGTCTGCGCGTACTGCCTAACCCTGTTCAACCGGAAGCACTAAAAATATCGTTTGTGAGCAGGTTGGATCCTGACGGTAACGAAGCGCAGACTTATGGATGACATCGTACCTAAACACACTACTCTGAAGGCGCTTACTGGGAGTCTCGGCGCGCCATCTCGTCTTGTATCTGATATCGTCCGCGAACTCGGTTGCTTTTGCAAAATATGGTAGAGATTCGTTATGTTAGATCATCACGGGGTCACGTTTATGGAGGGGATGGAATCGTGCTAGTGCAGGCGATCGTCAGTTAAGCTGCAGAATTGGAGTGGTGTGCTCCGATCAGAACGTCATTGAACGTGTGGGTATCGAAAAGCTGTCACCCCACCGTTGCAACCTCGATGTTACAAGCAGGTATCGACCCCAAGACTGTAGCGGTATGCGGTGGCTTGAAAGACGTTGGAACAGTTCTGAAATTCTAGGCCTTTGCGATGGACGACCCTACCGTCACCGATGTGCTTTTTAGCACAAAACAAACACAAGACGAAAGCAAGAATTAGCTAAATATTTGTAAATAAATGGGAATATCAAACTGAACATGACCCTTCGTTAGGGAAGGGCGTCCTACGAGTAAGTGTACGAGCCATTCCGGTCTGGCACGAGCCGGTAATTAGGGCTAAACCGCCGCTCGGTCGCCTTTTTGCGACGCCCCTGACGCTGATCGGAAATTTGGAGTTCACCGCTGTTCTCCTGTGCGCGCCCAATACGCGCAATCTTGAACCCGCTCTTGTTGAATCGCTGCGCAACGCTTGGGGCGGTGGTGATGCTGTCTGGCTCAAACCGGATGAGGCGGCGGAGTTTTCGCTGAGGGTGATGCCTGATAATCTTGATGATGTCTGGAGCAGTTGTCAGTCCATGGGTGTTGATCTGGTTGTTGTCCCTGCCGAGAGACGGCGCAAGAAGATGCTGTTGGCCGACATGGACAGCACCATGATCAAGCAAGAGTGCATTGACGAGCTTGCGGACGAAGCTGGTGTCGGTGCACGGGTCAAAGAGATCACAGCGCGTGCCATGAATGGTGAGTTGGATTTTGATGGTGCCCTGCGGGAACGTGTTGGTTTGCTCAAAGGCTTGTCCGAGGCGGTAATTCCCAAGGTACTGGCCGAGCGGATTACTTTGATGGGCGGGGGAAAGACCCTGCTCGCAACAATGAAGGCACAAGGTGCTTATGCTGCCTTGGTTTCTGGTGGGTTTACGGCATTCACAGCGCAGGTTGCAGCCGAATTAGGCTTTGATGAGAACCGCGCCAATACACTGCTGGTGTCGGATGGGATGCTCACGGGCGAGGTTGGGCTGCCAATCCTTGGCAAGCAGGCGAAGGTGGACGCGTTGGAGAATATCACGGCGCGTTTGGGCATTACGGATGCGGACGTGATTGCAGTTGGCGATGGCGCCAATGATCTGGGTATGTTGACCCGCGCCGGACTAGGTGTAGCCCTTCATGCCAAGCCAGTTGTTGCAGAGCAGTGCAACGTGCGGGTTAATTTTGGCGATCTTACAGCACTTTTGTTTGTGCAGGGATACGCTGACGTCGATTTTGTGAGGTGAGGAGAATGGGGGCCAGCCCCCATCGGCCCCGATGGGCCGATCCCCCGGAGTACTTTTGGCCAAATGAAGTAGCTCGTTGACGGTTAGGCCAAAAGCCCGGCTGCGGGTTTCAGGATACCTGTCACGAGGCCATCCCAGTTTTTGATTGGCGCGTTCATCCGTTTGAGTGCGGCGGGATGGTTTGCATCGAGCATATTCAGACGCACAAGAAGTGCGGTGATGGCCGCCTCAGAGGCGCGGGTGGTACCACAGGCGGCTTTAAGTGCGATGCCGATGCCGCGCTCGGGAATAATCGCGATGAAGAAGCCTTCAGCGCCGGTTTTAAGCGCTACCTTACCATTGCAGGCCCGCATCAGTTCAGTACACGCCCGCCCTTCACCCGCGACGAGGTCGGGATGTAGGCGCATTGCTTCATGCAGTCGCGCCTCAGCGCTGCCTTCCGGCGCGGCGGCGAAATGGGCCATCGCGCGGGCCATCCCATGGAGTGAAGTGGCGTGGTTTGGTGCCGAGCATCCGTCGATGCCGAATCCGGGGCTGGTCTCTGAAGTGACTTCTTCAAACGTCTCAAGGCAGGCACGCTGGACAGGGTGATCGGGTGCGACGTAGTCAGGCCCGCCGCCTAGGTGTTTCGACAGCGTCAGGAAACCTGCATGTTTGCCGGAGCAATTGTTGTGGATGCGGCAGGGTTTCTCATGGGCGCGAATCTGCGCCTCCATAATCGAACGATCCCGGGATTCTTCCGTGCCACAACGAAAATCATCATCGCTTAACCCCAGCTCTTTTATCCATGCGCCGACACCGTCGAGATGGATTTGCGCCCCTTGGTGAGAGGCGCAAGACAGAGCGAGCTGGCGGGTGCCCAGACCAAAGGCATCCGCCG
>RCND010002538.1_pt1 | contig 10039 bp, 8 predicted proteins | sample 2041351 | NCBI WGS metagenome assembly RCND01 (sample SAMN09708230, study PRJNA481090) | Marine sediment metagenome, whole genome shotgun sequencing project. | biome: marine sediment; feature: ocean; material: sediment; isolation source: Sewage treatment plant 12B marine sediment (STP12B) ...
AGCAGTAATCATTACTCTGGCCGTACTTTTGACTCGCAGAGATTTCGGTTACGCTCTGGTTGCTTTGTGGGCGCTACTTGGTATTATTCTTGCTCGATTGAATGGCCCCAATGAATCCCGGACGGTGGCTATTGCAGCAGTTGCCGGAGCTGTTATTGTTCTTTTAGGCATCATTGGGATACTGATATTCCGGAAAATATGACATCAAAATTGTAAAGGAACGCAGATGAAAATTGCACTATTCGGGGCCGGCAGTGCCCAATTCGGTTACGGAACCCTTGGTGATATTTTTCAGAGTCAGATTCTCAAAGGGGCCGAACTGTCCCTGATGGATATCAACGAAGAGGCCCTCGCGAAGGTTCAGAAGACCGCTTTGGAATACATACAAAAGCATCAGCTGGATTTTACAATAACGGCAACAACAGATCGTAAAGAGGCTCTGAAGGGAGCTGATTTCGTCATCATATCTATTGAGGTCGGTGACCGTTTCAAACTCTGGGACATGGACTGGAAAGTCCCCATGCAGTACGGAATTGCCCAGGTTTATGGTGAAAACGGTGGCCCCGGTGGCATTTTCCACGCTCTAAGAATCACGCCCCCGATTATCGAAATCTGCGACGATGTAGTTGAGATTTGTCCGGATGCAGTGGTTTTCAACTATTCCAATCCCATGACTGCCATAACAACGGCCGTTCTCCGTAAATATCCTGAGCTTAAGTTTGTTGGAATGTGCCACGAAATCGCGTCATTGAAGCGCTACCTGCCGGCAATTCTGGATACCGATCTTTCAAATATCCGAATGAGAGCGGCGGGATTGAATCATTTCAGCGTTCTCCTTGAGGCATCTTTTGTCGACACCGGAAAGGATGCCTATCCCGATATACTCAAAAAGGCTCCGGCATTTTTTGAACAGGAACCCGGTTATTCAGAGGTTTGGGATTATACCCGGCGGACAGGGAAGATACCGGAAACTGAAGGCGCCCTCGAACGATGGAACATCGACACCAAAGAGAGCTTTCGGCCCTGGTCCGACCGCAGTCTGTTCCGGGCCATTCTGGAGACCTACAAACTGCTTCCTATTACCCTGGACAGCCATCTTGGCGAATATCTTTCATGGGCAAGAGACGTCGCGGATCACCAGGGCATTTTGGACTTCTATGAGTTTTATCGCCATGCTCTCTCGAATCGGAACTGGTCGGAAATCACCGAGGATCTGAGGGAACGGTTGATTCCTGTCATGGAAGGAATCATCACCGATTCCGGCTATGAGGAAATGGCGGTGAATATACTCAATAACGGGGCCATCCCCGATTTCCCCGACGGTATTGCAGTTGAATTACCTGCAACTATAGACAAACGGGGTGTTACCGGGATTCGATTTGATTCTTATCCCAGGGGTTTTGGTGCGTTGATACGTAATTATGCCGGGGTTTACGACCTCACCGTCGACGCAATACTTACCGGGAGTCGGGACCTGGTGATTCAGGCTGTTCTGGCCTGTCCCATGGTAAGTAAATATCATGGGATGGCGGAAATGGTTGATACCATGCTGGATAATCAGAGGGAGTGGCTGGGATATATCGGGTGAATAAACGGTCCCGGTTTATTTGGGTATTGGTCGGGTGATAAAATGTCGTTATTGATTTATACTTGGTCCAGGTGAAACTGTTTCGGAATGCCCCTCCAATATGGATTCATCAAGGAATTAACCTAATGACGAAATTTATCAATATGGGGTATATCCCTCTAATCGCTATTCTCAATCTGGTGCTTTCCTCGTGCAATATGACGGCGGCCAACAGTCCGTTCAGTGATTTTGCTCAGGGATCGAAGCTGCCCGCAGAGTTTGCGATCGCATCAGGTAACGTCGGGCTTATGCTCGGATGTCTTGCCGGTCTGGACGATGATCTGCAATCCGGTGGTCTGTCAAACCGTGAGGCCGGAGAAATTGCCCTGGACATGATTGATCTTTTGGCGGTGTTATCTCAGGTGATGCCGAATCTCGTCCCCTACCTGATAGAGGGCGATCAAGTAGCTTTATTGGATGCCGTTGACGATTTTTACGATCCGGCCGGGGAAACCTATCTGCGTCGAATTGGCGAGGAGTCGTTAATCGATTACGGTCTATATGCCGAACCTTCCCCGCTGCAGCTGTTCTGGGGAGCTCTTGGTTTGGTGATATATGATGAACTTACGAATCCGGGCGACTATACTACGATGTCTGGGTCGAATTTGGACCAGTACAACGCCGTTATTGACGAGGCAATCCTACAGGCGGCAGAGGTAGAAAATCCCGAAAATTTCCTTGCAGTTCTAAACCAGTTTCGAGTACTTTTTGGTGATCTGAGAGTTCTATGAAACAGTTCGCGCAGCTCAGAGGAAGTTCGGTGCGACATTTTGTTATCCTGGTTCTCTATCTCATTGTTCCGTTATCTCTTTTTGCCATCATACCGGTTCCCTCGGCCCGGGAAAAAGCTATGGGCGGGCAGCACCCCGTGCTGGCCGACGATTTTGCCACGGTGTTTTCCAATCCGGCGGGATTTGCGGAGATTGATCCGATTCATCGTTACGGAGGGCTCGACATACGTCTTTCCGGAACATTCTGGCAAATTGCGAATGCGTTTGAGAATGATGATCCGAGCATATTATTCCCCATAGCAGAGGGTAATTATCTCGGTCTGGGTATTATGGGCCCAATTGACGTCGGGTATGTCGGCAGGGGAGAAGCCTACCGACTCACCACATACGCAACCATTGACGTACTCTACCCGAATATTGCCGTCCAGAGTAGTTTCACCTTTATGATGGGCTCCGAATTTACCGGTGGTTGGGCCCGCCGGTTTCAGCTGGATAAAGGGGCGACACTGGATTTCGGCTTCACGATGAAGGGCTTTTACGAACAGCGTTTTTTCGGCGAAGCCGATGTCGTCGAGTTCTTTGGGCTTCTTACCAATCCGGAGTATTTCCTCGACTATCCGTTTGACGCAATGCCGGGATTTGGTCTGGATGCGAGTACCATCGTACGCTTCAATAATCAATGGGCTGCCGGAGTCACCGTCGACGACCTGCTCACCCTTGAATTCCTGAATCATTATGATTCGCTTCGTAGTTACCAAGAGGGCAACAAAGCGGATCTTACCGAAACCAGAATTCGGCTGCCGGTGATTTCCGTCGGCGGCGGTTGGTTCCCGGAATTTACCGATAACATTCCCTGGTTTGGAATAAACGGAGTCTATTTGAGTTTCCGTCATCTGCTTGGGGGGCTGGAAACATTTCCGAGAAATTACCTGCTGGGGATTGCTGCAGGTACCGAAATAACGTTCTGGCGCTTCCTGGCCCTGCGCGCCGGATTTGCGGAAGGTTTGTTCTCCGGAGGTCTCGGCCTGCGATTCGGCGGTTTTTCGATGGATCTGACCGCCGGTGGTGTAGAGCTCTCCAATCAGCCGGGCGTCTTTTCTGTGGTGGACATCAGAGTTGCCTTCGCTTTTGAAAGTAGAAGGCCCAGATAGCTGCGATTGCGGCGTCCATCAATAGTAGTCCTTGATGGTGTTGTGGGTATTACGACACAATCCTAAACTATGACAACACGATATTCATGGTTGCTTTTCGATGCCGACGGCACAATTCTCGATTATGATGCTGCAGAAACCCACTCCCTCACCTCCGCGGCAGCGACGCTGGGATACGATGTAACTTCGGAGATTTTAAAACTCTATCGCGAGATAAATTCGGCTCTATGGGCCGATCTGGAGCAGGGAAATATCAGTTCCCTTGAACTTCGGGTTAAGCGTTTTGACAGCCTTGCGGTCCGGCTGAACTGGACTGTGTCAGCTGAAGATTTCAGCCGAATCTATCTTGAGAAACTCGGTAATTCGGGTTTCATGATGAACGGTGCCAGGGGAATGCTCGATAGGCTTCCTGATACAATGCAGCGTGCCATCATTACAAATGGTATCAAGGACACTCAATACGGCCGATTGAAGCAGGCCGGCCTGATGGAAGACTTTGCTCAAATTGTTATTTCTGAGGAGGCCGGTATCGCTAAACCGGCAGCGGGGTTCTTCGATTATGCACTGGAACGGATTGGATCGAATCGGATTGATGAGATGCTGGTTATCGGGGATTCCCTCAGTTCTGATATTGCCGGCGGTGTCGGATACGGGATTGATACCTGCTGGTATAATCCACAGGGTCTGGAAAACCGAACAGAAGTTATACCGACCTACGAAATAGCGGACTGGGACGGACTCTTCAGTATCCTTGAAACATGAAAATTCCCGGCTAAATGGGAAATCCCATTTCCTTCAGCTCCCCGATCGACCCTTCAGCATTCAGATGGAGTATGAAATGCCCACCTGCCGCCTCCCAGGATTCTTTCATTTTCAGCCGGTCGTCTATTAAAACAGGAATCTTCTCTCCCAGGGCCCGATCTTCCATCCATTCAGCGGCGAGTTCCGCTTTGTGCCGGGACAAACCGGTGATAACAGGAACGTCAGGCCCCAACTCTCTTTCGCACCAGGACCGTTTCTGAGGTTCGGCCCATTTGCCCATTGGCAGACCGGTGAGAATCGCCGGATTGACGGCCCTGACAGCCGACCATAAATCCTGGCCGTCAGACATCCAGTTAAGTCTGTCGTAAAACCCCCCGGATTTGGCGATAGCCGGCCACATCCTTCGGGGATGGAGTTCTGCGGGATCTTTGCCTGTAATACGACGAACACCCTCATCGAAATCTGCCAGAACACCGTCCAGATCGACAAAGAGCTGGTACCGGGAAGCACTCATGAGATTGCCAGCTTCCCGGCTATTTCGGGGAGGCTATTCAGAGTGTGTTCAAACTGCTGTTCCGAAATATCTCGGTGCATGACAAAACGGAAGACTCCGCCTTCCGCTCCGTATGTGATAATCCCGTTCTCTTCCAACAGGGCCAGGAATCTCTTCTCCAACCCGGCATTGTTCCCGGCAATTTTCAGAAACACCATATTGATATCAGGTTCGGGATTCAGAACTTCAAAAGGCTCCAGAGTAGAAAAAATCCCGGCTAATTTCCGAGCTTTGATATGATCTTCCTCCAGGCGCGGCCGCTCCTGTTCCAGCGCCACCAACCCGGCGGCGGCCAGGATACCGGCCTGCCTCATTCCTCCACCCATAATTTTCCTTTTATAGAATGCCTCGTCGATGAAATCCTTCGGGCCGCAAAGCAGACTTCCTACCGGTGCACCAAGACCTTTTGACAGGCAGAACATTAAAGAATCCGCTTGAGCGGCAATTTCGGCAGGGTCCACTTTCAGCGAAACTGCCGCATTGAAAAGCCTGGCACCGTCGAGATGAACCGGCAGACCTGCAGATGCAGCACCATGCTTGATTACCGCCATGCTCTCAATCGGCTGAACCGTTCCATCGGATAAAGCGTTTTCAAGGCAGATAAGGGAGGGAACCGGGAAATGCTGATCCGCCTCGGGACGTATCCGGGGAGCTATATCGGTCCACTCAGCCCAGTTTGAATCGGCCGGTACGAAGGGCCGCAGGAATGCGCCGCTGATATGAGCCGAAGCACCGGCTTCATGCTGAATGATATGAGTGTTCTCGTTGAGATAAACCTCACCGCCCCTTGGAACCCAGGTGAAGAGGGCTAACTGGTTGGCAAATGTACCTGAGGGTGTAAACAGCGCGGATTCTTTACCGGTAATTTCTGCAGCTCGGCGCTCGAGGGCTATAAGGGTGGGGTCCTCCCGGAGAACATCATCCCCCACTTCGGCTTCGGCCATGGCTTTTCGCATTGCGGAGGAGGGACGGGTTACGGTATCAGAGCGGAAATCAATCATAATTGGAGTTTACACGGGGTGATGAAGGTCAGCAATCAGAGGCCCCTCGCCGATAATCTAACAGGAGCACTGATTCATGAAAAAAGCGGAAGAAGAATCCATCCTGATCGTTGATGACGATATTACGGCCCTCACACTATACGAAATGATACTCAAGAATGCCGGCTACGAAAGAGTTATCGTTTCGAGTGACGGACGTGAAGTGTCAGACCGACTTCGTGACAACAATATTTCCCTCGTACTGCTGGATATCAATATGCCCGGAATGAGCGGTATTGAGGTTTTGGAAGTTATTACTGAGGACCACCCGAGTCTTCCGGTTATCATGATTACCGGCGATGAAGACCTGCAGACGGTTGTGCGCTGCATGAAGATCGGTGCCTATGATTATCTGATCAAACCGCCTGACAACACTCGTCTGGTTACTGCCGTTCACCATGCTCTGGAATGGCGCGATCTAAACAGTGAACTTTCTGCGATGGGTAACCGGGTACTGAATCGGGACTCCCTTGAAAAACCCGGAGCATTTGCGACGATGGTAACCGGCTCCGACTCCATGCTGGCAGTTTTCCAGTATGTGGAAGCGGTTGCCGTAACTAGCCGCCCGATACTGATTACCGGAGAAAGCGGAACCGGCAAGGAACTGCTGGCCAGAGCTATCCATGATTCCAGCGGGCGAACCGGTGCGTTGGTAACGGTAAATGCCGCCGGTCTGGACGACGCACTGTTTTCCGATACTCTGTTCGGCCACCGGAAAGGCGCTTTCACCGATGCTGCCACTGACCGGCCGGGCCTTGTAGAGAGAGCCGCCGGAGGAACCCTTTTTCTCGATGAAATCGGTGATCTTGCACCGGCATCACAGGTAAAACTTCTGCGGCTGCTACAGGAACGGGAGTATTATCCCCTCGGTTCCGACGAACCCCTTACAACCGACGCACGTATTGTTGCGGCCACCTGTATCGATCTGGCATCCAGGATAGAAGACGGGCGTTTCCGCCGGGACCTCTTTTTCCGGCTCATGGCCCACCAGGTTACTCTTCCGCCCTTGCGTGACCGCAGGGAGGATCTGATGCCTCTGGCTGAAGCCTTTCTGAAAGAAGCGGCCGGGGAGCTCGGCAGGAATGAGCCCAGGCTTCCACCCGAGCTTGAGGCCATGATGAATCTCTACGACTTTCCCGGGAATGTGCGGGAACTTCATTCCCTGATATTTGATGCTCTCAGTCGATCTTCGGGTTCAGCACTTAATCTGGCACCATTCCGATCTCTGGTTGGAAGTAATGAATTGCCTGACATTCGGGAATCCATTGGAGAGGCAAACTTTGACTATGACGGCCTTGTTGACCTCTTTGGACATTTCCCGACTGTAAAAGAAGTTACGGATATCGTTTTCGATGCTGCTCTCGCCAAGGCTGCCGGAAATCAATCTCTGGCATCGAGACTGTTGGGGGTTAATCAATCAACCCTGAGCCGAAGAATCTCCAAGAGCGGTAGTTAAACCTCTCTACTGAGTCTCTGTCAGGCTGTAATTGGACACCAGTATCTCCAATTGGCCGATAATATCATTCGTTTCAGTATTGGATTGCAGCAGAGCCGTGGCGGCATTGCCAATGGTTTGTGTCTGACTCTTCACTTCATCCACGGCTTCCAGAACATTTTCACTGGCTAATCTGAGTTCTTTGACTGCGGTGAGAATCTCAGTATTTCCGATTCTCATTTCTTCTGAACCCTGACTCACAGCATCACTTACCTGGCTCATGGTTCCCAGTGATTCTCTAACCGCAGCGGAAATCTTACCAAATTGTCCGATGAAACCTTTCAGCCCTGATATCACAGTGCTTATCTCTTCAACCAGCCGATTGGTTTCATCAAAATCTGCCTGGGTGGAAACTGATTGCCGATCTACGACATCGATGGAGGAAGTGAGGAGTTCCAGATTCTGATTAATGGTTTTTGACTGAAGTGATGATGTTTCAGCGAGTTTGCGAATCTCATCGGCAACGACACTGAAACCCCTGCCGGCATCACCGGCGTGGGCGGCTTCAATTGCTGCATTCATGGCCAGGAGGTTGGTTTTCGAAGACACTGAAGCTATGAGTTTATTGGCTTCACTGAGGTGTGTTGAGTATTCGGCCACTTCTTTTATCTTTGTTCCCATTTCCTGAAGAGCCTTCATACTGAGATTATTCTGAGATTTCAAATTCTCACTCTTCTGGAACACCAGGCTCGTTTCGTCGATTACATGGCCTACTTTATCATCCAGCTCTTCTATCTGTCCTCCGGTGGACCCCACTTGTTCTTTCTGAGTTTTGATAGATGAGTCCAGGGAATCGATGTTTCTGGCCAACTCTTCTACCGCCGCCGAAGTTTCCTCAACAAAGGCCGTTTGATTTACAACTTCGTCATGAGAGAAGTCGGTCTTGGTAACTATGGTATTTATCGCCTCAGATACTTTTTCGACAGTCTGACTGAGATTTTCCTTGGAAACCTTCATTGTACCGGTGGCGGTATGAATACGGCCCAGGCCACCGTCCAATGTATCGAAGAATCGGCTTGCGGTGCTGGTAAGCTGCCCCAGCTCGTCCCGTGAATTGGATACGGCGCGAATTCTCAGGTCTCCTTTCATTCCTTTTAAAAGAAGGGTCTGTAATTCGGAAACCGGTTTGAGAAAGAAGCGAACCAGCATCATCAGGAGCAACACCGATACCAGAATGGAGAAGGCTCCGGCGACAAGGTTTACGGCCATGGAACTGACCGGCGGAGCCGGTCCTATTTCAATTCGTAGAGAATGAGTACGATTAACAACCATGAGAAACAGCGTGATTCCGAAAATCATTGAAGCTGTCAAACCGATGAGCTTGAATTTCAAAGTAAACAAGGTACTGTTGGTTTCAAGGCCGTGATGCAGTGTAAATTTCTCTACTGCCTGAATATGAATAAGAAAAAGTGGTGTCAGAATAATCAAATCGAAGGAGAGCATATAAAGTCCGATATACAAATGGCTGTCCGGCAGATCGAACACCATGATGAATCTCAGAACAGTCAGGGTTAACCCGATGTGCAACGCTGCAATTATCAGATAGACGACGGGTGCCGTCAGCAGTGAACGGACGGCGGCTTCGACACTGTGATGGTCGGTTTTTGCGGCATTTATCCGCCTGCCATAAACTGTAGCGTACATCGCCGAGGCGATAATTGTCTCTGCAGCCATAAGACCGAGCATAGCCGGATTTGTCATCAGAATGATCAGTTGATGTAACGAAATTACACCGGTAAGAATACTGAACGGTGCAAGAAGTATCATGGGCAGGAAGAACAGGGGAATGAGTGTTGACAGAAGGCGTCCCAGGGTTCTTTGGGATTTAATATTCACTAGTGACTCCGATAATCTCTTTCTTGAATTAGCTTCAACAAAGAACAGTTGTATGAACTATTATCCATATACTATTAATGAACAGCAACCGAGTCAAATTTGTTTTTATTCACCTTAATCCGATAGGCCGGGGGCGGCAAACCCATTTACCGTCTTTACGGTCGGCTTTGACATCGGCGAAAACGACCTTTCTGTTATCATGATGGTGAGACGCCTTAAGGATTCGGCTACTGCGCTCCGCGTTGTCGAATCTTCATCCCGAAGCTTTCAAGGGTGAAATGTAGAGAACCTTCGAGGCGTCAGAGGTCAATTCCTCACAAAAAAGCCGGTCCAGGGCGACGAGGAAGGCCGCCAGAGTATTTCACAGCTGACCCGGTGGACCGAAAGAAGTGCTCGTATCTGCGATCGATTGAAATTCTCCCGAAGTCGGTCCTTTTAAGATAACATGAATATGAGCCCCGACTCTTCCAATGGAGGCCGTATGAACGATTCCTGGAAAATATTTATTGACCTGGGTCTGATTGGCGCTGCCCTGATGACCGCGACTTTCCTCAGGGCCAAGATTCGCTTTTTTCAACGATTTCTCATCCCCAATGCTCTCACGGCCGGTTTCATATTGATGCTGGTATACAACCTTCTCAGGATGCCCCTGAACCTGGAAACCGTCCGTTTGGATCATTTGGCCTATCACCTGCTCAATTTGAGTTTCGTTGCCATGGCTCTCCGTAAGCCCCGACCGAAAAAATCGCGACGACCCGGGGGTGCTCTGCCTCTGGCCCTGGGGGTTCTCACTCATTACGGTATTCAGGCCACGATTGGTTTGGGACTCACTCTTGTTCTTGCG
>RCND010002544.1_pt1 | contig 10035 bp, 10 predicted proteins | sample 2041351 | NCBI WGS metagenome assembly RCND01 (sample SAMN09708230, study PRJNA481090) | Marine sediment metagenome, whole genome shotgun sequencing project. | biome: marine sediment; feature: ocean; material: sediment; isolation source: Sewage treatment plant 12B marine sediment (STP12B) ...
CATGCCCCAAGAGATCAATCCATTCGCCTCTGCGTTCGATCCAGCGCCCGCGGAGCCTTTGTTTTCGTACTCACGAAATAGTGTGAGGACGATTGGTAAAGAAACTAAGAATGCACCGATGCCCAATACGCGGTAGCCGGTGCGCCAGCCATAATTGGATATTAGAAATTCGACGACCGGCGGAAGAATGAATGCACCCAAACCAGTACCGGCCATTGTTATGCCGATAGCTTTACCGCGGTTTTTTTGGAACCAGCCGTTTAGTACGCCAGTCCACACAATGGGCAGAGAGCCTGCTCCAAGGATTGCCAGTACCGCGAAACTGGCGTACCAAAAAGTCAAAGAACCCGTATTGAAGGAAAGCAGAACATAGCCGGCTGAATGCCCGACAAGTCCAAAGACTCCTATTTTCCGAAGACCGTACTTTTCGACCAAGGATCCGACGACTGGCCCAGTGACTAAACCGAAGCACAAGAGAACCGTATAGCTCAGAAAGAACTGCGGCGCGCTCCATCCAAACTCGGCGGTTACCGGCCCAACAAAGAACCCCTGCGTATACATTGTGAGCGTAAATATGCCGCACATAGTTCCTATGGTTGCGGCAAACAATGGCTTCCAGCCGTTCCGGAATTCACTCATCTTTTGGTACCCTTGCTTGATCGGGCTAATAGCCCCGACCGTGGAATCACTCAACCGGCCGTCGCGCTCGCGAGGTCGCATCCCGACTATCATTCGATCGGATGGAACAGTCCGTTGTGAAACAACGCATTGCTGAAGAAACCAGTCTAAGCAGGTAGCAGATGAATGTTAATAGTCTCAGAGAGGGCCCCTGCGTTCTCATTTCGTGCTCAATCAACCCTAAGAGACACTCTATTATTTCGCCTCTCGTAGATGATTGGCTAGACGCATGAAGAATGTGACGACACCGAGTTCTCTCCAAATTTCTTATAATTAGGGAAATCGTTATGAACATACTTACTAAATTGCGCATCGCGTCGACTATCGTCGTCGTTGGCTTCGCGGGTCTGGTTCACGCCGAAACGCCATCTGAATACACTCACGAAATCGCGCCTGGTGTATACAGCTTCAGCGGAGGGAGTGGATATCACAGCATGTTCGTAGTGACTGACGAGGGCGTGGTTGCCTTTGAAACGGTCAGTTCGGACCATGCCACAAAGATGCTCGCGGCAATCAGCGAAGTGACCGATCAACCCGTCAAGTTCGCGTTTCATTCACACAATCACTGGGATCACTCTAGTGGTGGAAAGGTTTTCCAGAACAAGGGCGCGCAAACCGTCATGCACAAGCGGGCAGCAGAATGGTTGGCAGCCAATCCTGGGCAGGACACGTCTCCGCCTGATGTGGTATGGGATGGAAGTCACCATGAGATCGAAATCGGTGATCTGACCATCGAACACCACTATCTGGGTCTCAATCATGGGCTCGGGATGACAATTTTTGTCATCCCGGAAAAACACGTTGCCTATATCGCAGACGTCGTCACACCCAATCGAGTCGGATTCAATATCATGCCCGACTTCAATATTGGTGAGACCGAGCGAACACTGGGTGAAATCCTTGAGCTCGAGTTCACAGTTGCGGTCTGCTCACACAGCGCGCTTGTTGCCACAGAAGTGCCACTCGGATGCAACAAAAAACATGTCGAAGAAGAACGACAGTTTTACGGTGACTTACGAAACGCCATCTTTGCTGAGTTTCAAAAAGGAACGCCGGCTGATGATATTCCAGGTGCCGTCGAGTTGCCGCAATACGCACATTGGGCACACTATGACGACTGGCTCGAAATGAATGCGTGGCGTATTTTGCTAGACCTTTGGATGGGGCCGTACCCTTGGATGCCTGCGGATTAGCGGTAGCCAGATGCTCGTCAATCATTCTAGTCGAGAATTGTCGTTGTGGAATTTTGCATATTGAGCTGAAGCACAGACCAACAAACGATATTCGGATCACTTAGTGGGCTTATTGGGCTCGGAAGCACATGCAAATAGTAGGGTGATATGGCAACTAAGAAGTATTGACACCTTGCGAGTGCTCGATCCATGATTGATGTTCAGAAGTATGTCTCAATTCGATCCATCATCGGGGCAGAAGGGATGCACTCCACTCACACACTGGAAACATGTAATCGTCGGATACCAAACCAATCCATCTGCCACTTTCAAGAGGCTGACCCCCTATTTACATGTTTACAACTAAAAACTTAGTGCTTGATCAAAGTCGTTAATTATCTGGTCGATCTTCTCTAAACCGACAGAACATCTAACTAAACCATCAGGCATGCCCAAAGCTGCGCGTTCTCTGGGTGTACATTCAACGTGGCTTGTTGTAGAAGGTGTTCCAACCATAGTTTCCACAGAACCTAAAGTGGAAGCCAATACCGCCAAATTAAAGCGGGAAAATAATTTATAAAGATCGTTTTCACCCCCCTTTAATGAAAAGCTGAGTAGGCCCCCAAACCCTTTCATCTGTTTGCGTGCCAAATCGTGTCTCTCGTGGCCCTCTAAACCAGGATAATTCACAGCATCGATTTTCGGATGATCTCTTAGCCATAAGGCCAGATCATGAGCATTCTGATTGTGTCTTTCCATGCGCACATCAAGAGTTCTCATTCCTCTGGTGATTAGATAGGCTGTCATAGGGCCTAAGCATGCACCCTGTATTTCTTTGTGCTGCATGATGGTATCTGCATATTTATCGTCAAAACATGCCACACCTCCTAGAGCATCGGCATGTCCACCAAGAAATTTAGTGGCACTATGAATCACGATGTCTGCCCCTAGTAAGATAGGTTTTTGATTAATGGGTGTTGCAACAGTATTGTCAATTACTACGGCTGCGCCAACGTGATGCGCCATTGCTGATAATTTTTCGATGTCCTGAATTTTCAACATCGGATTAGTTGGTGTTTCGAGATACAGTAGGTCACAGCCCTTGCTTACTTCTTTTTCAAATTCTCTCTCATCTAGAGTGTCAACCATAGTGACAACAACACCCCATTTGGGAAAGATGCGAGTGAATAAATGTCCTGCACCACCATAAGTGTCTTTGCCTACAATAATGCGATTGCCCGGTGATAAGATCGCAAATAACACATTACTAATTGCTGCCATGCCACTAGAAAAACTTGTGGCATTATCAGAGCCTTCTAAACGTTTCATTTCTTTTTCAAAATCCGAAGCAGACGGGTTTGATGAATTTCGTGCGTATAACGCACTTTTACCTATACCCTTGGCCAAAGCTTCCCATTTGGCCAGTTCATGTTGACGATTTACAACATTGAAGGAGATAGTAGAAGCGAGTAATTCATCATCAAGATTGCGCATTTTATGCCTTTCGAAGTTAAGAATACTGAACTACCCCCAATCTATGGTCACTGGCTTGAGCCTTGGTGAGACTAGGAAAGATTTCTGAAAAACTGATGAACACAGAAACGATATGTGAATCGCTCCCGATTCTCTAGACACTTACCAGTCGTTCTGTAAATTTCTATTCATACTCTACCGGCGACAGCAGATTATTGAAACTGTTTCGCCGTTTGCTGTTGTAGACTATTTCGATGTAATCGACGATGTCGGTGCGTGCATCGTTCCTTGTGGAGTAGATATGTCGCTTGATGCGTTCACGTTTGAGTAACTGGAAGAAGCTCTCGGCATCGGCATTGTCGTGGTAATTACAGCGACGACTCATGCTGGCTTGCAAGCCGTGGAATTCGAGAAATTCCTGCCTTCGGCAGTGTAAAAGTCAGTAACGTAATGTCCCAACTAGTACATAGAATTTGGGCGGTACTTGCTTCGCATGATTACCTGACGATCACTGTCCCACGCAATGGGACAACACCCCAAAACCAAAAAAGCTCAATCACCGCTAAGTGATTAAGCTTTTTGAAAAATTTGGCGCGCCCGGAGAGATTCGAACTCCCGACCACCTGGTTCGAAGCCAGGTACTCTATCCAGCTGAGCTACGGGCGCATTGGTTGGCGCTAAGAATACACACTCTTTATCATGTAGCCATCAAATTTTTTCAGGAGAGCGACAATGGCCGGTGGCTTTGCCAAAGATGGCGCAGTGCAGGACCAGATCGACGCCACTGTCGAGGACGCGGTTAAGCGGGCTCGCAGCAATATGCCACAGGGCGAGAGCCTGCGGAACTGCGAAGAGTGCGACGCCGCTATACCGGATGCCCGGCGAGAAGCGGTGCCCGGGGTACGCTTGTGCATCGCCTGCCAGTCCGAACGCGATGCAAAGGACAAGGCAGCCGGGGGTATCAATCGCCGCGGCAGCAAAGACAGCCAGCTGCGGTAACTAGGCTCGAGAGGCGTAGTAGCCAGCAATTATCGGGTCAGCCGCGACTCTTTCCGCATGTGCAGCCAATCCCGGCGCCAGTCGATCAAGTATGTCGGTCGGCACATGGTCGAGCACTCCGGCACGCAATGCGCGCATCTGTACGAAGGCTTTGATGTCTGCAATGGTTAGTTTGCCATCGGCAAAATACTCTCCCCCACCACGGATCAATAGCTCTTCGAGACCTTTCAGATAGATCGTCATTCGACCTTCGACCAGTTTCTCGCGTGCCTGTTTGAGCGCGTCACCTTCGAGAAAGAAAGTCTGCACGATGTGATTGGTCAGGTCTTCCAGTGCCTCAACCACCTCGTCGCAATAAAGGGCCTGCAGGTCATCCGACGGATACAAGCCCGCCATCTTTCCGATATAGCGACCGATTGCGTTCGACTGCGTGATCTGGGCGCCGTCGATGGTAAGTATTGGCACTGCGTAGAAGCGAAAACCTGATTGCGCCGCACTGAAATCAGGAAATGCCAGACGCTCGTCTTCGAATTCGATACCGGCTGCGTGCAACGCAATTCGAATAGCTTCGCCACGACCACCATCGAAATCGAAATAAGTAAGCTTGTAACTGGCCATAATATCTATTTCCCATTAAACAAAAGAATCATCAACTAGGATGAGTTCTTTATTGCTGCAACCTGTCGACGTGCACGAATGCGTCGGAAATCTTCCATACTTTGCATCGTCAAGGTATCACTGGTCTTGATACGCTCGTCCATCACAGCATCAACGGCCGGAGCATTTTCAAGCTTAAGCCGATAGCGGCCGAGTGAAATGATGTCGTTACTGCGGAGAATCGCTTTATGTACGACTTTTGAATTTACGGTTGTACCGTTGGTGCTGTTCAAGTCGAGCAAGACAATGGCATTCGAATAAACCTGCAACATCGCATGCGTCTTACTGACGTACGAATCATCTATGTTGATATCGGCAAGATCGGTGCGCCCAATAATATACTTGCGTTCGGTCAGCTCGTAGTCGCCAACCGTTTTGCCATCGTGAGTTACGACGATTCGCGGAACCTGCTTCGCCGTGTCGAGCTCAGTCATGCGTTCCAAAACACCCATCGCATGTTTGTTCAGACCACCAGGCCAGCCGCGGGATTTTTCACGAAGCGTTGCACAAACCTCTGCAGGAAATACTTTTTTGCTGTGCTCGCTACCTGCTGCAATCAAACGTGTTCGCAAATAGATCATCGTTTCCTGCGCCGACAGCGGGTTCAACGTGTACGTTGCCGGCCGTCGTCGCGCGAGGCAACGCATGCTGTCTTGTTGCAGCAAAGCGGACATAGATCCTTTGCCCGTCAATACGATACGCAGCGCGACGTCACTGCCGGCATCCAACGAGGACAGCCAATCCAGCAGGCGCAAGGTACTCGTTGAGGCGCGATCCGCGTTGTCTATAATCAGTATCGGCGCATGTCCCTCAAGAGTTTGCTTGGTCATATAGCTATTGAGCTGTTGCAGCAAAAGCTCGTCATGTTGCGAGACACTTTCAATACCAAATTGGGACAGCATGCCGTTCATCAGGCCACGCGGCGCCAAGTGAGTGCCATCAAGTATTGCTACAACCGAGTTAAGGGCGGACCAGTCCCGCTGCGCCTTAACGATGGTGCTCTTTCCCGAACCAGCGGGCCCTTGCAACAAAGCAATGCCGTTTGGCTGCGCCAGAGCCGAAGCCAGAAACCGCATAGCGTCCTGATGTGATTGATAGGCAACGATCAACGACGGGTCGGCGTGCTTGCCGAACGCCTTGCTAGCTAAAGAAGATTCGTGAATTGGCATTAGTTTTTCTTATTTTTATTATTGGTCACATTATGCCCTTCTGCGCCCCTCGGCGTGCCCAAGATTGCATAATCTGGATAATCCTAACAACAGTTTAGCACTCTCAAATTCGTTAGAATGATGTATTCCCACGTTTTTCTGCTGGCCGACTCATTGACTGAAGCCCTTATTGCCCTATCAATCGCAGCCAGCGTACTGCTCGGCTCGCCCGGCCCCGCTACGCTATCGCTTGCCGCTGTCGGCGCAACGGCCGGGGTCGCCAAAGGTTTGCCGTATCTCGCCGGCATTCTGGTCGGTCTTGCCTGCGCGATGGCGGGCGCCGTCATAGGCGTAGCCGCGATTTTCGTGCAGTGGCCGCAGGCGAAACTAGTCGTGCAGATTCTCGGCGCAATCTATCTTGCCTACATTGCATATCGCATCGCATTCGCACCCATTATCAATGCGGATAATGACGGCGAGTCCACAGCACCCGGGTTCAGGGAGGGTGTTGTGCTTAATATTTTGAATCCCAAGCTGTACGCCGGCTTCTTCGTGCTGTTCAGCCAGTTTCTTCTGCCCTTGCCGAACGCCGCAGCACAATACGCAGCGACTGCTGTAGTCATGTTCCTCATCGGCATCGTGGTCGACTCGATATGGCTGGGAATAGGCTCGACCATTCAAGCGCTGTTCGCGCACCCCAGGTACGCACGCAGCGTGCGAGTACTGTTCGGGCTGTCGATAGTTGTCGCGACTGCTTGGGCATTGCTTCCCTAGATTGTTACTCTAGTTCGAATGGATATCGACCAGCACATACGCCGTCAAGACCTCAAACGCTACGCCTTGCAATGCGGACTGGCGGGCGTCGTCGTCCTCATGTTGCTGCTGGTTCTCGATACCGTGACTCAAACGGTCCTTATCGCATCTCTGGGTGCGAGCGCATTTATCGCTTTCGCCATACCTCGTTCAAAATTGTCCGGCCACCGACATATGATCGGCGGCTATGTTGTCGGCATGCTCGCCGGGATTGTGACGGCTTCGTTGAATCACTGGATCGACCCACCCGGTGGTTGGGACCATGCGGTAATGGTCGTGTTCGGTGCGCTGGCCATTTCTCTGGCGATGTTCCTGATGGTGATAACACGCACCGAGCATCCGCCCGCAGCAGCCTTGGCGTTGGGCCTGGTACTCAATGAGTGGAATTTCATGACTTTGCTGGTCGTATTGGCCGGCGTAGTGCTTTTGAGTGTCATCAAGCGGCTCGTGTTGCCCTTTCTTCTCGATCTCTTCTAAAATTTAGTTGCTAACATATGTTTGTTTATCTAACATATGTTGAATATGTCTAGCCGCGAACAACAAGTCCTCGCACTCATCCGGGAAGACCCTATGACGCCGCAGCAGAGCATCGCGGCTCGGCTGGGGATTACCCGTTCCGCAGTGGCTGGCCACATCATGAATCTCAGCAATAAGGGCCTGATCAAGGGACGCGGCTACGTTCTAAGCGACGCGCCGTTTGTTGCAGTGATTGGTGGCGCCAATATCGACATTCACGGCAGATCGAAGCAAGCGCTTCGGAGCAACGATTCGAATCCGGGCAGCGTGCAAATTGCGGCCGGCGGCGTGGCCAGAAATATTGCTGAAAACCTGGCCCGACTGGGTGCCGACACACGCCTTATCTCCGCGGTCGGTGACGATCACCATGGGCAGGTACTCATGCGCCTTTCACGTGATGCCGGGATCAACGTACAGAATGTTCTCGAGATCCCATCAGCCGCAACGTCCACCTATCTCTCGGTACTCGATAATTCGGGCGACATGCTGGTTGCGATCAATGACATGAGCATCATCGACAACTTGACGGCCGACAGACTGCAGCCGCTGCAGGCAATGCTAAAACAGTCTTCACTGATCGTGCTCGACGCCAATCTTCCTGACGACACAATCGCCTGGCTGACTGAAACCTTTTCGGACACGCCAATCTTCGCCGACACCGTATCAACGGCCAAGGCGCCGCGGTTGAAACCCCATTTGCAACACATCCATACGTTGAAGACCGGCACCATTGAAGTCGAAGCACTGGTCGGGCAAGAAGTCCGCAGCAAAGCGCAGCTAGTGAAGGCTGCGAACATGCTGCACGACGAGGGACTGACGCGCGTTTTTATCACTCGCGGCGAGAAAGGTGTTTTCTTTAGTGTCGAGGGGAAGCACGGCATGCAGAAAGCCCAACGCAACAAAGATGAAATTCTCAATGCCGGCGGTGCGGGCGACGCTTTTCTCGCAGGCCTCGCCTATACCTGGTTAGAGAATTGGAAATTGCAGGAATCAGTGCAGTTTGCACTCGCGGTGGCCGGGATCACTCTGTCGCATTCCGGAACCAGCAACCCCGCGCTGTCGCTCGGTCTTGTGCAGCGCGCCATGGAGAAGAAACATGCTTGATATTGCGACAGAAGTGTCTGACGCACTGAGTTCCAACAAACCTGTGGTCGCTCTCGAGTCGACCATTATCAGTCACGGCATGCCGTATCCGCGGAACGTCGAAACCGCCATGGCCGTTGAAGAAGCGGTACGTGCAGGCGGAGCCATTCCCGCGACTATTGCTGTATTGGATGGAAAACTAAAAGTTGGACTGTCGGCCGACGAAATCAAGAACCTCGGGCAACTGGGCATGGATGCAATCAAATGCAGCCGACGTGATCTGCCGTTTGTTGTTGCACGAAAAATGAATGGAGCCACGACGGTCGCTGCGACAATGATCATTGCAGCGATGGCGGACATCCGGGTGTTTGCGACCGGCGGTATCGGCGGTGTGCATCGCGGTGCCGAAGATACGATGGATATTTCCGCGGACCTTGAAGAGCTTGCCCTTACCAGCGTTGCCGTGGTGTGCGCGGGCGTAAAATCGATTCTTGATATTGGCCGTACGCTCGAGTATCTCGAAACCAAGGGTGTTCCGGTGGTCGGCTATCAAACCGATACCTTGCCCGCGTTCTATTCACGCAGCAGTGGCTTCCCGGTCGACTATCGAGCAGATACCGCGGACGAAGTAGCCGCAGCGATGCAGGCAAAATGGAACATGGGCCTCGACGGCGGCATGCTCATCGGCGTTCCGGTTCCTGAAGAGCATGCGCTGCAAGCAGAGGAGATCGACGGCGTGATCGTTGCTGCCATTGCTGAGATGCAAGCCCAGGGCATCACCGGTAAAGACACAACGCCCTATCTGCTTGGCAGTATTGTTGAGCGAACCGGCGGCAAGAGTCTGGACACAAATATTCAACTGGTGTTGAACAACGCCCGAGTGGCGGCAGCCATAGCGACCCAATTCGCGTCTAAATAGCTGTAATACCGGTCATTTCTGTGGAAGCCGTCATATTCCCTAATTGACGAGTCGGCCATACTAAGCGCGATATGGATGGCATAACCCCACAGATCACCTTGTACTTGCTCGGCGCCGCTACCGCAGGCGCTGCAGCGCTTTGGCTGATCATGAGCAAGATGAGCCGGCGCCGTCTCAAAGATTCAGCTGATGAGTGGCAGGACAACGTCGATACTGTCGTTCGCACTCGAGATCGACTGATAAACGAGGCTGACGCCCTACGCTCGAATATCGAGTCACAGCAAGTCACCATGACGCATCACGAGCACGCCGTCGCCCGTGCCGAAGTTGACCTGGAGTCCAGTCGCGAGCAGGAAAAGCAGCTGGCGAAGGATCTCTTTACCCTGCGTACCGAGCGCGAAGAAACGAAGCGTAAAATGACTGCGTTTCAAGAAGCTCTGGTCGCTGTCAAACAGCAGGCTCAGGAAATTCAAACCGAATTTCTTAAATCACGAGAGTTTTACAAGAACGAGTTAACCAAGGCATTTGAACGCCGACGCGCCGTTGAAATTCGACTCGATGATGCGCGCGCGGAGCA
>RCND010002547.1_pt1 | contig 10033 bp, 8 predicted proteins | sample 2041351 | NCBI WGS metagenome assembly RCND01 (sample SAMN09708230, study PRJNA481090) | Marine sediment metagenome, whole genome shotgun sequencing project. | biome: marine sediment; feature: ocean; material: sediment; isolation source: Sewage treatment plant 12B marine sediment (STP12B) ...
GCCGACCCCCGCCTGGACAAAGAAGAGGCCGTATCCGTCCGGCCTGACTTCAGAGGGGCTTTCCCCTGCCAGCGTTCCGCTTTCGAGCGCGGATCTTATCTCTGGAAATACCTTCTCGGCGCCTTTCTCCAGCCTTAGATCGATACGGTACCGCGGCCAGCAAGGTCCGTCAGTGATTATGACGAGACGGGGCGCGGAGCAGATATCGACCCCCAGGGTATCGAGGAGCCTGACGAGTTCCGCTGCGGCAGCTCTGTAAGTCTCCTCGCCGGCATTTTCGACGGAGAGTATCGAGACCCTGACCGGAGACATCGCGTCTTCACAGGCAGGTTCGGTATATGTTCCAAGGGAGATCGTGTCCGCGGAACATCCGCCGACCGGCTTCTTCGACTGCGAGCGGCTGTCGCCTGTGCAGGCGCAAAGGCACAGCGCACAGAAAAGGATGGAAATGACCGGTATGACGGTTCGCATCGCAGTCCGCCGATTCTACATATCGCCGTACTTGGAAGGTGGCTTGAGCCAGGCCTGGATACCGATCCTCAGGTCGACGGAGGAGAACCTCTCTTCGAGAGGATCGCCGTTGCTGTCCTGGATGGCGTCATATGCCGAGCTCTCGAGGAACGATGAATCGTACTTCGACCTGTCGAGAGTCGTCAGGAAAGTACTCTCGAGGAACATCGTGAGGTTGTCCTTGATCCTCGACTCGAACTGCATGAGAAGCATCGCCTGGAGGCCGTCGATCTTGCCGCCGGCCCTGGCGATGTTCGTGTAGCCGTACCCGAATCCCGCGCCGATATAGGGACGGAATATATTGTTGGAGGGCCAGAGGTTCCTCTTGCCCACAAGCATGAAGTTGTAATGAGTCATGTCACCCTCGAAGTCCTCGTAGGCGTTCTCATACTTGAAGCTCTGATATCGCGTGAAGTCGAACCACAGCTCGAGGCCCCACTTGTGCTGGGAAAAGGCCCTTCCGATAGACATGCTGAAACTCACTCCGGTGGAGAGTTCGCATCTTCCCTGGGTCTTGAGCTCGGTGTTGAGGTTCTCCATGAAAGGATAGCTCCCTCCGACCGTTGCTTTCAGAAAGACGTTGCCGTCCTGGGCTATTGTGGGACTGTTCTGGGCGGCTGCGGGCACCGACAGTGCGGCGACCAGCAGAAGAACTGCTGCCATCTTTGTAAACGATCTCATTTCATTTACCCCCTGTCCTCGTCGGTTTCGGATATTGTGCGCCCTGGGGCTCCTTCCGCACCGGGAAGGTGGCTTTCAATCCAGTTTCGAAGTTCCGTTATGTCAATCAGCCCCACAGTCCTGTCTGCGGCTCCATCGGGTGTGAATGCGGCAAGCACCGGAACACTCCTGATCTCCATGGCCGTCACAGCCCTGGGACTTTTTGTAACATCCATCTTGTAGAACTGCGCTCTGCCGAGATAGTCCGGGCCGATCTCGTTGATCAGGCCGTGCATCACCTGGCAGCCCGAGCACCAGTTGTTGAAGAAGAGAACGAACGTGGGTATTTCAGGGCCCTTGACCGTCTCTTCGAATATCTTATCGGGCAGGGGCTCGGGCTCTCCCGGTTTCGTCTCCAGCCCCAGCAGCCTCTGTATAAAACCCATCTGATCTCCATGAACAGTGCCTGAAAACAGAATTATGAGGCGAAAGCTCGCCCCGAGGACTATAATATACAGGATTGCTCCGGATTTAACAAGGTGGTGAAGCATTGAAACGCTCAATATTGGTCGCAATGGCCCTGCTTCTCGTATCGCTGTCATCGTATGCGGGGGAGGTCACGCCGGCAGGGCTTCTGCCAGCGGAAAAGGACCTCGATGGCTGGAAGATGGACGGGGAAGCACTCTTTTATACCGCGGATAACCTCTGGGAGTATATAAACGGCCAGGCCGAGACATTCCTGATGTATGAATTCCACGAAGTGGCGGCGCAGCACTATCTGAACGCCTCGGAACTCGAGATCAAGGTCGAGATATACGAACACGGCAATTCCCTTATGACTTTCGGGATCTACTCGCAGTTCCGGTCCCCCGAGGGCGCGTACCTCGATTTCGGAAACGAGGCCTTTGGTGACGAGTATTCGATCCACTTCTGGAAGGGACGCTTCTACGTGAATGTCTACGCATATGACGAGGGCGAGGAGAGCGCCGCGGCGATGAAGACATTCGCCGGTATCGTGGCGGAAAGGATCCCCGATGAAGGGGGCGAGCCGAAAGAGACCGGGCTGTTCCCTCGCGGCGGATTCATCAAAAAGAGCATCACCTATGTCAGCGAAGGGGTGATGGGAAGCGGGAAGTTCCCGCCGGCATTCACGGGTGAATACCTCTTTGGCGAGAAGAAGGGAAAGCTATATCTGTTCCCTCTCGAATCGAACAAGGCCGCTGAAGATCTTTTCGGCTGGTACACCGGTGAGCTCGGGGCGACCATCGGGCAAGCCTCAGCCGGGACGTCGAAGTTCGCGGTGGCTGAAGGAGAAGCGCCTTACAGAGGGACGGTCAAGGTCTTCAAGTTCGGGAAATTCATGGGTATCGTCACCGGATTCGAGGCCGGTTCGAAGAACGCGGCCGCGCTTGCCGGCGCGACAGTGGCGCTTATCGAAGAATCATGAGGCAAGAAGTAATACTTCGTCCCACAGTGACAGGATATAAAAAGGGGCCGGGATTTCCCGGCCCCTTCTGTCTGTCATTTTAAATCGAGCAAGAGCGCTATTCTGTGTACAGACTCTTGATCGCTCCCCATGAAGCTGAGGCAGTCGCGGTTTCATTACATTCAGGGTCCACGCCATCGACATAGTTGACGTAGAGGTTGTTGAATATGACCGCAGGGTAGATCACCCTGGGGCCCGTGCATTCGGTGAAGTTAGGTCCGTCGGCAGCAGGATGCGGAACGAGCGCGACCATGTTCTGGTTGCCGCTCGTATCGATCATCAGGGCCTGGTAGATCCAGGTCCAGCCTTCCTGGCAGGTGAGCCAGCAGAAGCTGACGCCGGTAGTCGGATGGCCGATGATGGCGGCCGAGGCATCCGGATGGGGAGTCAGGGTCGCCATGATCAGGGACGCATCGGCGGGCATCTGGACCATAAACTCGGCGCAGAACGTGCCGCCCTCTTTAGGAAGGGCGAACATCCACATAGTGAAGTTTCCCGGCACTGAGGCGGCTGATGCACACCAGCTCGTGTGAGTTTCGTCCGCGAACAGGCCGATGTAACCCTGCGTCTGTGCGGATACCGCTGTTGAGAACAGAAGCACCGCGAGAAAAACCATTAGATATTTTTTCATACCGGCTCCTCCCGATAGTTGAACACTCTATCTTGACCGGGCAGGCACTATGCCGTCCCGGTGACTCTGGACAAATCCATGCTTATGTTCCGATCTCTCCCCTCTCTCCCCAGGGTGACCAAAACCTTGTTGTCCGGCGGCAAATCTGTCGGCACGCCGGCACCTTGTTTTTAATTCTTCCGAACGGCCATGCAACGTAAATCACCTGCCGTACGGGAAATCTCCTCAGTTGACAGTAATGATAAATCCAGTTTGACGAGTACTGTCAACAGGTTTTTTAAGGGAAACCTACAAGATATGTGCCAGAGAACGCGTGAGGGCGCTATGTCACTTTTCAAGAAGCCTTTCCGCGCGCCTCATCAGCTCGGGGATCGGCAGGGAATATGGACACTTTTCGAGGCATTCACCGCAATTCGTGCAGTCGCTGAATTTCTTGTCCTGAGTCCTCATACGGGAGATGGCCCAGTCCTTCAGCTCGTACCTGTTGTAGTACCCCTCGATAAGAAGGAGGAAAGGTATGTTCAGTCCCGACGGACAGGGCATGCAGTAACCGCACCGGCGGCAGAAGAGTTCTCCCCACGCTTCCTTTTCTTTGGCGAGAGCTTCGAGCTCCGCAGGAGAAGGCGCGACGAGGTCGCCGGCTGTAATGTTCTCGTCGATCTGCTCGACGGCATCCATGCCGGGGATCGAGATGTCTATCCCTCCGGTCAGAGTGAACCTGATAGCCGGGGGGACATCGGCAAGGGCGCCTCCTGCGACGGGTTTCATTCCGAGCGTTCCCATCCCGGCCGCGTGAGCGGCGGGAAGGACCTTGTCTGCCCACTCGGTCTCTATCACGTTGAAGGGAAGCTGGACCGTGTCGAAGATGTCCAGGCCGGCGGCATGAAGAAGGATATCACGTGAATGACCCGTTATGCCGATCCACCTGACTTTCCCCTCTTCCCGCGCACGGGCGAGAGTTTCGTATGCTCCTCCCGGACCGAGGATCCTTTCGAGCTGCTGCATGTTCCCTACTGCGTGAAACTGGTAGAGGTCTATCATCCCGGTCCCGAGATTGCGCAGGCTCGCTTCGAGTTCGCCCTTCATCCCCGCAGCGTCTCTCGACATAGCCTTAGTCGCGAGGTAGATCGAATCTCTGCGGGATCCCAGGGCCCGCCCGATCTTTTCCTCGCTGTCGGTATACCCTCTTGCCGTATCGTAGAAATCTATTCCATTGCCGAAGGCGTGAAGAAGGACGCGCTCCGCCTCGGCGAACGACAGTCCCTGAATGGGGATGCCGCCGAATCCAACCACTGATGCTGTGATGTCAGTCCTGCCGAGTGTTCGCTTCTCCATGCTCCGTCCTTTCATTGTTTTTCTTCGCTGCAGCTGGCGATAGTGATAGTATACATAAGCGGACCGTCGCTGCGCAATGAGGAGACGCCGGATTTTAAACGGCATGAAAAGTGGAGGGCACCTGTGAAGAGGGCCAAGATCGTCTGTACTATCGGACCAGCCTCGAGAGACTGCGAGACGCTGAAAAGACTTGCCGGGGCGGGCATGAACGTGGCACGGATAAATTTCTCCCACGGAAAACATGAAGAGCATGCCGAGGTCTGCCGCCGGGTAAGAGAACTCGGTAGTAACATCGCTGTGATGCAGGACCTGCAGGGTCCGAAGATACGTGTGGGTGAGATCGAAGGGGAGATGGAGCTCGTCAGGGATTCGACGATCGTGCTTACCGCCGGAGATCCTGCCGACAGGCCCGGTGTTATTCATATAGATTACGCGAAACTTGCCGGAGAAGTAAAACCCGGGAACGACATTTTTCTCTCCGACGGGATCATCCATCTCGTCGTCGAAGGTGTCGACGAAGAGGATGTGCGGTGCCGCGTAGTCCATGGCGGCATACTCACTTCACGCAAGGGAGTCAACCTGCCCGGTGTGAGCATCAGCGCTCCCGCGCTGACCGACAGGGACAGGGAGGACCTCGATTTCGGGATAGGACTGGACGTCGATTACGTCGCGCTCTCTTTTGTAAGGAGCCCGGACGAGGTAAGGGAACTGAGAAAGATCCTCGAGGATGCCGGATCCGCCGCGAAGATCGTAGCAAAGATCGAGAAGCGAGAGGCGATCGACAACCTTCCCGGTATCCTGGCGGAGACCGATGCGGTGATGATAGCGAGAGGCGACCTCGGGGTCGAGATACCGGCCGACCAGGTCCCTGTCGTGCAGAAGGAGCTGATCGGCAGGTGCCTCGCGGCGGGCAAGCCCGTTATCACGGCGACACAGATGCTCGAATCGATGACAACCTCGGAGATGCCTACGAGAGCAGAAGCTAGTGATGTCGCGAATGCGGTAATAGACGGCAGCGATGCCCTTATGCTCTCGGCCGAGACTGCGACGGGGAGGTTCCCCGTGGAGACGGTCTCGATGATGAGCAGGATAATCGAGACGGCGGAGGAATACGTCCTGGCGTCCCGGAAAGAGGGGTCGCAGGAAGGCGCGCTCGATATGGCAGGTTCGGCCGTTGATTCTGATACCGACGCGATCATGGCAGGAGCTGTGATGACCGCGCGGGAAGTGGGCGCGAAAGCGATAGTCGTCCTGAGTCATTCGGGGAGGACTGCCAGGCTCGTGGCGAGGAGGCGTCCCTCCGTTCCAGTGATCGCCCTGACAGACCTCGAGCATGTTGTGAGCCAGCTCTCCCTTGTCTGGGGGGTCAGGACGATCCGCATAGACAGCATAGAGGGCACTGAAGAGATCATCGGTGTCATAACGAAGAAGGTCACGGAGGCAGGTTTCTCCGGCAAGATCGTGCTTACGGCGGGCATTCCCACGAAGGAAAGGGCGCCCACGAACACCGTGCACGTCGTAGAAGTGTGAGTAAAGAAAGTTTACGCGAGAGAAGCCTCCGTCAAATAATTTAATCAAAAGCCATTCGCCCCCTTCTCACTATAAATCAAGATATTACGTGTTTCCGGAGGCCGCCACCCCTATGCGGGTAATTCCATAACGCCCAGCATAACAATGGGATGTAATGGTTGTCCACGGCGTGCGCGTTGCTCCCTGTGGAGAGCTTGAACAGGCGTTCTGGAACCGTTCGAAACTGGCACGGATATTGATGGTATAGGTAATGTTGACCTGTGGTTGAGCCCGCGGAACTCTTTGATGAACGGGGCCTCCCCCCCCTAGTTAAGAGAAGGCTCTACAAGGTTGCCACATAGCCGAAGGGGCAAAGAGCAGCAGGAACGCATGGCTAAGCCTTCGGGACCTGGGGACGGACCCTTTTGGGGTCCGTCCTTTTTATTTGTCCCGGGCCATTTTTTTGCCCCGTATCTATAGACAAACAGGTCCATATTGTATAGATTATCGGCTGGTACGGTGGCCGGTCGGCCGCCGACTACGATTTTACCTTGTGAGGAAGGGAATGAACCGACCCTTATCACGAAGGAATAAGCGGCTGACTCACCTTTTACGATCAATCCCGGAAGTGGACAATGAGTGATTCTATGCAAACCCGTGCAGGCAGGGAAGGCAAGAAAAGCGATCTTGCTGTCCTGTTGACGGAAAAAGATGCCGGCGGCATCGACGTATCGGTCGAAAGCTCCGTCGGACACATGTTTGGAAGCCAGATCGAGAAGACAGTCAGGGATACCCTGGCTGGACTCGGTTTCGAGAACTGCGAAGCGGCTGTCAATGACATGGGGGCGTTCGATTACGTCATCATGGCAAGGATCGAAGCTGCCGCGAGAAGGATGCGTGCGATCGACGGGCCCGGATGTGTTCCGGAGCGTAAAGTCGAATACGGCCCTCCCCGGAGGAGCAGGCTGAGAAGGACGCGCCTCTACATGCCAGGCAATAATCCCGACCTGATGCGCAACGGCGGTCTCTACGGCGCCGACAGTGTCATACTCGACCTCGAGGACTCCGTTTCTCCGGGCGAGAAAGACGCGGCGAGACTCCTGGTCAGGAACACTCTTCTGACAATCGATTATTTCGACTGCGAGCGTATCGTCAGGATCAATCCCCTGTCGACAGAGTACGGCGCGGACGATATCGAGATGATCGTACCGTACGGTGTCGATACGATACTCGTACCGAAGTGTGAATCGGCTGATGACATCAAGGCTGTCGAGAAGATGATAATGGACCTCGAGAAGAAACACTCGCTCGGATACGAAGTATTGATAATGCCTCTCATCGAGACGGCGAAAGGGATATTGAACGCGTACGAGATAGGCGCGGCAAGTGAACGCGTCGTAGCGCTCTGCTTCGGGGCCGAGGATTTCACGGCCGACATCGGGGCGGAGAGGACGAAGGAAGGGACGGAGAGTTTCACGGCGAGATCGATGCTGGTGCTCGGCGCGAAAGCGGCCGGGGTGCAGGTCATCGACACGGTCTTCTCCGACGTCAAGGACGAGGAGGGCCTCATCGCTAATACGAAAGAGGCGATGGCTCTTGGATTCGAGGGCAAAGGGGTCATTCACCCGGCACAGATAAAGCCGATACATGCCGTCTTCAGCCCGGCGCCTGACAGGATCGAGTACGCGAAGAAGGTCGTGGCAGCGATAGAGAAGGCCCGCTCCGAGGGCAGCGGAGTCGCGACAATAGGAAGCAAGATGATCGACGCGCCGATTGAGACGAGAGCCAGGAAGATCCTGAGGCTCGCCGAGGCGCTGGGACTGCTCGAAGAAACAGGGGGCGGATCATGAAGATGCTCCAGAACGCTCTGGGAAGAATGGTCCCGGAAGAGATAGACGGAAGAAAGCTCAGGCCCTTCATGGGAGCACACGCCGATCACGGCGGCGGCCGCAAGGCGGCGCCTCCGATAAAGGCGGTCTCTGATTACGAGAACAAGATGAGAGCCTCGCTCGATGAAGCAATCGACGCTTGCGAGTTGAAAGACGGGATGACGGTCTCGTTCCATCATCACCTGCGCAACGGTGACTACGTGATCAACATGGTAGTCGACAAGCTTGCTGAGCGCGGGCTGAAAGATCTCAGGATCTTTCCCTCGGCGCTGTTCCCTATCCATGAACCGCTGATAAAGCATATCGAGAATGGAGTGGTCTCGCACATAGAGGGGTCGATGAACGGCCCGGTCGGCAGAGCCTGTTCACTCGGCAAGATGTCGAAGACATGCGTCCTCCGCTCTCACGGCGGAAGGTACAGAGCGATCCAGGACGGTGACGTTCATATCGATGCCGCTTTCATCGCCGCACCGATCGCCGACCATTTCGGCAACTGCAACGGGCACAGCGGCCCGTCGGCTTTCGGCGTGATAGGGTACGCCCTGGCCGATTCGCTCTACGCCGAAAAGTCGGTCATCATCACCGACAATCTTCAGCCGTTTCCCGTTTACCCATGGGTGATAAGGGGCGGTAACATCGACCATGTCTGTACCGTTGACAAGCTGGGGGATCCGGAACAGATCATCTCCGGCACGACGAGGATAACGCGCTCCCCGACGAGACAGCTCATAGCGGAGTACGCCGCGAGGTTTGTCAAGGACGTCGGCTTGCTCGATGAGCCCGACTTTACTTTCCAGTCCGGTGCCGGCGGGATATCGCTCGCCTTCCTCAGGTATCTCGGCGATCTCATGAGAGAGACCGGCGTTGTCGCGAGGTTCGCGCGGGGCGGCTCGAACAAGTACCTCGTCGACATGCTCGAAGAGGGACTGATCGAGTATATCCTCGACGGGCAGTGTTTCGATCTCGTGGGGGTCAAGTCACTGGGCGACAATCCGAGGCACCTCGAGACAGATCCGTTCACATCGTACTGTTACCATACGAAGGGCAACTTCGCGCAGCAGGTGAAACTCGGGATCCTCGGCGCGACCGAGATAGATACTGATTTCAACGTTAACGTAAACACTCACACAGACGGCTGGCTGCTGCATGGAATCGGCGGCTTCACCGACGTGACAGATTCCGGGATAACGATGATCACGGCTCCGCTGCTTCGCGGCAGGCTGCCTGTGATCACCGACAGCGTTACGACGGTCACCGCGCCGGGCGAGGTCATCGACGTCCTCGTTACCGAGCGTGGAGTAGCGGTCAATCCCGCGCGTGAAGATATCCTGGCGCGCCTGAAGGGAAGCGACCTGCCCGTCAGGACGATCGACGAGATGAGAGAAATTGCCGTCAGCCTCTCCGGCATCCCCGAGAAGCCGGAATACGAGGACAGGGTCGTTGCCCTGATCGAATGGCGCGATGGTACAGTAATAGACACCGTGAGACAGATTAAAACACAGGAGTAGAATCCTGCAGGAGGCAGCTCTGTGAGCACCAGTGACGGCGCCCTCGCAAGGGACCTCGCCACGAAGATCATTGCCCTGGCAGAGGCCAGAGGATGTATCATCAGCGATAAGGAAGAGATCTACAAGCTCTCGCTGAAGGACAAGATCACCCTGGAGACAAGAGGGACAGAGGACGTGCTGGACAGCTTCGGCAGTCCGGCGTACGTGACGAAGAAGACGAGCAGGTCGGCAGCGATGACCGAGATCTTCTTCGGCGATCCGGATGAGCGGCAGGCATCGATTCTCCAGGGCGCTTACGAAATGCTCGAGAGCCACATCGAAGCGGGCGGCAAGCTGCTTGTGATGGACAAGTTGATGGGGCTGCATCCGGAGCATTCGCATCACTGCAGGACGATCGTCACTCCGGACTACGCCCGTATGCTCGTGATGTGGGACAAGCTGATCTTTGACCTGCCCGCGGACCGTGAGGGAAGCGAACCGGACCAGGTCGAGATACTGATCCCCG
>RCND010002548.1_pt1 | contig 10028 bp, 7 predicted proteins | sample 2041351 | NCBI WGS metagenome assembly RCND01 (sample SAMN09708230, study PRJNA481090) | Marine sediment metagenome, whole genome shotgun sequencing project. | biome: marine sediment; feature: ocean; material: sediment; isolation source: Sewage treatment plant 12B marine sediment (STP12B) ...
CTAATCACCGGCCCTAACTGAACCGGGAAAGAATTGGTAGCACATTGGTTGCATGAAAAGAGTGAACGTTCTAGAGCGCCAATGATCGAAGTAAACTGTGCGGCAATACCTTCTGAGCTCATTGAGAGTGAATTGTTCGGTCATGTCAAAGGTTCATTTACTGGAGCTAATAAAGATAGAGCAGGTAAATTTGAAGCTGCAAATGGTGGCACAATTTTTTTAGATGAAGTTGGTGATATGAGCCTTTCAGCTCAAGCTAAAGTATTGCGTGCACTACAAGAAAGTAAAGTGAGTAGAGTAGGGAGTGATAGAGATATCAAAGTAAATGTACGTGTGGTAGCTGCTACAAATAAAGACTTAAAAAAGGAGATTGCTGAAGGTAATTTCAGAGAAGATTTATACCATAGATTAGCAGTTATTTTAATCAACGTTCCAGCCTTGAATGAGCGACGTGAAGATATTCCTCTTTTGGTGAATTTTTTTACCGAAAAAATTGCTTCTGAACAAGGTAATGCTGTAAAGTCCTTTTCTGATAAAGCCATTGAAAAACTACAAGAATATGACTGGACAGGTAATATTCGCGAACTTCGGAATGTGGTAGAGCGCTTGATTATTTTGGGAGGAGCGGAAGTCTCTGAAGACGATGTTCAACTCTTTGCGAGTAAGTAATATTTGGTATTTTATTTTTAAGTTTTTATCTATGAAAAAAAGGTTATTGACACTCAGTATTATAGTGTTGCTATGTTCTTGTGTCAGTATTAAAAAGCATAATACCGAAATATCGAAATTGCATGATGTCTCGGCATTACATGAAGATGTTGATAAAGCCTACAAACAATTAAAAAAACACCATCCTCGTTTATATCAGTTTAGGTCGAAAGAAATATTAGATTATAAATTTGATAGTTTAAAATCGGCGATCAAATCACCCATGGATAGCCGTACATTTTATAAGCACCTCGCTGCGGTTACAAAGTATATTGGTCAAGGTCATTTAGCCATCATACCTCCCAATAAAAGCTATACTAAAAAAGAACGTAAAGCCCTAAGTAAGAAAAAATTCGACATTAATAATTTGGACTATGAGTACCTTGATGGGAAGTTATTGATAGTGCATGCACGGGGTAAAGATTCTTTATTGGTTGGCAGTGAAGTTTTAAAATTTGAAGATGAAACGTCACAAAATTTAATAGAAAAATTCAAACCCTTGATTGCATCGGATGGTTACAATACAACGTTCCATAATAGAGTAGTGGGTACTCGTTTTTTAAGTTATTATGCCAAAGACAGAGGTCGCTTTGATAGTATTTCATTAACACTTAAAAATAGTGATTCTACTTTTATAAAGAAATTCAAAAGAATATCTAAAACGAAACCTGCAAATAAAATAGATTCGATACAAAAAGATTCGATAATAGTAAAAAAGAAAAAACTTACAAAAGCAGAAAGAAAAGATAAAAAGATACAACACAAAAAGAAAAAAAAGATAAATAAAAAATATGGATTCATTGCTTCTAGAAAAGAATTTACACGAAATCTAGATTTTGTCGGTAAGGATAGTGCCATTGCTATGTTGAAAATTAGAGGCTTCACTAGAGGTAAATTTAAAGCATTTTATAATGAAACTTTTGTCACCTTAGATTCTCTTAAAACAAAACACTTAGTGATTGATTTAAGAAATAATTTTGGAGGACGATTGAATGAAATTGACTATTTATATTCGTTTTTAACGGATAAAAAATATAGCATGGTAAATCCGAGTGAAGTGAACAGTAGAGTTCCTTTTTTAAAATTACTTATGAGTAATACAACACCATTGACTATGAAATTATTTGTAGGGTTACTTTCGCCGTTTATTGCCACTCATAACGTACTCAAAACAAGTAAAAAAGATGGTAAGCTCTACTATAATTTAAAGTCTTCAAAAGAAAAAGAGCCAAATTCGCTGAACTATAAAGGAGCAATTTATGTTTTGATCAACGGAAATTCATTTTCTGCTTCCTCGATTTTATCGACACAGTTAAAAGGTAATCAAAGAGCCATTTTTGTTGGTGAAGAAACAGGTGGCGCTTACAATGGAACGGTCGCTGGTATTAGTAAAATGTATGAGTTGCCAAATACAAAAGTGAAGGTTAAGGTTGGGTTATTGTATATCGATGCGCCGTTTAAAGTAACTCCAGATGGGTATGGCGTACAGCCAGACGTGAAAATAGTACCGACATACCAAGATCGATTGAATAAAATAGACCCTGAATTAGCATGGATTTTAGAAGATATTGAGGATGAAAATTAGCGTTTAAGTATCAATTCTTGTGATTTTTTTGATATTCAGAATTTTTGATACTATTTTCTTAATGTATTTTTTATTACAGAAATTTTGTTCTTTTAAGGACGAATTAATTCCTTTATAAAAAGTAAATTATTGATGCGTTAACGGATAGAAACTAGGGTATTATTTCTATCTTTAAACCCACATTATTGATAACAGATGAATTCAGAAAATTATAAAGTATCTAAAAAAGTGCAACTAAATAAAGTCGCTACGAAAGAAATAAATACTTCTGCTAAGAAAAAACTAAAGAAAATAAGAAAACAGATTAGTGAACTACAAGATACGATGTATGCACATGGCAAGTATAGTATGTTGGTTTGTTTGCAAGGTATGGACACTTCCGGAAAGGATAGCTTAATCAGAGAAGTGTTTAAAGACGTCAATGCGCGCGGGGTGGTTGTTCATAGTTTCAAGGTACCAACCGATAATGAGCTACGACATGATTTTTTATGGCGGCATTATGTGGCTTTACCAGAAAGAGGTAAAATAGGCGTTTTTAATCGTACCCATTATGAAAATGTATTAGTTACGCGAGTACATCCCAATTATATTATGGGTGAAAACATCCCAGGGGTAAAGAGTGTTGATGCTATAAATGACGACTTTTTTTATAAGCGCATGGAGCATATTAATAATTTCGAAAGTCATCTTAGCGAAAATGGAACAGTCATTTTAAAATTCTTCTTGCATTTATCTAAAGAAGAACAAGCCAATAGATTGTTACGAAGAATAAATCTTCGAGAAAAAAACTGGAAGTTCTCGGCGGGTGATTTGAAGGAAAGAAAGCTATGGAAACAATATCAAATGTGTTACGAAGATGTATTAAATAGAACCTCTAAAGAGAATGCGCCTTGGTATATTGTGCCAGCTGATGATAAGCCTACGGCTCGATTGATAGTAGCAAATACTATTTTAGAGGCGCTCAGGCAGTGCAAGGACATGAAAGAGCCAGAACTAGATGAAGAAACAAAGACAAGATTGACTGAATTTAAATCACTTTTAGAAAACGAATAAATGAAAAAATATATATTATTAATTACCATTTTAACCTGCACTTTTGGCTTTAGTCAAGAAGTAGAACAGATAAAAGATTCACTACAACTTAGAAGTATTTACACGAAATCTTTGAAGGAAGGTAAAAGTTACGACTGGTTAAATTATTTATCAAATAGCATTGGTGCCCGCTTAGCAGGATCTGAAGGCGATAAAAAAGCAGTTGCTTGGGGTAAAAAAGAATTAGAGAAACTAGGTTTAGATAAGGTTTGGCTACAACCTGTAACGGTACCACATTGGGAACGAGGTGAAAAGGAAGAAGCGCGCATTGAAACAAAACATGGAAATTTCAACGTAACAATATGTGCCTTGGGTGGTTCGATAGCTACATCAACCGATGGATTGACCGCCGAAATCATTGAAGTACAAAGTTTAGAAGAGGTAGAGGCCTTAGGAGAAAAAGTAAAAGGTAAGATTGTATTTTACAATAGACTTATGCCAGCTGAAAAAATTGAAACGTTTAAAGCATATGGCGCTACTGTTGGGTTGCGCTATAGCGGAGCGAGAGTAGCAGGTAAATATGGTGCCGTTGGGGCCATCGTACGCTCTATGAATTTGGCGATAGATAATTATCCACATACGGGCACGATGAGCTATGGGGATAATGCAGAGAATGAAAAAATACCTACAGCGGCAATTAGTACAAATGGAGCACAATTATTGAGCACCTTACTGTCGCAAAAAGAAAAAATGGACTTAAAATTCTATTTTAAGCAAAGCTGTAAGACCTTGCCAGATGCACAATCACATAATGTAATTGGCGAAATTAAAGGAAGTGAATTTCCAAACGAAATTATGGTTGTTGGCGGACATTTAGATTCATGGGATCTCGGTGATGGTTCACATGATGATGGTGCTGGTATTGTGCAATCTATGGAAGTACTTCGTATATTTAAAGAGCTGAAAATCAGACCAAAAAGGACCTTGCGTGTTGTACTTTTTGCGAATGAAGAAAATGGGCTTGCAGGTGGTAATGAATATGCCAGATTAGCAACAGAAAATAAAGAAAGACATGTAGTGGCTTTAGAATCTGATTCAGGTGGATTTACACCACGCGGCTTCGGATTTACATGCAATGATGCCAATTATAAACAGGTTTTGAGCTGGAAGGCTTTATTTGAGCCATATAACTTGCATATTTTCGCTCGTGGAGGAGGTGGAGCTGATATTGGGCCCTTAAAACAAGATGATAATGTGTTGTTAGGTCTTCGCCCAGACTCACAACGGTATTTCGATTATCACCATACTTCAATAGATACCTTTGATAAAGTCAACAAACGAGAACTCGAATTAGGTGCGGCAAGTATGGCATCGATACTCTATTTGTTTGATAAATATGGCATCAAATAAAGAGCCTTATGAAAGCGATACAGTATACGTTCATTATTTTATTTTTTACGTTATTTATTTCTTGCTCGACAACCAAACAGCTAACAACGAATGGTCAGCCAATTGATGACGGTAAGATCAGTCTTATTTTTTTACAAGTAAATGACGTCTACGAAATAGCACCTTTAGCCGGTGGGAAAGAAGGTGGGATGGCGAGAATAGCTACGTTAAAAAAACAATTGTTAAAAGAAAACTCCAATACCTTCGCTTTTATGGCTGGTGATTTTTTAAGCCCGTCATTATTAGGTACCATGAAATACGGAGGCCAACGTATTAAGGGAAAACAAATGGTAGAGGTGATGAATGCTGTCGGTTTTGATCTCGTAACTTTTGGAAACCATGAATTTGATTTAAGTAAAAATGAGCTACAACAGCGTCTGAATGAATCTAATTTTTCATGGAGCTCTTCTAATGCGCGACAAAAAATTGCTGGTACTACCTATCCCTTTTATAAAGAAAGAAATGGAATTAAAGAATTTGTTTCTGACACCCATATTATCGAAGCAAAAGATGCCGATGGTACCACCATTAAAATTGGTTTTTTTAGTGTCATTCTTCCATCTAACCCTCAAAGTTATGTTGCATATACTGATATTTTTGTCCAAGCAAAGCGTGCTTATGAAAGTTTAAAGTCAAAGACTGATCTTGTTTTTGGTTTAACACATGTAAAATTGAGTCAAGATAAAGAACTTGCAAAATTATTACCAAATGTTGCACTTATTATGGGGGGGCATGAGCATAATAATATGTTGATCGCCGTTGGTAATACTAAGATCGCTAAAGCGGATGCAAACGCTAAAACTGCTTATATACATCGAATTGAATATAATAAAAACACGAAATCATATCGTTTAATGTCAGAGTTAAAACCGATCACTGATGTCTTGGATAACGACGAAAGAACACAGGCGATTGTAGAAAAATGGAATACTATTTTAAATGAACAGATTAAGGAAGTTGTTGATAATCCCCAAGATATAATTCATACTACAAAAGTACCCCTTGACGGGAGGGATAAGCCTATTCGAAGTACTCAGACAAATCTAGGACAATTAATTACGCGTTCTATGGCCTACGGTTTTGATAATCAAGTAGACTGCGCTTTGGTAAATGGTGGATCAGTTCGCTTTGATGACCAGCTAGTAGGGAATATCAATAGTGTCGATATTTTTAGAGTATTGCCTTTTGGCGGAGGTATATTAAAGGTTGAGTTGAAAGGGAGGCTCCTAAAAGATGTATTAAATTATGGAAAATCGAAGGTCGGTACTGGGGCATATTTACAACGATATTTAGCCGAATTTGATGCTTCAAAAGAATCCTGGCTTATTAGTGGAAAACCAATCGAGGAAGACCGAATTTATAAGGTAGCGCTTAGTGATTATCTCCTTAAAGGCTATGATATTCCGTTTTTAAAACCTGATCATAAAGATGTTTTGAATATTTATACTCCAAAGAATGAAGAATTAGGGGTAGATATACGTAAAACAATTATCGCATACTTAAAAAGCCTTTAAAAAAGAAGACCTATGAAGCCCTCTTTTTTAAAAACTATATACTTTTAGAATACAAATTGTAGTCCTGCATAAGCGCCGAACGGATGGCCTGGTCTTAAACCCGCTGGTACTCTTGAAACGGCATACGTTTCATTGAGAAGATTGATGACATTGGCAGTAACGCTTAAGCTATTGTTGAAATGGTATTTTCCCGAAAGATCAATGATGAAATTATCATCAACTAGTTCATTAGTAGGGATGCTGCCTTGCCCAGCTTGAGTTCTAAATTGACCATTAAATCTACTGTTAAGATTGACCTCAAATTTTTTATGCTCTAACGATAGACCAATATTGAATTGGTGTTTTGCAAGATAAGGTAACTCATCGCCTACATTTACTTCTCCCCATAAATCAGCGTCACTACCGAAACTATTTCTAAATTCGGTATCCGTAAAGGTATAAGCAACGTTTATTGGTAAACTGAATTTTGAATTTTTAGCTAAAAAATCATAATTTAATAGTAGTTCAAGACCGTTTACCCGGACTTCCCCGGCGTTGAATTGATCTAAAGATCCTGACCCTCCAGTTGCTGCTAAATCACTACCAAGTAAGTTGCTATAATCATTATAGAAACCAACAATTTCTCCTTTGAAGTCGCCAATACCAAAACGAGTTCCTAGCTCATAATTCACACTTTCTTCGGCCTTTTCACCGGGTTGGTTTCCTGGAGGTGAAAATCCTTTGTGAACCCCTCCGAAAATTAAGACATTGGTATTTATGGTGTAGCTTACACCCGTACCTGGTATGAACACATCGACATTATTTGCTCGTATTGATAAATCGTCACCCGATCTTTCGCTATCATCTGAGCCGAAATTTTCACGCTTGAGCGAAATATTTTCATAGCGAAGTCCAGGAGTGAATGTCCATTTATTAAATTTCACCTTATATGTAGCAAAAGCAGCCAAAGCTCTGGCGCTACTAATTCTATTAGCGTTTGAACCTGGTTCGCCTTCATTAACTAATGTAAGTTCTTGATTAATTATGCTATAATCATCGATCCATTGAAACCGATCTTCTTCATCATAATGATAACGTAAGCCAACTTCTATATCGTGAAATACATCTCCTTGATACCAATGATAATCAAATTTTGTTTGAACACCTCTGGCGGTATACGCTCTGTTATTGGCTCTTGAATTTACAAAATCATTGCCGTCTGAGTCGATATTACCTTGAACGAAGGCCAAATGGTTTGAATATGTATTTGGATTTTCAAAGACACTACCGATTGACTGTCGATCACCATTAAAGGTTATAAAATCTACTTTATACCAATTTCTTTTGAAGTAATTATTATAAGCGCTCGTAGTTATTCTAAAATCTTTAGAAAAATCAACCGTATGCGTGAGCATTAATTGCCTATGTATGGTTGACATTAAATCATTATCAGAGCCGACATATCTAGAAAAAGGATCTTTGTTGAAATCTTCTTCGGTAAGACCGAGGTAGGTCTCATTAGATTTCTCATCAGAATATTGTAGTTTGGCTTCTAAAGATTGCTTGACAGCAGCATTTGGAAAAATATTTACGCGAAACTTCGCTACAAAGTCATTTTTATCGAATCCAGTGTTATTACCACTAGATAATTCTTTAAAACCATCTGAAGCATAATTAAGGTATTCAACGACATAGCCAAAGTTATTTTTACTACCTCCTAAGACAGTATGTACTTGTGATGAATTAAAGCTTCCATAACTAGCTCTTACTGATCCGCTCACGGCTTCAGGTATTTGAGTTGAGATCATATTTATGGCGCCTCCCGTTGTAAAAGGTCCATATTGTACTTGGCTACTTCCTTTCAAAACTTCGACTGCTTGCATTCTGGCAATTGTAGGGAAATAGTAAGCCGATGAAGCACTATAAGGTGCCGGAGCAGCCAATACTCCATCTTCCATAATGGTTATTTTAGCACTTCTTTCTGGAGATGTGCCCCGTAAACTAATATTCGGTCTAAGCCCAAAGCCATCTTCTTCGTATATATTAACACCGGGTACAGTTCTTAATGCCCTATTGACATCAGTGAAACTATACTTTTTTAACTCTTTGGGAGAAATGTAATAGGCAGAGCCTGTTCGGTTTTTAGCAATAAACTTATTACCAAAGATCACATTACCATTAATGATAACCTCATCTATTTTTTGAACTGAATCAAGTGATACGTTTTTATTTTGTTTTTGTGCAAAAAGACCAAGGGTTGCACACATGAGTAATAGGGTAAAAGACTGCTTCATTTTATTTAGATTAATTATAAATAGCGTTTAATTTTGGAGGCAAATATAACAGTGTTATTCATTTTCTACAAGCTTATTTAGAACTAATCCAAATAATAATTTGGAGCTTACTGGAAATGAATTAGTTAATTAGAATAATTCTAAATAAATGATTTGAGCATTTCTTTTTTTATGGAAGTATCTATTATTTCTTTTTGCGAAAAAAAATTAATTGGCACATTAAATTTTATTAATTGTGACCAGAAACCACTAATTATGCCGCGTATACACGCTGTCATTTGGTATGTATGTATTTAATTGTATTGATGGTGTCATAGCGTTTTACGGTAACTTAAAATGTGAAATATTCAATGAACTCATTTAGTGGTGTAGCGCGGAAGAAGATTAATAATTAACATAATTCGGCTAATTTAAATTAGATTAATTCTAAATAATGCATTATTTTTGTAGCGCGAAAATATGTATGATTTATGTTAATTACTATCGCCGACCTGCAAAAAGGTGAGAAGGCTATTATTAAAAATTTTATTGCTAAAAACATACCGTTGAAGCTTATCGAAATGGGTTGTATCGAAGGTAATTCTGTAGAATTAGTCCAAAGAGCTCCCTTAAAAGATCCGCTATATCTAAATATTAACGGAACATATTTGGCCATTCGTAAAGAAGTTGCATCACTAATTAGTGTCGAAAAATTATGAGTGATCGGATCAAGGTTGCTTTAATTGGTAACCCAAATACAGGAAAGACATCGCTGTTCAATATCCTTACTGGGTTAAATCAAAAAGTTGGTAATTATCCTGGTGTCACTGTCGATAAAAAAGTAGGAACAACAAAGCTTTCGTCTTCAATAAAAGCCCAAGTTATCGATTTACCTGGCGCATATAGTTTGAATCCAAGTTCATTAGATGAGGATATTGCAGTTAAAGTACTTTCTGATACTCAAAATAGTAATTACCCAAATGTAGTAGTTGTTGTAGCCGATGTTGAAAATTTAAAACGGAATCTATTATTATATACGCAAGTTAAAGACTTAGGAATTCCGACTATTCTGGTCATTAATATGCAAGACCAGATGAAATCTAGAGGTATTTCTATTGATGTTGAAATACTAGAAAAAGATTTAGAAACAAAAATTGCGCTTATAAGTTCAAAAAGAAATAGAGGAATATATTTATTAAAAGAATTAATTATAAACTACAAATCTTTATCATTAGCGCCTTGCTTTAAACCTGTCGAGAGCTTATTAGATACTAAAGATGTTCAACAAAAACAACAGAAGCACCGAGAAACCATCAAGCGGTACCAATTTCTGACATCGGTTTTAAATAAGTCATACGGTATTAATAAAAATGAAGTGAAGGATCTACGAAGTAGACTTGACGCTGTACTTACACATCACATTGCAGGATATATTATTTTCTTTTCAATATTATTTCTAATTTTTCAAGGATTATTCTTTTTTTCTGA
>RCND010002549.1_pt1 | contig 10027 bp, 8 predicted proteins | sample 2041351 | NCBI WGS metagenome assembly RCND01 (sample SAMN09708230, study PRJNA481090) | Marine sediment metagenome, whole genome shotgun sequencing project. | biome: marine sediment; feature: ocean; material: sediment; isolation source: Sewage treatment plant 12B marine sediment (STP12B) ...
GCCTCGACTAAAATTGTAAATGAAGCCTTTGCTAAACCCCAGACTGTTGCAGTGGTTGGCGGTAAAACGGATCAAGAAATCATTGATCAATTAAAAGAAAATAAAGCTAAAATAATAGATGCCTTTAACAAAGAGGATGTAAAGGAAAAACAAAGACGAATTAAGTTATCCTTATTAAAGGATGAGGCCATGGAAGATAAGTTAGGTTTTACGATTAACATTCCTTCGGCCTACAGAATAAGTGATATTAGTGATGATTTTTTCTGGATTCGAAAAAACCTTAGTAATTCTAAAACAATTGAGCTTATGATTTACGAAGTCCCTTTAGAAACGATTTCTCAAGGCGACAGCACTATTGTCGATATTGTAAAGATGCGTAATGAGATTACGAAAACTAAAATACCTGGAGAAGATAATATTTATATGGCTGTTGAAGATGCTTATGCACCAGCGATGTTTAAGGCAATTATAGATAATAAGCCAGCCTACGAAGTAAGAGGCTTATGGGAAATGAAAGGTTTTACGATGGCAGGACCATTTATAACCTATGCTATTGAGGATAAAATTAATAATCGTTACCTGGTGGCTGACGGCTATGTGTATGCACCGTCGTTAGAAAAGCGCGATTATATTTTTGAAATAGAATCGATCATTAAATCGATAAAAATCAAATAATAAAAAAAGCCAACTTATTTAAGTTGGCTTTTTTTATGTCTTTTAAAGGCGTCTATTCTTTTTCGTTATCGTCTGTCGACTTTTCTTTACTAGCGTCTTTAAATTCCTTAATTCCGCTGCCCAATCCCTTCATTAATTCAGGAATCTTTTTACCACCAAACAACAAAAGAATGGCAAGGCCAATAATAACATATTGCCAAGGACCAATCATCAAAGGTATAATGCTTAAAGTCATAATTTTAAATTTATACTGCAAAGTTAGTAATTATAGTTTAATAATAGCATTGTTAAGGTAACTTTAGGACTTTAAGATATTGCTGTTACACTATTTTAACTAATTTTGTTTTGATGGCCAAGATGCAAAAAAAAGAAAAAAAATTTACCAAAAAACTGCTTCATAAGTATCGTTTAGTGATCTTAAATGAAGACACTTTTGAGGAACGATTTGCCATAAAACTAACGCGCCTCAATGTTTTTATACTGACTTCTATTTCTGCAATATCTCTTGTGTTTTTAACGATTTTACTTATCGCGTTTACCCCTTTACGAGAATACATACCTGGCTATTCTTCAGCAAGATTGAAAAAGAAAGCGACAATGTTAAATTATAAAACAGACTCTCTTGTCAATGAATTAGAACTCAATAAGCGTTATTATGCCTCAATAAGAAAAGTATTGACTGGAGACGTTGTTGACCTCGACTTTAATAGAGATTCGATTTTACAAGCCGCAAAAAATAATATTGGTACTTTAGATGTGAGTACAAACAAAGAAGATTCTTTACTTAGAGAGAAAGTCGATAAGGAGGATAAATATAATTTGTTTGAGTCCGCAGGTGACAAGTCTAGTTACCTACTTTTTCCGCCAGTGAATGGAACAATTTCAGAAGGGTATAACATAGAAGAAAAACATTTTGCAGTAGATGTTGTTGTCGCTGCCAATACACCAGTGAAAGCCACTGCAGACGGCACAGTCATCTTTGCAGAGTGGACTGTAGAAACGGGTTATGTTATTATTATGGAACACAATCAGGAACTGATTTCAGTTTATAAGCACAATTCCGCGATTACGAAGTCTCAGGGAGATTTAGTTAAAGCCGGGGAAGTCATTGCGATGTCTGGAAACACGGGCGAATTAACAACAGGACCACACTTACATTTTGAACTCTGGAGTAAAGGGTATCCCGTAAATCCAACTAATTTTATTGATTTTCAATAATGGCATCAGTTAAAGCAGCACTTTCAAAACCTTTTGCGAAACACATTGCAAGACGTATTAAAAAATGGTCTTCTAAGCCATTTGAAACGCAACAAAAAGTATTCGAAAACCTCATTTCTGAAGCTGAGCATACGGCTTTTGGTAAAGATCACGGATTTAATACCATTAAAACTCACGATGATTTTAAGTCTAAGGTTCCAATAAGGGATTATGAAGAACTAAAACCATATGTAGAGAGGGTTGTTGCCGGTGAGGAAGATATTCTTTGGAAAGGCAAACCGATCTATTTCGCAAAGACGTCAGGGACGACATCTGGAGCAAAATACATTCCACTTACAAAGGAAAGTATGCCGACACATATTGAAGCGGCTAGAAATGCAATACTACTTTATATCCACGAAACAGGAAATTCGAAATTTGTAGATGGTAAAATGATTTTTCTGCAAGGTAGTCCAGTTTTAGAGGAAAAAAACGGAATAAAATTGGGAAGACTTTCTGGAATTGTAGCCCATTATGTACCAAAATATCTTCAAAAAAATAGAATGCCAAGTTTAGCAACCAATTGCATTGAAGATTGGGAAACTAAAGTGGAAGCGATTGTGGAAGAAACCGTAAATGAAGATATGAGTATTATTTCTGGAATTCCATCATGGGTTCAGATGTATTTTGAAAAGCTCATTGAAAAGACGGATCAAAAGGTTGGTGATATTTTTAAGAACTTCAATTTATTCATTTTTGGCGGTGTTAATTACGAACCTTATCGCGCAAAATTCGAAAATTTAATTGGTAGAAAAGTTGATAGTATAGAACTGTACCCTGCGAGTGAGGGCTTTTTTGCGTTTCAAGACAAACAAGACGAAAGAGGAATGTTGCTTCAGTTAAACTCAGGTATTTTCTATGAGTTTGTAAAAGCCGATCAATTTTTTGAAGAGAACCCAAAACGCATCACTATAGTTGATGTTAAGTTAGGTGTCAATTATGTAATGATTATTTCTACCACAGCGGGTCTTTGGGCTTACAATATCGGTGATACGGTAGAGTTTGTCTCATTAAAACCCTTTAGAGTTATTGTTAGCGGTAGAATAAAGCATTTTATTTCTGCATTTGGTGAACACGTCATAGGAAAAGAAGTGGAACAAGCGCTTAAAGAGGCGACTCAAAACACCTCAATTTCGGTAAATGAATTCACGGTGGCACCTCAAATTGACCCAAGTGAAGGCTTACCATATCACGAGTGGTTTATTGAGTTTGAAAATGAGCCGAAAAATGCACAAGATTTAATTGAAGCGTTAGAAGAGTCACTACAAAAACAAAACAGCTATTATTTAGACTTGATTGCCGGTAAGGTTCTAAGACCTCTAAAACTTACAAAAATTAAAAAAGACGGATTTCAAATCTATATGAAGTCTATCGGAAAATTGGGTGGACAAAATAAAATTCCAAGGTTGTCTAACGACAGAAAAATTGCCGATAAATTGTATCAACTAAATTTGACTAAATAAAGCTATATTTGCAGGTTAAAATAAAGTATGAGCACAACTAATAATAGACACGAAAGAACACGAGCACAGGAAAGTTCTGGCGCAATTGAACGCATGTATATCACAATGCGTCACCTCTTTAATCGTGGTTTTTACAAACCGATGGGAGTTTCTGGCGAAACGCTAAGAGAGGCTTTGCTTTCACTTCGTCCAGAAATCTATGGTTCTATCGGCGAAGAAAAGGCAGAATTAGAAGGTTTACTTTACGTTGTCGATCGTTTACCACAAGGTATAGAAGAGTGTACATTTATAAATCTTACAAGTGACGAAGGCTATGCCAATTCGCATTTTCAGCCAATAATACCACCAAAAAGAAGGAGGAACTGTTATCGTATCGATGATGAACAGATGAATATTGAAATTACAAGAGGTCGCTCAGAGATATACGATATATTAACGCACTTAACATTTCTATTTGTGGAGTCACACAAAATAAGTAAGCACGTTATTATAGACGAAGATGGGGCAACGGTAAGAGATTGGCAAAAATTAGAAAAGGCGGTTAATTCAAACAAAAAACTCACACAAAAAGAACGCGAGATCGCGATAACACATACGGCAAATATTTTAGGAAGAACATTTAATGAGCTCACGGAAGCTTACCCTAAATTTGCAACAGAAACGCAACCAGAACGTTTACTCCATATCGTGTATTGGCTCGGTAAATTAGCGATAGAGGAAACCATTAACAACAATAAGCGTACAATTACTTTTAGTCCGGTTTTAAGAGAGCGACTAGGCCATCATATACACGGAGAAGTATGGGCAGACACGATAAAGTCCGTACTGCATGAAAATGGCTTATTAGAACGACCTATTCATATTATCAGTGCCAATATGCATAGTGTAATGAACTCTATTTTTGCAAAAGGAACGCTTAAAGCACCAGATTCAAAAAAGGACATTTTTCAAACTTACGAAGCCTTAAGCGACCCAAAAAATTCGGCAATACGCAGTAAAGTGGAAAAATCAGCGTTGCAAAACGGAATGATTTACATTAAGGACACTTCAGGAACAAATATTGATGTCCAGATTTTTGATACCGATAAAATTGATTTTTCTAAATCAGAATTCAAGTATTTAGAAAAAGACAAAGAGAATAAGGCTGTTGTCTTTGTTATGGATTATGCCTTTGGTGAGCAAGCTTACGAGACTTTAGATGAATTTTTAAAACCTATAAAGGTAAAGGGCAAATCCGTTCATTTAGATGTTAAGTCAATTTCCATAATGGGAAAAGCAGGGATATTAGAGGGAGGTAAGGGAGACATTATGATTCCATCAGCTCATATTTTTGAAGGCACCGCCGATAATTATCCATTTAAGAATGAGTTGAGTAAAACTGATTTATTAGATTGTGGAGTTGATGTTTTTGAGGGCACTATGGTCACTGTTTTAGGAACGTCGCTTCAAAATAAGGAGATTTTAAAGTTCTTTAAAAATTCAACATGGAACGTCATCGGTTTAGAGATGGAAGGTGCGCATTACCAGAAGGCCATCCAAGCGGCGTCTAGAGTAAGAGGAAATATTAATGAAGACGTTAAAGTAAGATATGCTTATTATGCTAGTGATAATCCCTTAGAAACGGGAAGCACATTAGCTTCTGGTGGCCTGGGGACATCTGGTGTTAAACCAACATACATAATAACAAAGAAAATATTAGAACAAATATTTAATTCATAAAATATGAGCGAGCAATTACCACAAGAGCCTCAGAACGACGAGGTTGATTTAGGGCAATTATTTAATGCAATTGGTAGACTTTTTGAAAGATTATTCAATTTTGTAGGCAGTATTTTCAAAGGTATCTTTTCGGCGATTATTTATTCCATAAAGCCATTTGTAGACTATTTTAAGTTAGTTGTAATCGTCTTAATTGTTGCGGCTATAGTCGGTTTTGTTTTGGAAAAGTCTCATGAGCCTGTTTACTCCTCAAAAATGCTCGTCAAGCCTCATTTTGACTCAAAATACCAACTAGCTAATAATATCACCTATTTTAATTCACTAATTGGATCTGGTGATCTTATTGAATTATCAAATATTTTTGAAATAGACACGACTAATGCTAGGCAATTAGTAGGTTTTGATTTTGAGGCTGGTCCTGAAACAGAAAATGATTTATTCTTAGAATACAATAAGTATGTGAAGTCAATTGACACCTCTTTGGTAGATCAATTAAATTATAAAGAATTCATTCAGAATAGAGATTTATTGTCAGGTAGCTTATTTGCTATACAGGCAAAATCATTGAAAAAAGATATTTTTCAGGATCTCGAAGAAGGGTTTAGGAAAACCTTTGAAAATGACTTTTCGAAGCATCAAAAGAAAGTCATGGATAATGTCAGTCTTATCGAACGCGAAACGTTATTGAAGCAGTTAGGGCGCTTAGATAGCATCCAAAAAACATATTTAGAAGTCATAAAAAACGAATCTGAAAAAAGTAAGGTATCTCTTGGTGTCGGTGGGGTTTTACCTTTGCAAGAAGAAAAAACAACAACTAAAGAATACGAATTATTTCAAAAGGAACAAGAAATTGGAGCCGCTCTTGCGCGATTAGAACAAAATGTAGCTCGACAGAGTACTTATTTTGACGTATTGTCTGGGTTCGATAAAATTGGGACTCAAGACAATAGTATTAAGCAGCGTTATGTTATCTTATTTCCTTTGCTATCAATAGTCATTTTGTTTTTATTCTTTTTGGCTGTTAGAGTTTTTAATTTTATAAAAACGTATAAGTAAAAAAACATAAATAATCAGACCCTACAACTTAAAACGTTTAAGTTTCACGGTAAAGAATTGTACAATCCTTATATAAAAGGAAAAGAAAAATTAACAGAAGTATTAGATATTGAACTATAAAATTGATTTTAAATAAAATAAATAAAAGCATGGAATTTATTAAACCAAAAGTAATTGCTGAAATTGGATGTAATCATAAAGGCGACTTTAATATCGCCATTGAACTATTAGATTTAGCGAAACAATGCGGGGCAGATGTTGCAAAATTTCAAAAACGGAATAACAAAGAATTATTAACAGAAGATCAATATGACGCTCCCCATCCAAACGTGTCTAATGCGTATGGTGAAACTTATGGTGCACATAGAGAGTTTTTAGAGTTTTCAACGGAGCAGCACAAAGCCCTTAAGGCACATTGTGACAGTATCGGTTTAGAATACTCAACATCGGTTTGGGATACAACTTCTGCAAGAGAAATGATTACGTTTAGACCAGGGCTATTAAAAGTACCTTCAGCGTGTAATAATCATTTTGAAATGTTAAAAGTATTAAGGGATGAATATGATGGTGAAGTACATCTTTCATTTGGAATGACAAATCAAGATGAAGAAAAGCAAATCGTTGAATTCTTCGAAGAAACAGGTCAAGCTAAAGAACGATTAGTCATATATTCTTGCACTTCGGGATACCCTGTTCCATTTAAAGATGTTTGTTTGTTAGAAATATCTAGACTTAGAAGTGAATATGCAAACCGAGTTAAACATGTTGGGTTTTCAGGTCACCATTTGGGGATCGCTATTGACAATGCTGCATACGCTTTAGGAGCAACCTGGATAGAGAGACACTTTACTAAAGATAGAACATGGAAAGGAACTGATCATTCAGCCTCTTTAGAGCCTAATGGTTTAAGAAAATTATGTAGAGATTTAAAAGCAACCTACGATTCCTTAAATTATAAGCAAGAAGAAATTTTAGATATCGAGAAAGTACAGAGAGAGAAATTAAAATTCAAAAAAGCTTAAATTTTTGAAAACCATCGCCTTTATACCCGTCAGAGGAGGAAGTAAATCTATTCCGTTAAAAAATGTCAAACTTTTTTGCGGACAGCCATTGGTATATTGGACGGCTAAAGCTGCTCAAGATGCACCTGAGGTAGATGAAATTATAATTGCTACAGATTCTGAAGACATAAAACAAGCTGTAATTAATTTTAAATTCAGTAAGTTAAAAATATACGACCGTTCTTCTGAAAACGCCGCAGATGCATCTTCTACAGAAAGTGTTATGCTTGAATTTTTAGAGAAGTATAAGGGGGATGTTTCTAATAGCTTTATTTTAATTCAGGCAACATCGCCTTTGTTATTAGCATCAGATCTGTCAAAAGGAATCCAACAATTAAAAACATCTAAAAGTGATTCCTTATTAAGTTGTTCAGAAGTCAAACGTTTTTTTTGGAGTAAGAACGGTCAACCTTTAAATTATGACTATAATAACCGACCAAGACGCCAAGATTTTGAAGGCACACTAATTGAGAATGGGGCTTTTTATATCAATTCTATTACTAATATTTTAGAATTTAAAAATCGCTTAAGTGGCAAAATAGAAATCTATAAAATGCCCGAATATACCATGACAGAAATAGACGAACCGGATGATTGGGTGTATGCGGAATATTTAATGAAAAAGCATGTTTTGTCTCATGAGAAAAAAGAGATTAAACTTTTTATAAGTGATGTTGATGGTGTTTTAACAGATGCTGGCATGTATTATTCTGAAAATGGAGATGAACTCAAAAAGTTTAACACCCACGACGGAAAGGGTTTTGAACTCCTTCGGAATGCCAATATAAAAACTGGAATTATCACTTCAGAAAACACAAAAATTGTAGAAAGAAGAGCCCAAAAAATGAAAGTAGATTTTCTATATCAAGGAAAGGAACATGGAGGTAAATTAGAAGCTGCTAAAGCCATTTGTAAAGAGGTGGGTGTTACTTTAGATGAGGTGGCCTACATAGGCGATGATGTTAATTGCTTCGAATTACTTTCTAATGTTGGTTTTGCGGCTTGCCCTAGTAATGCTGTTGATACTATAAAATCAATACCAAACATTCTTATTTTAGAGACAAAAGGAGGAGAAGGTGCCGTTAGAGAGTTTGTAAATAAGATCTTATAAAGATGAAGACATGTGCTTTTCTGATCTATAATATCAAGGTTTCGTTAACTACAAATAACGTTGAATTTATAAACTTTGTTCAGGCCACACTACAAAATTATGATTTTGAAGACCAACAAGACCATAAATTTAAAATTGATATTCATATCGATTTTAACAAAAAGACTCAAATCAAAAAAAGCAAATTCAGAATTGGGAATGGGGTCTTTTTGGATGAAGAGCATAAAAAAATCGCAATACAACATAAACTGTTTCTAGGCGAGTTCACTCAGATTAATAATAATAGCCTAAGTATTCGAGGAGAAGTCAATGACAATTTTAAAAGTAAAGTAAAACATCTTATAAAAAGCTTAGCGATAGAGCACTATTCTTACCGGGAGATGTTATTTCATCAATTGTATAGAGAGCTTGTTTTAATGCCTGCTTTTTGGGTGTTACGACATAAGTTTGATAAATACTTAATGCATGCTTCAGCGGTTTCTGATGGTAAACAAACATTTGTTTTTTTAGGAAATGATGGTGTAGGAAAAACAACAGTAGCTTTAAAACTATTACAAAAAGAAGGTATGTCTTTTTTTGGAGATAATTTTTTGCTCTATGATTCTGATAAAATATATGCGTTTGTTGACACGCTTAGAGTAAACAAAAAAGACAGTAGTGCAATTGAGGCTTATGAGTCTTCTTCAGTATTTAAAAAAGTATTTGGTGGCAAGGCGAGAGTGCACTACAACTTCAACAAAGATCATATTTCAGAAAGCACTATGCCAACTCATTTTTATGTTTTAAAGCAAGCCGATAATAATTCTAAGACGCCAATAACAAGTGACCAGTTTATTAATTATACTTTCGCAATAAATGATTATGTTAAAGAGTTTGATAAATACAGTTATGCTAGTAATTTAATCTTTCTTTACGACATTCACTTTAATGTAGAAAAGCAAGAAACGGAGTTTTTATCAAAATTAGTTTCAGATAAAAGCTGTTCTATTTTAAGGTTAAGCAATAAGAGCAGTAATACAGAACAATTATTAGACTTTATTAAAAAATAAAATGGTTTTTTCTTTTTCAGAAACATGTATTGTTAAATTAATTAATTGCCCAAAGAAAGTAGAGCAGTTCTTGAGCAATGAGGGTATTATGAACCATAAAGTTAAACAAAAACATATTTCTCATAATATTGAAGTTGAATTTTCGAAACTTACGGAAAAAAGAGTAATTCAAAATTTACACCCCAATGCATGCGTTACCCCGAAGGGATTTGCTTTTCATGATAAAAACAGAAATTTAATCTATCCAGATTATTGTTTTGAAACTGTTGCAAAGATTTTAGTAGATAAAACGATTGAACCAGCCTTTTTTTGGGATATTTTATTTGATCATATTAAGATTTGCCTATTAAAAAACAATACAGTAACGCTTCATGCTGCTGGGGTAGAAAAAAATAACCTTGCGAACTTGTTTTTTGGGTGGGATGGAACAGGGAAAAGTTCAATTTTAATTGATTCAATTGAAAATGACTCTATGTATTTAGGGGACGATAGAATATTTTTAACTGCAAACGGTGATGTTTTTCCTCTATTTTGTTCAATTAAACAATTTCATCATGAGTTGATCAACTACCCAAAATTATTTAATCAATTAGGCCTATCTAAAAGATTTTTTATAAGATTATCACAGAAAATAGA
>RCND010002551.1_pt1 | contig 10022 bp, 8 predicted proteins | sample 2041351 | NCBI WGS metagenome assembly RCND01 (sample SAMN09708230, study PRJNA481090) | Marine sediment metagenome, whole genome shotgun sequencing project. | biome: marine sediment; feature: ocean; material: sediment; isolation source: Sewage treatment plant 12B marine sediment (STP12B) ...
ATTTTGGTGATGGAAATTCAGTAAAGAAAATTTTAGATGCCATCATCAATTTTTAATTTTACAAAAACCTAAGATTATAAAATGGCAAAGAAAAAGAAAACTAAAACAAACAAAACGATAGAAGAAAAAATAAATTACTTTGAAAAAGTGCCGGGGAAATATAGAGATTTTATTGCAGCTCTTATTATTGCTCTTCCGCTTCTTTATTATTTTGTTCCATACGCGTTAGACAGTGTTACTCCAACCGGAAATGATTTTTTAGCAAATGTTGGGCAAACTCACCGTTGGGTTCAGTGGAATGAAGAGACAGGTGAAACTGCTCTTTGGAATCCTTCAATATTTGGAGGAGAACCAATTTATCCTAGACTTACCCCAAAATTAATTCACATCGATTCGCTACTAGCATTTTTAGGCAAAGTTTTTTACTGGGCATTTTGGTATTTGTTTTTGGGCGGTTTGGGAGTCTACTTTCTGCTAAGATATCAAAAAATCCCATGGTATCTGGCTTTAATCCCTGCAGTTGTTTTTGTCATGCTCCCCGATTGGCAAGCCCAAATTGGTGAAGGACACAATTCAAAACTTCGTGCGCTTATGGTAATCCCCTGGCTTATCTTGAGCTTCAGCTATTTTTTCGACAAAAAAACTTGGTTCAGTGCCGGACTGTTTGCATTTGTATTTTCTTGGCTTGTACGCACGCATCATTTTCAAATAATATTTTATGGTATTCTAATTTTATTCTTCCTTTATATCTATCCAACAATTCTGTTGTTTGTTAAAAAAGAATTTAAACCTGCAGGAAATTTAGTATTAAAATTTGCTGCAGCATTACTGCTGACCTTTATGACAGCTGCACAGCCTCTTTTTACCACAAATGAATATGCCGAATATTCAATACGTGGAGGTAATCCGGTACAGATTGGTGAACAAGCTCAGTCAGCCAAAAAAGCGAGCGGTGTTGACTTTAATTATGCAACCCAATGGTCATTCTCACCAAACGAATTATTGGACTTTTTCATTCCACACTTCTCGGGGGGAATTTCAACTGAGATATACGATGGAGAAAAATATCCTCAATTAAAAGGAAGACAGATTCCTGGATATTGGGGTGAAAAACCATTTAGCGGTAATTATGCAAATATTGGAATGATCTTATTTTTATTTGCTGTTATCGGAGTGATTTACAATCGTAAAGATAAATTTGTTATTGCCCTTGCTGTGTTTGCCGTTTTCTCAATTCTGCTTTCATTTGGCAGACACTTTCCTGAACTCTATAAATTATTCTTTTATTACGTTCCCTACTTTGCAAAGTTCCGAGCACCAGCAATGACTCTCAATGTAACATTTATTATAATTATTATTCTATCAGGCTATGGATTAAATGCTCTCTTGAGCACAAAGACCGATAAGGACTTAAAAATAATTGCATCGGTGTTTGGTGCAGGGCTGGCAGTAATTGCATTTGTATTATTTACCTATGATTCATTTGCCTTTTCAACAGCACGCGAAGCTGGGCAATATGATGCAAACACTCTTTCTTTATTAAAAGGAATTAGACAAGAATGGTTAGCGGCCGACCTTCAAAGGCTGCTTGTTATTATGCTTATAACAAGTGGATTTGTTGCAGCATATTTATTTAATAAAGTCAGTAGAGAGTTAATTGTTGGTGCAATTTTAATTTTAGCTTTTGTAGAGATATTTGGAGTATCTAGCAGAGCTCATTCAATTATTCAGTTGAGCAATACTGAGCAGCTTAAACAGAGTGTTTATAAAGAAACCTCAATCTCAAAAGCTCTTTCAGAGGATGATGATTCGATGCGGGCAATTGTTTTGGGAAGAGAGTTTACCAGTAATCATTATGCTTATTTTTACCCTTTGATAAGCGGTTATAGTGCAATAAAACTGCAGATCATTCAAGATGTAATTGAACATAATTTATATGCCGGAAAAGGACCGGATAAAATTAACTGGCAAATAATAAATATGCTTAGCGGTAAATATATTATTTCACCTGCCCAATTGAACTATTCATTTTTGAAATACTTATCAAATGATAATGAACGAAAACAAACGCTATATGAAAACAGCAATGCGCTTCCTAAGGCATATTTTGTAAAAAATGTTAAAAACATGAATTCACCGGAAGACGTTGTGCTATTTATGAATACAGAGGAGTTCAAACCGGACTCATTAGCATTAGTTGTAAATAGAAATGAAGATCTTAATGAGAATTACACAGGAGAAGGAAACGTTAAACTTGTTGAGCACAACCCAAACTTAGTTGAGTTCAATATTGAAATAGAGAGTGAACAGTTTTTAGTAGTTTCTGAAATTTATTATCCTGAGGGATGGATTGCTAAATTAAATGAAAAAGAAATAGATATTCACCAAGTTAATCACGTACTTAGAGGTGTTGAAGTTTCTGCAGGTAAAAACAAACTTACGTTTGAATTTGTCCCAGAAACATATTATGCAAGCTTAACATTTTTATGGATTGGAAATATTTTAATTATTGGTTTAATAATTATTCCATTTTTGTTAAACATTAAGAAGAAAAATAAATTTTAATCAATGACCCTTTTACTCATATACGGTTTTGTCTCAATCTTTTTTTCGTTTCTCTGTTCAATACTTGAAGCTGTTTTGCTAAGCGTAACTCCTACATTTATAAATATTAAGAAGAATGAGGGCAAGAGCTACGCAGTGACCCTTGAACATTTAAAAAAAGATGTTGACAAACCGTTAATTGCAATTCTTACGTTAAATACAATTGCTCATACAGTTGGAGCAATATTGGTAGGCGTTCAGTCGGAGAAGGCTTTTGGAAGCGGCAATAATATAGTCGGTATTGTATCGGCAGTTATGACATTTCTTATTTTAGTATTATCCGAAATTATTCCCAAAACTATTGGTGCAACTTACTGGAAAAAGCTTGCAAATTTTACTTCTAAAGCTTTGCTTGTTTTAATCTTTCCATTAAAGTGGACTGGGATTTTGTGGCTTCTCCAAATTACAACAAAGCTAATAGGAAAAAATCAGCATTCAAGCATTCTTAGTCGGGAAGACTTTTCTGCAATGACCGACATTGCAACAGAAAAAGGCGTTTTCAATAAAGAAGAGTCAAATGTGATAAAAAACCTTTTAAACTTTAAATCAGTTTTAGCAAAGGACATAATGACTCCGAGAGTTGTTGTAAGTGTGGCTGATGAGAGTATAAGTGTATCTGATTACTTCAACCAAAATAAAACATCACCTTTTTCTAGAGTGCCTGTTTACAGTAATAATCCGGATAATATAACAGGTTATATTATTAAGGAAGATATTCTAAAAGAGATTGCTGAAGACAACCCCTCAGAAAAATTGGTCAAATTAAAACGTAAAATATTAATTGTTAACAGCACCATTCCTATACCAATTCTTTTTCAAAAGTTTATTGAAGAGAAAGAACATATAGCAATAATTGCAGATGAGTTTGGTTCTTTTGTTGGAGTTGTTACAATGGAAGATGTTATAGAAACTTTGCTTGGTTTAGAAATTATGGATGAGCAAGATACCCACTCTGATATGCAGCAATTAGCAAGAAATAAATGGAAAGAACGAGCTAAAAAATATGGACTGATAGAAGATGACAAAGGAAAGTAATTATAAATTCCAAAATAGTGAAGTAAAATATCTTTTTGATTCATTGCCAAAAAAAGTTAAATCCAAATTATTGTTTCTTCGTCAGTTGATTTTTGAAACAGCAAAAGAGCTTAAAGAAGTTGGGGATATTGAAGAAACATTAAAGTGGGGAGAACCCAGCTATGTTCCAGTTAAATCTAAAATTGGTAGTCCAATTAGAATAAATAAAATTAAATCCTCAGATCAATACGCAGTTTATTTTAACTGCCAATCAAATTTAGTTCCTACTTTTAAACAAATTTATCCAAACACATTTAATTACGGCGGCAATAGAAGCATCATATTTGATATAAATGATAGAATTCCAGTAACGGAATTGAGTCATTGTATTTCTCTTACGTTAACTTACCATCTAAAAAAAGATTTTATAAATCCCATCAAATAATATTTTTTCCTTTTCATTTAAACTTTTTCCATTATATTTCGAGTAATAAAATTACTCACAATATGTTAAAGTCGATTATTACATCAGAGACCAGAATAAAACTTTTACTAAAGTTTTTTCTTAATCCTAAAACAAAGGGATATCTGCGACAGTTAAGTTCCGAGTTTAACGAATCAACAAATGGAATTAGGGTTGAACTTAACAAACTTGAAGAGGCCAAAATATTAGACTCCAAATTTGAGGGCAGAAATAAAATTTACAAGGCAAACTCAAAACACCCACTGTTTAATGAATTAAGAAATATTGTTCTAAAATCAACAGGGATTGATAAAGTAATTTCTGATATTATAAATAGAGTTGGTGAAATTAAAATGGCATTTATTAGGGGTGATTATGCGGTAGGTAATGACAGCGGTCTAATTGAACTGCTGATAGTTGGAGACAAGCTGAATGCTAAAGAAATTGAAAGAGTGAGAAGGAAAACAGAAAAACTAATTGACCGTAAAATATCAATCTTGTCTTTAACATTTAGCGAGTATAAAAACTTAAAACCAAATTTTGATAAAGAAGCTTGTTTTACCGTTTTGGAGAGTGAGAAGAAATGAATGTTGGAATGCTTTTAGATAAGGAATTTTATGGCGACTTAAGAGTTGAGAATGAAGTTCAAGCTTTATGCTCTGCTGGTTATAGTGTATTTGTATATTGTTTTACCTTCGACGGAAAATATAAAGAAGATCATTATTTAGGTGCAAAAGTCATTCATCTCCCGGTATCAAAAAACTTTGCTTATAAACTGCGCGGATTAACAAATACAGCATTCAATTTTTATCCTAATTATTTAGTGAAACTAATTAAGAATTATATAAAGAATAATCATATTGATGTTTTTCATGTTCACGATCTGTTTTTGTTTGAAGCTGGATTAAAAATCAAAGAGCTTTTTCCACAAATAAAACTTGTTGGCGATCTTCATGAAAACTATGTTGAAGGGCTGAAGCATTATAAATTTGCAAATACATTTCCTGGAAAATTTCTTATCTCAATAAAAAAGTGGGAAAAGTCAGAAATTGAGTGGTGTAAAAAATATAATTATTTAATTACTGTTATAGAGGAAGCGGTTGAACGATATTCATCTCTTGGAATTTCAAAAGAAAAAATGTCTGTTGTTGCTAATTATGTTAATCTTGATACGTTTAAGATTGATGATTTTGATGAATCAATTATAAATAAATATAAACAGTATAAAACACTTACTTATGTTGGAGGATTCGATAATCACCGGGGATTGGAAAGTTTAATTTCAGCTGTACCCAAGATTGTGAAAAGCGTGAGGGGTTTTAAGCTTATTCTTGTCGGTAGCGGTAGAAATCATTATAATATTATTAAACTTGCAAAAAATTTACAAATTGAAAAATATATTTCATTTGAAGGATGGCAATCTCATAATCTTCTTCCCTCTTATATTAAAGTGTCTGATATATGCATAATACCACATTTAAAAACTGGACACACTGATAATACGATCCCGCATAAATTATTCCAATATATGCTGCTGAAAAAACCGGTGCTTGCCAGCAACTGTAAACCGATTGAAAGAATAGTAGATGAATCCCAGTGTGGATTAATCTATAAGTCAAATGATGCAGATGATCTTGCACAAAAAGCGATAGAACTTTTTAATCATTCTGAAATTAATAAATTTGGTGAAAATGGCTATAATGCTGTAATGACAAAATACAATTGGAACGAAACAAGTAAAAACCTAATAGATCTTTATTCAAGTATAAGTAAGATTTAGAAATTTATGGATAATACAAAATATTATGAAAAATTCGACTGGCAAAGCGCAGAGCTTTCAACAAAATTGATTAGTAAAATTGAAAAACTAATTTCAGTTATTCCAGAAGATGTTAATACAATATTAGATATTGGCTGCGGAGATGGGACTATTTCTGTTGGACTAAATGAAAACTTCAATGTTATTGCATCAGATAGAAGTGTTAATGCATTAAAACAATTTAATATTAGACGCGTCTGTAATTCAGCCGATTCTGTTTCAATAAAATCAAACTCGGTTGATTTGGTTTTTAGCAGTGAAATGATTGAACATCTACCCGATGAAATATTTAACAAGGCGATCGATGAATTTAAGAGAGTTAGTAAAAAATATATCTTTCTTACTTTTCCTAATAATGAAAATATTGAAAAACTGAAAACTCAATGCCCCGAGTGTAATTATATTTTCAACAAATCCTATCACTTAAGAACATTAAATGCGGAAATAATAAAAGATCTGTTTCCTGAATATAATATTATTACAAAGTTTGAGATTGGAAAAGCTATACGGCAGTATAGCAAAACCCTAAGTAAATTTAAACATAAACTTTCACCTTCAAAATCTTGGATACCAAAATATTGGATGAAAGAAGACGAAGCAATAAGAAAAACTATGTGCCCTAGCTGTGGTGAGTCTTTTATAATTCCTTATAAGTTTAATGTAATTGCAACTGCATGTGATATGATAAATATTCTAATTTCAAAAAAAGAGCCATATCAGCTTTGTATTCTGCTTGAGAAGAAGTAATGTTCAATCAACTTAAAAATACTTTCCGTCAAACAATAATCTACAGTTTAGGAAATTTATCATCAAAAGTAATTGGCTTTATTTTACTTCCTCTTTACACAGATTATTTGAGTGTAAGTGAATATGGAATCCTGGCAATTCTTGAAGCAACATCTCAAATCTTAATAGGTGTATTTGGTTTCAATCTCACAACATCAATGATGAGATGGTGCGCATCCGAAAAATCACCTAATGCACAAGGGGAAATAATTTCTTCTACTTTCTTTGCCGTAATTTTAGTAGCCGGATTATTCAGTTTAACTTCAATTCCATACAGTCGTGAAATTTCGGATTTAATTTTCAGCACAGTAAATTTTGAGACCTATATAAAAATTTTGCTCTTATCTGTTTCGTTCGGAATAATCGCTAATGTTCCTTTAGAGGTTATTAGGTTTAGAGAAAAAGCCGGTTTTTATGTTTTTTTAACGATAACGAAATTCGTACTAATAGTTTTATTAAACGTATATTTTATAGTTTTCCAAAAAATGGGTGTTGAAGGAATAATACTTAGTCAGTTGATAGGGTTTATTTATGTAATCATTTTCTCAATTCCATTTTTACTTAAAAACCTGCGTTTTTCATTTCGAATAAAAGTAATTTGGGATATGCTCGTATTTGGATTTCCGCTTGTTTTTTCTACATCTGCCCTATTAACACTTTCTCTTGGCGATAGATACATAATAAAATATTTTATGGACGAAGCAAGTGTCGGAATTTATTCTTTAGGACATAAGGTAGCAAGTGTGGTAAATGTATTTATTCTCCAGTCTTTTCAGGTTGGATATTTACCCATTGCTTATAAAAAAATAAATGATGCAGATGCTCCAAGATACTTTTCAAAAGTGACCACATATTTAATTTTTGCTTTAGTCTTATTCGCATTAACGCTCTCCCTTTTATCTAAAGAAGTGATTCAGTTTTTTAGCATGAACTCCGATTATTGGATTGCCTATACAGTGGTGCCTTTGGTTTCGCTGGCATTTGTTTTTAAGGGAATGCAGTATGTTTTTTCACTGCCGTTTCATTTTGTGAAGAAAACTTCATATATAGCCTACATTGTTACTTTCGCGGCAGCGCTAAATATTGTTCTAAATATTATTTTGATACCTCTTTATGGATATTTAATGGCAGCAGGCGTAATGGTTGGGTCATATTTAGTTATGACTGTTCTTTACTATTTTACTGCAAAGAAATATTATACAATTCCTTTCGAACTTAAAAAAATAATTATGATGTTGATCGTGGGAGGCTTTCTTTATTTACCAGCATTTTTTATAAATGATATGGATTTATTAATAAGACTTTTAGTAAAAATTTTCATTATAGCACTTTTCCCATTCGTACTCTATCTTCTTAATTTTTATGAACCTATTGAGCTGGAAAGGATAAAATCAATTTACCAGAAAATAAAGAATTGATAATTTATTACCATTTCTTTTGAATAAGACTTTTCTATATTTTTAGATGTTACTTTAAAATAATTTAGTAACTACTTACACCTTAAGTAAGATATTTTCATGATCTATTTTTATGGTACTATTTAAAACAATATCTTGCATCAACAACAAAGAAACTGCATTTCTCAATCGAATAGAAGTATCATTTTTTTACCACACACAATACATTATTGAAAAACTAAACTGGAGTCAAATATGAAAAAAGTGCTTCTTCTAGGCGCCGGACTTGTGACCAAACCTTTGGTTCGTTATCTGCTCGATCAAAATAATATTGATTTAATTATTGCAAGCAGAACTGTTAGCAAGGCAGACGCACTTTTAAAAAATCATCCTAATGGAAAATCTTATGCGTTGAATGTTAAGAATGAGGAATCGAAACTTGAACAGCTTGTGTCGGAATCCGATGTTATAATTAGCCTGCTTCCATGGATTTATCATCTAAAAGTTGCCAAGTTATGTTTAAAGCACTCTAAACATTTGGTTACAACTTCTTATGTAAGCGATGCAATGAAAGAGCTTAATACCGAGGCAAAAGAAAAAGGATTACTCTTCCTAAATGAAATTGGATTGGATCCCGGAATTGACCATATGTCTGCAATGAAGATAATTAAAAATGTTGAAGACAAAGGCGGTAAAATTATTTCATTTGAATCTATTTGCGGTGGTTTGCCTTCTCCGGATGACAACGATAATCCTTTTGGTTATAAATTTTCTTGGAGTCCCAGAGGCGTTATCCTTGCCGGAAGAAATAATGCCCACTACCTTAAAAATGGGAAAGAAGTTAAGCTTGAAGGTAAAAATCTATTTACAAACTACTGGACTAAATCAGTTGAAGGCTTAGGCGAAATGGAAGTTTATCCTAACCGAGATTCGATGATATATCAAGAACTTTACTCTTTAGAAGATTCCAAAACAATTTTCCGCGGGACTTTCAGAAATTTGGGCTGGTGTAAAACTCTTTACAGTATTTCTAAACTAGGCTGGTTAGATGACAATGAAAGACCTGAGCTTGATAATTTAAATATGGTTGAAGTTACGGCAAAATTAGTAAACTGTAAAAAAGATGAAGTTGTAAAAACAGTTTCCGAAAAAATTGATCAGCCTGTAAATTCTGAAGTAATGGAAAGATTAAAATGGCTGGGCATGTTTGATGAAGTAAAAGTAAATCCTGAACAGTTGACATACTTGGATGTGCTTTCAGCAAGAATGCAGGAAATGATGCCATATAAAAAAGGCGAGAAAGACATGATTGTTCTTCAGCATGATTTTATTGCTGAATACCCCAATAACAGCAAGGAACATATAATTTCACTTATGATTGATTTCGGCATTCCAAATGGCGATAGCGCAATGGCAAGAACCGTAAGTTTACCTGCAGCAATTGCTACTAAGCTATTATGTGAAGGTAGGTTTGAAAATATAAGCGGGGTTTATATTCCGAACATTCCGGAAATTTATAATCCGGTACTTGATGAGTTAGAAAACTTAAACATTAAGATGAAAGATACTATCAGTAAAATTTAAAGCGACTATAAAAACAAAGTACGTCATTCCGGTTCCGGCAATTGCCGGATACCGGAATCTTTATAATTCAAAATGAAGTGTTTTCTATATTATATTCGGAATTATTTTAGCAGCAGCATTTTCTTGCTGACTAAATTACTTCCAACTCGGAAAGTGTAAATATATGTCCCACTCGCTAGTTTTGAAGCATCAAACGTTATTTCATAATCCCCTGGCGATTTATTCTCATCCACTAGTATTGCAACTTCCTTTCCTAAAATATTGTAAACCTTTAGCACAACATTAAAGTTGTCATTCCGGTCTTGTACCGCAATCTTTGAATCTAAAGATCTCTCACCTGCAAGTGGATTCGAGA
>RCND010002552.1_pt1 | contig 10020 bp, 8 predicted proteins | sample 2041351 | NCBI WGS metagenome assembly RCND01 (sample SAMN09708230, study PRJNA481090) | Marine sediment metagenome, whole genome shotgun sequencing project. | biome: marine sediment; feature: ocean; material: sediment; isolation source: Sewage treatment plant 12B marine sediment (STP12B) ...
TTCCAACCAATTCACCTGTTGATGATATCTTTAATTTTTTTAAAATATTTCTTCGATGAGTATCAACCGTATTCGATGAAATATGAAGTTTTTCAGCAATCTCTTTACTTGAATAATTTAGCACTAATAAACGTATAATATCTCTTTCTCTATTTGAAACCTCATTCGCTAATAATTTTTGAGAAAAATTATTAAAATAGCGAGTTTCATATTCATTATTGTCATTTAACCATTTGGCAGATGCGCAAACATCCATTTTAATATTAGAGTTTAAAACGGTATAATGAGCCATTCCAATTATTGGTTTTTTCTCAGTGTCAAATTCGAGTGGAGTTGTATTTTGAATAACGTTAACATATTCGTCTTTAGAATTTTTAAATCTATAATTCCAAGTATAATTCATTCTTGTTCTTTGCTCATTAGAAATTTCATTGACCGTGTAATTCATCAATTCATTAAGTGCCGCTAGCCATTGCTCAACATCATCAGGATGAATGCGACTCCAAAAATAACGCATCCCTTTCGCTTTAAGCAACGTTTTATCTAAGCCTAAACAAGATCTCATGTTTTTACTTACATACTCAAAGGAAAGCGTTTGCGTATTGGTGATGCAAAAAAATGTTGAACTGTATGGTAAAAACGCATCCAATTCTATGACCTTCTTTATATGATTCTCTAAAGAATCATGCCCATAAGCCCTGAATATTTCACTATACGAGTCTTTAATTTCAGCTGTTTTCATTTCCCTCAAGTTAGTATTACGTTTAAAACTAAAAATATAAAAATAATGATTAATTAAATTATAAATTTTCGATTCTGTCTCATCTGTTAAATATAAAAAATAATTAAAGGGTAACACCATGTATAATTTATAACTAGAAAGTATTTAAAGGATATCACGGTCCCGAAGCTTCGGGACTGTCGATTTCCTTCACGCAGTTCCTTTTTGTTATCTTAGTGCTTACGCAACGCACGAGCAGAGCGAACTGTTGCAACCAAACCATACACAAACCTTTGTGCACAAGTTAAGAAATGAAACAAACGATAGCTAAAAATGAAATTGGAATTAGAAAAACCATTTATCATAGATAAAGAATTGCTGTTAAACTTACTTTAATATGAAATTCTCAAATGATATAAAACGGAAATTAAAAACCATCTTTTGGATAACATTATCTTGGACGCTTATCTCTGTTCTACAGTTATTATATGAAATTACCATTCTAACAGAATACGGATACCAATATAGATGGAGTACTACCGGTAATTTCACAACTTACCTTTTAATTAATACTGCATCTTTTGTTCTAAACGGCTTTATAGGTGGATTAGTTATTGTTTTTTTACAATATTGGATTCGGAACAAGTCTTATACTTTCGGACTTCTTTATGGGATTATCATATACATTATTCTGTTTTTCTTTTTGACATGCCTGCAGACTTATTTTGTTATTCATACTATTTGGGATGGCAGTACACCATTCTATTCGGCTTATATGAAAGGTTTAGAAGATTACTTTTTTAGTTATGAGTTTATAAGAATTTTTCTGTTTTGGCTTTTCGTACTCACTGGCACCTTAATTACATTGTTTATAAACGATAAGTATGGTCCTGGAGAGCTTAAAAAATTTCTTCAGGGTAAATATTTTTACCCTAAAAGTGAAAAAAGAATTTTTATGTTTTTAGACCTTAAAGGATCTACGGGTATTGCTGAAAAACTTGGGGAACATATGTACTTTAGTTTCATACAAAAAGTCTTTAAAGATGTTACGCCTATATTTTTAGAAACAAAAGGCGAAGTTTATCAATATGTAGGAGATGAAGTTGTGATTACTTGGGAAATTAAAAACGGCGTTGAGGATATGAATTGTATTCGTTGTTTTCAAAATATAAAAAAACTGTTAGTACAGTTAACACCCCGTTATGAGGAACAATATGGAGTCGTTCCAGAATTCAAAGCTGGTCTTCATGTAGGAACTGCTATAGTTGGCGAAGTTGGCGTAATAAAGAGAGATATTGCCTATTCAGGCGATGTTATGAATACCACCGCACGTATACAGAGTATGTGTAACGAATTTGGAGCATCATTACTAGTTTCTAAAGAAATTTTAGAGCTATTTGACATCACAAGTTTAAAAGCGATTTCTTTAGGAGAAGTAGCATTACGAGGTAAAGTTAATGCCGTACACTTATACAGTATTCTATTCGACTCCGAATGAATCAAAAAACCAGCGCACAACACCCTTAATTAATTACTGGCTCTGTGCTATTCGGCAAATCCTTCATTTAATAAAAAAAGTTAATTGCTACATTTTGTATCAATCACCAACTACAATGTTTCATAATTTTGAAACATGAGATACACGAATTACTTTGGCAGACATTTTAAAGAGCACGGTCAACCACATTTGACGGAAGATTCTTATAAAATCTACTTCAATTTAGTGTGTTTAGAAAATAAAATACATGGAATTGAGATCATAAAAAAGAAGTATAAAGGAACGAACGGATATTTTCAGTTCGATGTAGAAATTGAAACATTACAAAAGCAAGTGTTCAACTTTACAAAAGGCGATCATCCTGAAATTTTCTTAATGGAGATGCTAAAGAAAGCCTCTAACTATTAGTTTTAAAAATATTAATTAAATTCGTAGTACGACCAACGGCTACAACAATGTGCTACCATACCAAATTCACTAAAAAAGTAAAGCAAATAGAAGATCGCTATAATGTTGGTTTTTATAATGAAGATGCTCAAGCTCGTGTTGCATTTGATGTACCGATGAATCATATTAATGGGTTTTCACATGGAAATCAATTAATAATTACGCAAGAATATTCAGAACATTTAATTACCGCTAAATGGGGGTTAGCACCTTCCAAAACTGACCCACAAGTATTATCACAATATTATAAAAAGGCAATTTCTTGGGGAGCAGGATTAAACGCCAGGAGTGAAAAAGCTTTTACTGATTGGAATTATAAACAATGTATACATGAAAGACGCTGTATTATACCCCTAGATGGGTTCTACGAACCTCATACTTTACCAAACAAGGAGAAAGTCCCTTTTCACTTTAAGTATGGAGATAATAGCTGTATTTCAATGGCCGGAGTTTATAATGTTTTAGAGGGTGGCTTAGTAACATTTACAATTTTCACTCGAGAAGCAAATGATCAATTTAAAGAGATTCACAATGTAGAGAAAAAAGGTACTTATAGAATGCCTTTAATACTAGATGAATTTGCAGAAGAAGATTGGTTAGACCCTGATTCGAGCGAAAGTTATTTACAAGATCTCTTAACTAGTTTTACCCGTAAAGAAATCGAAGCCTATCCCGTGAGTAAAATGCTTTTTAACCCAAGAGAAGATTCTAACATAGAGGGAATAGATCAACGCCATGATTTCTTCAAAGACCCAATGAAATTGAAGTTTAATTTGAATGGTTATAAATCTCATTTATTTGGCAAAGGCGATTCTACTTTGTTTGATTAAACTCGTTATTCTCTTAACCCATTTAAACAAAATGCTACTAAACAAAACAAAACACCTTGCCAATTATGTAGAAATACACACCAGTGAAAAATCGAACGAACAAATGGCCATGGCAACACTTCAATGGATATACAAGTAAACAATCAATCCAATAGGTCTTAAATACTTTACAACAGAAATCTCTTAGTGAATTCGTTTTTATAAGCTCTTCCCAAGGGAATAACTTTATCCTCTTGTAAATAAATTCGATTCCCAGAAAACTTAGTAATCTTTGAGGTATTAATTATATAAGATTTGTGAACCCTTAAAAAGGCTATCGGACTCAAAGTCGCCTCCCAATACTTTAAAGATTCCACAGAAAGATGCTTTTTTTGATCTAGGTGAATCTCAGTATACTCGATATCAGATTTAATATACAATATTTGCTCTTCATTAAGTTTTATATGTTCGTAGCCCGATTTAAAAAAAATATCTTTTTTAACCCGATTTTCACTCCAATTAGGCTCAAGGTTCATCACTGAACTTGTATTATTAACCTTAGACACTGCCTTAACAAAGCGGTGAAATGAAAATGGTTTTAATAAATAATCAACAACATTGAGGTCATAACCTTCTAAAGCATACTCGGAAAAAGCTGTTGTTAAGATAATTTGAGGCGGATGACTTAAGGTTTTAATAAATTCTATTCCAGACAGTTTGGGAAGATGTATATCCAAAAAGATCAAGTCTATAGATAAAGATTTAAGCGCTTCAATGCCCTCTAATGCATCCGTATAAGTCCCAACCAATTTCAAATATTCTAGATCATTAATATATTTTATAAGAATGCGCTGGGCGGGAAGCTGATCTTCAATAATAATACAATTCATACTATTTGGTATTCAAGTTCATTTGAAGTTGCACCTTATAAACATGCTCTTGGGCATTAATTTGGAGCTCATGACATTTTGGATAAAGTAATTCTAAGCGTTTTTTTACATTTTTTAAGCCTATACCACTGGTAATGCTTTTGGTATTTGATTCGGTATTGAATGAATTTGTACAATCAAAGGACAACACCCCATTTTCACTTACCTCAATAGCGATAACAATATCAATATCCTTGGTTAAACTGGAGGCACTATGCTTAAAGGCATTTTCTATAAACACCGTTAAAATCAACGGGGCAATCTGCCAACTTGAGAAATTACCTTTAACATTCATAACAACATCGCCTCTGCCCTCAATATGAAGCTTATTGAGACTTACATAGTTTTCTAGCTGATTAATCTCCTTTTCTAAAGGTACATATTTGGTCGTACACTCGTATAAAAAATAGCGCAACACAGATGAAAGCTCCAAAATTATTTCTGGTGTTCTTGGCGATTGTTCTATTGCATGGGCATATAAATTATTCATATTATTAAATAGAAAATGCGGATTAATCTGTGATTTTAAAAATTGAAGTTCACTTTCTTTTAAAGAGGCTCTTAATTGCAAAACTTCCTTTTGTTTTATTAGGGCATCCCAAGCAAATTTAAACCCCGATAAAATCGCTAGCGTGGGTAAGGTATTCATTAGGTTGGAAAATATACCTCCAAAACGCCTACCCCTTGAATCTGGGTAAAAAATTTGTTCTAAAACAGCCTCTTCTACAATAATAACAATAGCGACAACGGCTATGATACTTATCACAAATTTTATATACTGGTTTTTATAAAGGAATACTGGCAGCAATAAATAATTAATGACCAGTCCTGCGATGGCAAAATTTAAAAAAAATAAGAATTGATTGGTCTCAAATCCTGGAACTCGCTTATCAAAAGCATAAAAAATGAACACCACACTATTGAGAATTACTATAAAAAAGAATTCTTTCCATCTAAAATTGGACCAAGGTAGTTTAAGCTTCATGCGCTAAAATAAAGATTTCATAAAAAATAGCACTATTTTTTTAGTTAACATCATTACTTATCTTACCATCAGCGCAAAATCGCCCTTTAACGACAATTTTGTATTTCATGGTAAAACTATGGTTGTTCATTACATTATATTTCGCTCATTCTGAGAAAGACTGTTACTTTGAGGATTAGAAAATTTTTAACTTAAGACTAATACGTCCTGACAAAGTGCCTATGAAACATCTATTGTGTTCAATTTTTATTAGTCTAAGCCTAATAAGCTTTGGTCAAAAGACAAGACCTGAGGATTCGAGAGATGTAATAATAACAGGGAAGGTCATAGACGCTAAAACTAAGGTGGATCTTGAATACGCAACAGTAGTCTTTACAAACGCAGCAGGAAAGGTAGTTACTGGCGGCATTACCGATTTAAATGGAAGCTATAGTATTGCTGTTCCTTCAGGGGTATATAAGGTCTCCTTTGAATATATTGGATTCAAATCTAAAACTTTAACGAATCAAAGTTTACTAAAGAATGTCACACTTCCCGCAGTAAAACTAGAAGAAGACCCTCAGTCTTTAGATGAGATTGTTGTTACTAGTGAAACAACAGAAGTTCAAATTCGTCTCGACAAAAAAATCTATAATATTGGCAAAGATCTTACAACCAGTGGCGCTACTGTAGGAGATGCTTTGTCTAATGTGCCATCGGTTACTGTAGATGCTGACGGCGCTGTTGCTTTAAGAGGTAATAGCAATGTGAGAATTCTAATCAACGGAAGACCATCGGCTATTGCTGGTTTTGGATCTACCCAAGCTTTACAAGCACTTCCGGCTGATGCTATTGAGCGCGTGGAAGTGATTACCTCGCCTTCTGCAAGGTATGATGCCGAAGGAACCGCAGGGATTTTAAATATTATATTAAAACGTGAGAAGACCCTTGGTCTCAATGGCTCATTACAAGCCAATCTTCAATCGCCTTTTGGCACTGGCATTACGGGTAATATAAACTTAAGAACAAGTAAGTTCAACATTTTTAATACCACAAGTTTAAACCGCAGAACTTCTCCAGGTCAAGGAACCTTTAACAATCTTTTCTTTTCGAATAATGTTGAAAACCCCTTAGTTACAGAGACTCGCGACATCGACCGATCAGATACTGGGTTCAACACCAATTTGGGAATGGAATACTATTTATCGGAACAAACCTCTATAACAGGATCGGTGTTTTATTCTGGCGGAAAAGACGAAGACGAGACTATCAATGATACCAATGAGTTTAATATCGATAATGAACTAGCGGTAAATAGACTTAGAATAGAGAATGAAACCGAAGAAGACAGCAACTATCAATTTTCTTTAAACTATATCACGCGTTTTAATGATAAAGGACATGAACTAACTGCAGATTTGCAATATGGAGTGGATACCGAAACTGAAACCGCCCTCATTGAAGAGCGCAATACCTTCCCGATTTCGGAACCCCTTCCTTCAGAGTTTATTCTCACAGAAGAAGACGGTAAAGAGTATTTGGCACAAATAGATTATGTATGGCCAATAGGTGAGAATGCCCAATTTGAAGCTGGCTATAGAGGTAAATTTGAAGAAACTACCACCGATTTTGAAGTAAATGAGCAATTAGTTGTTGGAGGAGCATTTGTTCGGAACGATAATCTCTCAAATATTTTTACCTATAATGAAGACATCAATGCTCTATATACGCAATACGGTAATAAGTTTGGAAAATTTTCATTTCTTGCTGGTCTGCGCTTTGAGCATACACGGCTTGCAGGAAAAGTTGAGGCTGGAGATCTAAATTCTGGTGGTATCAACGACCTCGTTATAAATTTTGATAATTCTTATCCTGGCCTTTTTCCAACCTTAAATGTAAATTTTGAAATTACTGATACTGAAAATATCACCTTCGGATATAACCGGCGTATTAACAGACCTCGAGGCCGCTTTGTAAATCCGTTTCCTTCCAGATCTAGTGAAGCCAATATATTTCAAGGGAATCCAACTTTAAATCCGGCTTATGCAAGTGCGTTTGATTTGGGCTATTTAAAGCGTTGGGGGAAAATCATAACATTGACCGCTTCTGTTTATTATCAATATGAAACAGATGCTTTTGAACGCATTCAGGAAGATACCGGTTTAGAAACACCGAATGGCATCCCAATAATTCGAACCATTCCAATTAATTTGAGTACTAACGAACGCGTTGGCCTTGAAGCAGGAGTACTATATAATCCAGCGAAGTGGTTGCAGTTAAATGGAAGTTTTAATTTTTTTCAGTTTAACTCAGATGGTTCTTTCAACGGTATAGACTACGGTGCAAAAAACACAAGTTATTTTGGACGTTTCAGCTCAAAGGTTTCCTTTCCTTATGATATAGAATGGCAAACCACTGTTATTTATAGAGGCCCTACCAATAATGCTCAAACTAGAAATGAAGACATTCTTTTTGCAAACCTCGCCTTAAGCAAAGATGTATTAAAAGGCAATGGTACTATTGGATTTAATGTTCGTGATGTGTTTAATTCAAGGAGGCGCCTTACGATTACAGAGACTGAAACGTTTATTAGCGAAAGTGAATTTCAATTTAGAGTACGCACCTTTAATCTGTCATTTCTATATAGGTTTAACCAGAAAAAGAAAAAAAGCCGTCAGCAGAATAGAGATAATGGTGATGATGAATTTTAATAATTATGAACTATCCTGAATAAGTAAACTTCTTATTATATCCAACTGACCCATTTTGCAATTAAATTTTGGCTTTTTTATTATGACTTCCACCAGAAATAAATAGCAGAATACTAGTAAGAGTAGTCGCACCTCCTCATTAAGATAACCATAGACCTTCATTGCTATTTATTTAATCATCATTCGGAAAATCCTGACTGATTTTCTCCTCCCTCCTACTTTTTTACTAAATTAGTTGCTAAGCAACATACGAGCACAGCGAACTAGAGTAGCTAAACCATACACAAATCGCTAGCCTTCATTATGACTAACCACTAAAAATTGATGTTGGTGAAATGAAGTATGGTGAAGCGATACCAAACATCTAATAGATGTTTGATTGGGGCAACCGCTTGCGGAAAAACACAACAAGAGAATTAACTTATGATTAAATTTTTTCGTCATATTAGACGCGATCTTATGGAGAAAAATAAAACTGGAAAGTATCTGAAATATGCCATTGGTGAGATTGTTCTAGTTGTTATTGGTATTCTGATAGCTCTCAGTTTAAATAATTGGAATGAAAACAGAAAAAGTAAGAACGAACTGGATAACTTATTATTGGATTTGGAGGATTTTTTAGGGTCACAAAAACTGATAATGGTTGGGCAGCTATCAATTATAAAAAAGAACGATTCTATTTTTAATCTTATCAAGGATGATCGGTTAAAAGACACCTTATCAATTAGTCTAGAAGAATTGCGAAAAGCCCTTTATGATCCAACAAAGTTTCCTTACTATGGTATTCCAAAATATCAAATTGAATTTTCAAATATCACCAATCTAATAAATCGTAAAGAAGACTTTCCTAAAAATTATTGGTCAATGATTTACGATTTAGAAAGCTTAAAGGTGTATTCTGAAGAAATTGTACATTTAAGTACAATACTTTCTGAATTAAGTAAAAGTCACCTCAATTTTTTACTTGAAAATAGGCCTCATTATTTTGAGAACAATGAAAAAGCATCCAAAGCTTTAAAAGATTATATTCTAAAAGATGCAACTTTTGATATCCGCACGGCTGAAATTATGACATATTTAGAAGAAATTATTGATGCTTTTGAGCGATATAATTTTAATAGTGCCAAATTAAACGCAACCATTAAACACTTATTTCATAATTATAGCGCACTGCAAATTGATAATTTATGGTCGGAATATCATATGGTTAAGATTGTAACTAAAGATTGCAATAATAATTCTGGAGAAAATTTCGACTCTTTATCAAATCCCTATTCAAGTATTTTAGTATTCAATAATCAAGAATTTCCAGTAAAATTTGAATTCTTTAATATAGAGAATGACATAGTGAAGGCACAAACCTTTACAAAACAAGGTGTTTTCCCTCTACGTTCGGGAATGCAAGAAATTAACGCTACTATTCGATATACAATTGGCGGTAAGTGTTATACAATTACTAATCTAGAAAATCTTGGATATCTCATTATTAAATAATAACAATTGAATAAAAACCCTCTAAGAGAATGATTGAGTTTTTTAGAATATCGAAGTGAAATTTTGTAAAACAAAATCAAAGATCTAGTAGACGTTTGATGGAGATAGCCGCTTGCGAGGAAAATACAATTACATAAATAAACTAAAAACAAAAATCATGGAAAACAAACAAAACATTCAAATCATTGACAATCTGTACAAGGCATTCGCAACGGGAGATATGCCGACGGTTCTCGGGTCTATGCATCCTGATATTGAATGGAACGAAGCCGAAGGTAATTCACTAGCAGATGGCAATCCATACATTGGTCCAGACGCTATTTTAAATGGTGTTTTTGGACGTCTTGGTGGTAACCACGAGTATTTTAATTTGAAAGACATTCAAATTCACAACATGAGTGATAATAAGGTTTTAGCAACCTTACGTTATGATGCTAAAGTAAAAAC
>RCND010002553.1_pt1 | contig 10020 bp, 8 predicted proteins | sample 2041351 | NCBI WGS metagenome assembly RCND01 (sample SAMN09708230, study PRJNA481090) | Marine sediment metagenome, whole genome shotgun sequencing project. | biome: marine sediment; feature: ocean; material: sediment; isolation source: Sewage treatment plant 12B marine sediment (STP12B) ...
ACCTGACACCCAATCCGTATGAAAGTCCTCCTACACCCCAGAGCAGGCCCATCAAAAAGGTAAAAAAGAGAATCTGTCGTGAGCTAGCCGCGATGATTTCAGCGAATCCTGGAACTGTCAACCAGGCTGCCAAAGGGGGTACGATCAGCCAGGAAAAAAGGCCCCCAACTATCCAGTAACTTTCCCATGCCCATCCCCTGACCTTATTGAAAGGCATATAAAAACTTCCTGATGCAATTCCTCCTATGGAGTGGTACAGTACTCCCAACAATGCTTGCATATGCTACGTGTTTTCAGATTTACAGAACAGCTGATCTTTTTCGCAAAGCCTAAAAATACAACCTTTTAAAAATATAACTGCATACAGCATTCATCAATGCACATTTTGACTTTTAAGTTGCATTTTTTGGACCTGGAAACTGGCCAGGATCGTGTTCATATAAAATTGACTATCCGTTTGAAGCGAATTAGAATTGAACTTTTATAACTTACAGTCAAAATCTGAATGTATGAAACCCTCTGAGCGCTTGTTATCACTGGACCTGTTTCGTGGTCTGGTCATGTTCCTCCTGGTGGCCGAAGGTGCCGGACTTTACCATACCTGGCTGGCTGCGACAGAGCCTGGAACTTTTATGCATGGCTTTGCCATGCAGTTTCATCACCACCCCTGGAACGGACTCCGTTTCTGGGACCTGGTGCAGCCCTACTTTATGTTTATCGTGGGGGTGGCCATGTGGTTTTCGGTCAGCAAAAGGCTCTCCAGAGGGGATAAGCGACGACATATCACCCTCCATATCCTAAGACGGTGCCTGCTTCTGCTCACTTTTGGAGTTGCACTGCATATCGGATATAGCGGAAAGCTAGTTTGGGAACTATGGAACGTTCTGTCCCAGCTCTCCATGACCATCCTGATTGCCTATGCCATCATGCAACTTCCGGGACGTACTCAATTGCTCATTTCTATCGGACTACTGATACTCAGCGCTTTGCTTTACCGCTTCACCAATATTGCTGGCTATGATCAGCCTTTTGTAAAAGACCACAACTTTGGATCCTTTATGGATATGGTGCTCATGGGAAAGCTTAACAATGGTGGTGGCTGGGTCACCATCAACTTCATCCCCACCGCAGCTCATACTATTTGGGGCGTCCTGGCTGGCAAATTACTGGCCTCATCAAAGACAGGATGGAATAAGATCAAGTTACTGCTGATCTATGGTGGTGCCGCTCTCTCACTTGGTTATATCATGGACTGGACAGGTGTCGATCCCATCATCAAACGAATCTGTACGCCCTCCTTTGTGCTTACCTCCGGGGGATGGGCCCTGCTTACCCTGGCCCTGTTTTACTGGCTGGTAGATATCAAGGGATCCCGTAAATGGGTCATATTCTTTGCCATAGTTGGGATGAATCCTATTTTTATATACATGTTTATGAATACAGCAGGACACGGATGGCTGATTGGTTTTACAGAATCATTTGTGGCCGATGGATTGTTGAAATTAGGGGCGGGCGAAAGCCTGGCCATGTTTATCAATTCACTGGTGGTTCTCGCACTGGCCTGGGGCCTCTGTTACTGGCTTTATAGAAAGAAGATATTTTTTAAGATTTAAACTCACTCCTATGAAACGCCTACTTTGTTACATTTTCCTAGTTACTCTAGGAATTATCACTCCGGTGGTCTGTCACTCACAGGAAGAGTTGAAACCATTCAAACTGGCTGTTGCACAGATGCACGTGCTGGGAGGAGCACTTGATGCCAACCTGGAACATGCCGGGGAGATGATTGCAGAAGCTGCAGAACATGGGGCTCAGCTGGTGCTATTGCCCGAGGCAATGGATCTGGGATGGACCGATCCTTCTGCACTTACCATGGCTGAACCTGTCCCTGGAGGAAAGAGCGCCCAGCTCCTTAGTAGTATGGCAAAAAAACATCAGATATATATCTGTTCTGGTTTAACTGAAAAAGATGGGGAGAAAGTATATAATAGCGCGGTTCTGATTGATCCCACGGGCGAGGTGATCTTGTTACATAGGAAGATTAATGAGCTCGATATCGGTCATGCTTACTATGCCCTGGGGCAAAGCCTTCAGGTTGTCCAAACCGATCTGGGCTCCATTGGTGTCATGATTTGTGCCGATGCAAGCACAGGCAAGCGTGAAATTCCCCGGGCACTCTCTTATATGGGGGCAGATGTGATCCTTTCTCCAAGTGCCTGGGCCGTTCCTGCCGATCATAACAACATCGATAATCCATATGGAGGCACCTGGTGGAGAGCCTATAAACCAGTGGCAAAAGATTTTCGTGTCTGGATCGCAAGCTGCAGCAATGTGGGCTGGATGACCGGGGGACCCTGGCAGGGTTGGAAAGCAATAGGCTGTTCCATGGTAATCGGTCCCGATGGGAATGAGGTCCTTAATGCTCCCTATGGTGAAAATGCCGATACCATCCTCTACGTAGATATCAAACCAGAGCCCAGGCCCGGACAGGGAACCACCTGGCACAACTTCTGGAAAAAGCAGGAAGAATCCACCCTGTATTAAGCAGCACTAGATCACAGGAAACTTCCAGGGATCCTTGTAAGCCGGTGTGATCAGCGCATCCGCTTTTTCAGAAGAAGTGATCTTTCGCTGCTCCTCATCATAAACCACACGGTCATTGGACCAGTATGCAATGTTCCCCAGGTGAGCATAAAGGGCTGCCCGGTGACCATATTCTATCTCGGCATTCAGGGAATCTCCATATCTGATGGCCCTGACAAAGTTCTCACAATTGTTCAGATGAGACTTATGGTCACTTGGATGTTCAGGTACTTCCTCCATTCGCAACTCCTCACCATTTCGCTCGGGGAAGATCCGCCACTTTTCACGATCAGCCACAAGAGTACCATTGCTTCCAATAAACTTAATCCCGTATCCCTGATCATAAGGTCCTCTCTCCACGCCACCATTGTGTTCCCATATCATATTGTAGCCATCCATCTCCCAGAGAACAGTAAGGGTATCGGGCATCTCCAGAGCATGGTCCTTGTTGGCAAAATTCCCACCCAGGGCCTGAACCGATAAGGGAGCAGATTTCACATCCATGGCCCAGAGCCCCATGTCGATCAGGTGAACTCCCCAATCACTTAAGAGTCCCCCGCCATAATCCCTGAACATACGCCAGGAACCATGAAAGCGGTTCTTGTTAAATGGTCGTTTGGGAGCAGGTCCCAGCCAGCGATCATAATCCACGCCCTCCGGAACATCTGAATCGGGCACCGGCATATTACCCGCACCATAATTAAAATTGCCCCAGACCTTCACCTGGCGGATGGTTCCCAGCTTACCCGACTTTACAAAATCGATGGCAGTTTTCCAGTGGGCGCCACTACGTTGCTGTTGTCCCACCTGAACCAGACTCTTATACTTCCTGGCTGCATCAAACATCACATTTATCTCTCCAACCGAGTTGGCCAGCGGCTTTTCCACATAAATATGCTTTCCTGCCTGGCAGGCCTCCACAGTGGGAAGACAGTGCCAGTGATCGGGAGTTCCAATGATCACAGCATCGATGTCCTTATTATCCAGTACGGCACGGTAATCCATGGTGATATTTGGTACGGGATCACCCTTTTGTCTAAACTGTTCAACTTTATCTTTCAGCACATTCGAATCAATATCACAGAGGGTATGACACTCCACATTGCTTTGCTTCAGCATATCCTCAAGATCCCACCACCCTTGATTGCGAGCACCAATCAGGGCCACATTAATTCTATCATTGGCTCCAAGCACACGGGAAGGTGAAAGAATGGATGCTGAAAGAGATGTTGATACTCCGATTCCGGCAGCTGCTGCTGCTGAAGTTTTAATAAAAGATCTGCGATTGGACATGGGAAAATAGTTAAGGGTTATAGTTATTAGTTAATACGCTATTAGAATTTGAGAGAGTTCAGGTAGTCTATGCTGCTTCGTGCACACTCCAGCTCATTTTCAGGTTCTGGCCTGTCATGCTCCACGATCAAGTGCTTGAACCCGGCCACCTTCCAGTAGGAAAGCAGGTCCGGGAAATCTATTATCCCAGATCCGGCACAGGCAAAACTCTGCATACTCTCTGACTCATAGGAATCCTTGATATGAACCAATTCGAATCGACCGGGGTAGCGCTTAAAATAATCCCTAATATCCGCTTTGCCCTTATGAGCCCAGTAGAGGTCCACTTCCATGGTAACCAGTTCCGGATCTGTCTCCTCCAGTATATAATCAAATATCACCTGGCCATCCAGAACCTTAAATTCCTTTTCATGGTTATGAAAGGCAAAACGTAAGCCCTGACGATTACATTCCTCTCCAATTTTCTGGAACTCATCCACTGCAAATTTCACCTGGTCCATGGTAGGATTTTCTCCCCCATCCATCCAGGGCCAGTAGCAGATCAGGTATTTTTTATTCATTGCAAGACAGTCATCGATGGATTGCTTTAGTCCATCACCCATCAGACCCGCAATATTAGTCCCACCTGCAAGCGGGATCAAGCCGATATCCCCCATAAACCTTTTCAGCTCTGAAGGCAATTCTTGGAAAGTTCCACCAAATTCAAGGTATTTATAGCCCATTTCAGCCAGCAGGGTCATGGTCTTCCGGTGGTCCTCCGCCATATGGGTCTGAACCACATTGATGATCAATCCAAAGTCGTGTAAGTGATCAGGGGAAGTTGAACAAGAGGTCAATAAGCCTGGCATTAAGGCTACACCAGCAGCTCCTGTAATAGATTGGTTTAGAAAATTTCTTCTTTTCATAGCGTGATATTTATCTCTGTAATTTAAAAAAAATTCCTTAATATATTTATTACTTTTATCGCTCTTCACCTAACTAATACAACATGATCAATCCATCTTCTAACAGACGTACCTTTTTAAAGACAACAGCAGCGGCAGCGGCCGGAATCACCATCATCCCAAGCCATGTCATGGGAAAAGCCCTGGGACATGTGGCTCCCAGTGATAAATTAAACATCGCCGGTGTGGGAATTGGTGGTAAAGGACGTGTAAACCTGAGAGCCATGTCCAGTGAGAATATTGTTGCTCTGTGCGATGTTGACTGGAAATATGCGCAGGACTGCTTTGATGACTATCCTGCGGCAAAACGCTACTGGGATTGGCGTATCATGCTTGAAGAGATGGGAGATGATATCGATGCAATAATGATCGCCACCTCCGACCATACTCATGCGGCCATTGCAGCAACAGCAATTAAAATGGGAAAGCATGTCTACTGTCAGAAACCGCTTACCCATTCAGTCTATGAATCCAGGTTACTGACCAGGCTTGCACAAGAATATAAGGTAGCCACTCAAATGGGTAACCAGGGGAATTCAGCCCCGGAGGCACGTACCGTAGAAGAGTGGATACAAGCCGGTGAAATAGGAGAAGTGAAAGAAGTACATGCGTGGACCAATCGCCCCATCTGGCCACAGGGACTTGAGCGACCCAAAGAGGTAATGACAGCTCCCGACACCATGAACTGGGACCTCTTTATCGGCCCGGCTCCCGAGCGGCCATTTCATGATATCTATTCGCCCTGGAATTGGAGGGGATGGTGGGATTTCGGAACTGGTGCCCTGGGCGATATGGCCTGTCACATACTGAATCCCGTTTTCAGTTCACTTAAACTGGGATACCCCACCAAGGTCCAGGGATCATCTACCCTGGTTAATACAGAATCGGCACCACAGGCCGAGAAGGTGGAATATACCTTTCCCGAAAGAGAGGGCCTGCCCGAAGTAAAAGTTACCTGGTACGACGGTGGAATGATGCCCTCCAGGCCTGAAGAACTGGCCGATGGAGAACCCATGATGGAAGATTACATGGGCGGTTGTCTTTTTGTGGGCTCCAAAGACAAAATGATGTGCAACCTGGGCGGAATCAATCCACGTCTGCTTTCGGGCCGCAAACCCAATGTTGCAGAGACCCTTCGCAGGGTGAACGATTATCCTGTGGGAGGCATCCAGGATGGTCCTCATGAGCAAGACTGGGTCAGGGCCTGCAAGGAAAATCCCAACAACCGGGTTCAGCCCTTCTCAAACTTTGATACGGCGGGACCATTCAATGAGATGATAGTGATGGGCGTTCTGGCAGTTCGACTGCAGAGCCTCGACCGGGAACTGCAATGGGACGGCCCCAATATGAAATTCACCAATATCACCAGCAGTGATGAGCTCAGAGTGGTTTCATCGGACGACTTCCATATCATCGATGGTCATCCCAATTTCGATACCAAATATGCCACCCTCAATGCCGAGGAGACCGTTACAGAGTATATCAAACACAACTACAGAGAGGGATGGGTCCTTCCTGAATAATTGAAAACTAAAAAACTATAATCTGATTATGAGAACAAATATTCTTATGGTAATGGCAGTATTTCTGCTAGCATTCTGGGGCTGCAAATCCACCGAAAAAACCGTGTCTGCCGAATCCTCAGCAAATGAAATCAAACACAATACCCTCACATCTGATGATATCAAGAATGGTTTTGTCCTACTGTTTGATGGGAAAACCACCGACGGATGGCATAACTGGAATGAGGACGCAATTTCCGGATGGCTTGTGGAAGACGGTTACCTGTTGGGACAGGGATTGGGAGGCGATATCGGAGGTGATATTATTTCCGAGAAGGATTATGATAATTTTCATCTGAAGTGGGACTGGAAACTGGGTGAACACGGAAACAGCGGTGTGATGTACCATGTGGTGGAAGATGCCAAATACGCTGCCGCCTATGCAACAGGGCCCGAATACCAAATGATCGAGGATGATGATTTCAGGGATGAAGAGGGAAATCCTTATCCGCTCGAGGAATGGCAAAAAACTGGGGCCGACTATGCCATGTATGTGGCCAACGATCAGAAGCAGGTAAATCTGCGTGACTGGAACAGTTCAGAAATTATTTTTACACCAGAGAAAGCCGAATACTGGCTGAACGGTAAAAAAATGCTTGAATTTGTTCCCTGGAGTGAGGACTGGACCGAACGCCGCAACAGTGGAAAGTGGGAAGATTATCCCGATTACGGCTTCGCCAAAACGGGTAAGCTTTGCCTTCAGGACCACGGTAGTAAAATATGGTTCCGGAACATTAAAATAAAGGAGCTGTAGTGAAGGGGCGCACATACTTGTGGTTCATCTCTATGGTGGCCACCATCGGGGGACTCATGTTCGGGTTTGATATGGGTATTATCTCCGGTGCCATTCCATTTATTCAACCCTATTTTGGATGGACCGAACTCCAACTGGGCTGGGGCGTTAGCTCCATCCTGGTGGGTGCTATAGTAGGTGCCTTTGGAACCGGAACGCTTACCGAGAAATATGGACGTAAACGATTGCTAATCTCAGTAGCTCTCTTTTTTGCTGTCTCATGTGCAGGGATGGCACTGGCCAAATCGCAGGCCTTCTTTATCTCTTTCAGGGTATTGGGCGGATTAGCTGTTGGAGCCGTATCTGTCCTATCACCCATGTATGTAGCAGAGGTGGCTCCCCCGAAAATACGGGGATCACTAATCACCATATACCAGCTGGCTATAACCTTTGGGATCCTGGTCTCCTACCTGGTCAACTTTGCTCTGCACGATGTGGAGAATAACTGGAGGTGGATGTTTGCCACCGGACTGATCCCATCCATCATCTTTTTCATCGGTCTTTTCTTCATACCGGAGAGTCCGCGCTGGCTGATAAAAGCTGGTTTCAAAGAGAAAGGCCGGCTAGTGCTGGAACGGATTGGCGGAGCTGCATTTGCAGGTAGGGAAATCGCTGAAATTGAAAATAGCCTGAAGGATGCCGGCACGGGATCTGCGTTAAAGGCGCTGTTTTCAAAGCGCTACCGAAAAGTGCTAATCCTGGGACTTCTGCTTTCAGTGTTTGTCCAGATTAGCGGGATCAATACGGTGATTGACTATGCTCCTAAAATATTGATGTCGGCCGGTCTGGAAATTCGGAATGCACTTCTGCAAACCTCCCTTATCGGACTGGTTAATTTTGCCTTTACCTTCTTTGCGGTATGGCTGATAGACCGCCTTGGTCGAAGGACCTTTTACATCATCGGTTCATCAGGCATGGTTGTAACCCTTCTCATGCTGGCGGCAGCCTTTCACTTTGAGTTGAGTCCTATATTTACCACCATCTGCATCATGCTATTTATTGCCTTCTTTGCATCATGCATTGGCCCTGCTTTCTGGACCCTCATAGCAGAGATGTTCCCCAACCGAATCAGAGGAATGGCGGTGGCACTGGCTTCCTTTACCCAGTGGGTATTTACCTTCATTGTGGTACTGCTCTTCCCCCATGTACTGGATGCACTGGGTGGATCAGTCACATTCCTTTTCCTGGCCGTCATGTCATTTATCCAGCTGTTAATCGCCTGGTTTTTTATTAAAGAGACCAAGGGAAAATCGCTGGAAGAGATCGAGTCGCTCTGGGATTAAAAATCAGTATCCGGCTCGGTCAGATCAAGCTCTTCGATCCAGATATTGCGATAGAGGACTGAATAGCCCTCAGCCTGTAGCTTGATGCCTCCAGGACTGTCGGTGATTCCTTTGCCTTCATCATTGCCGCCATCTATCCCCGAATTGGCTCCACCCCATACCTGGTTGATTCCAATATTGGAGTAGACCTTAATACCATTGAAGTAGTTGGATACCAGCGCCTTTCCAGTTCGTTTGCCATCAGTAAAGCGTGCGGCCCTGAAAACCATATCATAGGAGTTCCAGTTCCCCACTCCTTTGTAAGCAAAGTAAGGAGAATCAATCTCATTGATTACAGCAGCCATTCCGTGCCGGGTGGAATCATTGTCAAGAATCTGGATCTCGTAGCGATTCTGCAGGTATACTCCCGAGTTGCCTCCCTCCTGCTCTATCAGGAATTCCACATGGATGCGGAAATCTCGGTATTCCTTCTTGGTGACAATATCGGCCGATCCATATTTATGATCCACCACCGCAGGATCATCACTGCTCATCACAGTACCTCCATCCACGGGATCTTTTACAATCTTCCATTTAAGGGGCATTTCGGCTGCAAATCTGGGCCCCTCCCAGTAGATCCAGTTCGCATGGAGCGATTCAGCAGTACCGTCAAAGACCACCTCTGCCCCGGCTGGAGCTTCAGCACCCAGTCCAACAGAATTCTGACTGTAAACATTCATTAAACTAAGAGACAGAACAATAATTGCAATTGAAGTAACTTTCATGATTATATGTTTTAAAATGTTATTGTTTAGCTGATATTACCTCCCAAGATCATCGGGAAGTCCTTTGTAGTGACGGAATCCCTCCATGGGCTTCCCATCCTTCTCAACATGGATCCATCCCATCAGCATCTCTCTCACTTGTTTCTCCTCTTCGGGCGACATCTCCGGGCCCTTATAATCAGCCCAGCCTGAACTAAACTGACTCACATACTTCATTAGGGCCTCAACTTTGCGCTCTTCCCATTCAGTTATATCAACCCAGGTATTCATGTCCTCTTCGGCCGAATCATAAAGCATATATTCGGGTATAGTATGCGCTTCTAGTCCTTCCACCGTAATCTGTCCCTGAAACATCAGGGGCCACATGGCTGCACGGGCCGCATCGGCCGACAGGTAGGAAGAAGCCCTGTGATCGGCCTTGTGCCAGCGCACATTTCCTTTTCCAGGATCAAAGGAGAAAAGCACATCCGGCTTTATCTTGCGGATCAACCTCACCAATTTGGCAACCACTTCTTTCGTATCCTCATATTCCAGCATGCCATCATCATAGCCCAGGTTGATATAGTGATCGGTGGGAATGCCCATGGTGGCCAGAGCGTCCTGCTCCTCCTGCTTGCGTATCAGGGCCAGATCCATCATGCCCAGGTCGGGATCCTGTGTCCCCACATTTCCAGTGGTCAGAATAACAATATAAACCTCATTTCCATTGGCATTTAACATCCCCAGGGTACCCATGGAGTAAGAATCATCATCGGGATGAGCCCCGATCAATAGAATGGTTTTTCCCGTCCATTCCTC
>RCND010002554.1_pt1 | contig 10019 bp, 9 predicted proteins | sample 2041351 | NCBI WGS metagenome assembly RCND01 (sample SAMN09708230, study PRJNA481090) | Marine sediment metagenome, whole genome shotgun sequencing project. | biome: marine sediment; feature: ocean; material: sediment; isolation source: Sewage treatment plant 12B marine sediment (STP12B) ...
AAATTCAGGGATAAATTTGGTGATATATATTTACCCGGATTAAAGATTGCCTTACAGTGAAGTGTAGGGCTTTTTTTATGCTTTTATCTTAGGCTATTCAGAAGGAAGTATAAACGCTACAACAGTCACCTGCAAAACTATACTGCTAAGTAGACCGGTAATTTCAAACTAGGTTTATTCTAGACTATTATTGGTGGCATAGGGTATGAAATTTACATCCTCTACTCTATTTATTTGAAATGATTTTAGTCATTTATTTTTCTAGCTACATGAATTATTTTTGTATAGTTACTAAAATATAAGACACAGCATCAAACAGTATCTTCAGCTGGACGATTCGCATTATCGAAACATTATTGGTTGCATTAACGTTGTTCATAGGTATTGGTGAAACGCTTAAGAGCTACAAAAAGAATGGTGCGTCTGCTTCAGGTCCATTTGACACCTTAATGATCATAACATTTACATTTTGGGGTGTTGGTCTTGCAGGACGCATTCTCGCTTTATGGAAGGTGGGGTTAGGAGGAATTGTTTCATTGATAAATTTTATTTTTTTTCTTCCTTGTTGTTATTAATCCAAAACCTCATGTCCACTTTATGTATGTCCTTTTTGTTTTCCTGATCCCTTCAATATTATATTTATGTTGTTCGTGGTTCGCAAGGAAATCATCAAATAAAATTTCTTAATAAAAAAAATGATAATCACCACTCGAAGTTCTGTAAAAAATAAAGCCTTTAAAAAGGACGTTTTTTGTGAGTAATACTAGAATTAAGTTGACGGGATAAACGAATAGTTAAAATTGAATTATACTAGTTCATTTAAATTTATTCTTTATTAACTGAAATATACGTAGGTGTACGTATTGTTTTGCATAGATTTATTTATGATATTTGCCCTAGTTATTGACTAGGGATTAATAACGAGCTATTAGTTTTTTATTAGAGAACGACAAAAGGCCTTGAACGAATGTTCGAGGCTTTTTTCATGAAAAAAAGCCCCGAACACATAGAACTGCAGATAAATAACTTCTGCTTTTTGATTAGTTTTATTTAATCCTATAACGTTTAGAACCACCTAAGCGCGTTAAAAATCGAAATTCAATAGCTTAAGAATAGCCTAGATAAGAGCTACGAACAGATTCGCACTTTAACTTTAGCGCTTCAAGAAAGTCTCACGTCTTAAAAGGAATTAGCTTCCCCGAACTCCAAAGAGACAAGTGAGCACCAACTTTGTACTTTCGTGCTTTACGTCGTACAACGATTTTATACGAAAAATAAACTCTAGATCAATTTTTGGTGGAAACATCGCCAATCTTTAAGTTCCAATACGATCAGATTTATTATTTCATTGCACTAGCGCACGGCTAAAAACAATCTTTTTTTGGTGATGAATACTAGCATGATTCTAGCTTCCGAGAAGCGCTTCGATTTAAGCAACTGTTATACAGGTAATTAAAATTAATTTAGGTGGTTTACGACGACTAAATATTAGTCTGCATATATTTACGCAGAGTGTAACTTAATTGTAATATTTAAGTATAAAGCCCTAATGATCAATGCTCCGTAGTTATTGCTGTTATAATTTCATTTTTCTGAAGCACTCCAGATTGTCTCCAAACTTGCTTTCCATTTTTAAATAACAACAAAGTCGGGACTCCTCTTACCTGATATTTTGCAGCTAAAGCCTGGTTTTTATCAACATCTATTTTAATAATAGACACGTCCTCTCCTAAACGATCTTTAACCTCTTTTAAAATAGGACTCATCGTTTTACAAGGGCCACACCACTCTGCAAAAAAGTCTACTAAAACAGGTTTATCCTGATTTATTATTTCTGAAAATTTACTCATTACTAACTTAATTTATTTATCAAAAGTAATACTCCAAATACCTCTAACTTCATTGACACTATAGCCTATGGCTTTGTCATTAGGATATAAACTTGTAAGTCTGCTTAAAGTTGATGTTTCAATGGCTTCATTAGGCTTACCGTGACATTGCAAACACATTGTATTTGTTGTAATCGGATAATACACATGTACTATATCATCCAATTCTTTTACAATTGGGCTTGGCTCCTCTTTATTTGCAATAATAGTTTTAAACGTTTTTATATATCCTAATTCTTCATTATTTGCTTGATTATTTTTATTCCTTGGCTTATCTGATACCCTTTTAATAGTTGCATTGTGCACTACCGCCATACTATCTGTTAAAGGGTATGCCTTTTCATTACAAAATGCTAAGGCCTCTAAGGTTCCTTTTTTTTGAATTGTACCCATTAAATTTTTCCCTAATACAGCTTTGGTGGTTAACGCATATTTTAAACCACGTTCTCCATAGGGCAAACCTTTAAAGTTTGTTTGGGCTTGTTGATTTTGCATTCCCTTGCCGTTACCACTTCCCATTCCCATTCCTTTACCTTGACCATTTCCTTTGCCTTGACCATTTCCCTTCCCTTGACCATTTCCTTTACCTTGACCATTTCCTTTGCCTCTTTCTTCATTAAAATGCTCTTCAAACCATTCTGGCTCTTCAATGTCAAAATCGTACATGTAATCGGCAATTTGCTTAATGGTTTCCTCAGGAAACACTTGTTTTGGCATCACACCAAAACGCTTTACGGCGCCATACATTTTAGCATCTTCTTTATTCGGGTTTTTTACCCAAGCTTGCAAAGAGGCAATAAACGCTTCTTTAGAAGTGTCACTATCTATATAATGCTTTTTTATGGCAATCATTGGTGGTCCAATTCTATTGCCTTGACTCGCTGTAGGATTATGACAAGTATAACAGTTGGTTTCCATTAATTTTTTCCCAGGATGCTTATTGGCTGCCTGCTGTTTTTCAAAAGCTGAATATTCTTTCTTCTCTGAATTATTACAGCTATAAGCTAAAACACCACACAACGCAATTAGAAGTATTTTTTTCATAAGAAGTTATTTTGAAAATTTACCAGTTGCACAACTCACAAAAGACTTAGCTTTAGAAGTTAATGAGTTGGCATCATCTACTGAAGGATATCCTAAACTTTTTAACTTCTCTCTCACCTTTTCAAGATCTTCGTCGTTATTATAAGTAAAAGACACTTTACTTTCTTCTACGTCAACTATTAAATCTGAAATCTTATCTATTTCTGATAATTTAGTGGTTATGGTATGCGCACAACCTCCACATTTTAAGTTTTGTACTACTATTGAAGTATTCATAAATTCTTAATTATATTTTAATATCCCACCTTTTAAATCGTAGATTTCGGTGAATCCCATAGCCGCAAGCTTATTAGAGGTTTGTCTGCTTCTACTTCCACTTCTACAATATACGTAAACTGCTTTACTTCTATTCAACTTACCAAAGTCTATATTAAATTTTCTAGAGAAAAAATCAATATTCTTTGCGCCTTTAATATGCCCAGATTTATATTCTTTTGGCGTTCTAACGTCGATTAATTGTACTTTTTTATTTTCAGATTGCGCTTTAAAATCCTCTGAAGAAAGGACTTTAATAGCACTGTTTTTTTGTGAGCTCGATCCGAATAATGCTGAGAAAAATGACATAATTATTATCTATTTTATTATTAAATTTTACAATGGCTAAAGTAACTTCTTAAACTATAATTATCAGTAACCTATGTTACATAAAAAAAGTGCATCCTATTTAAATAGAATGCACTTTTTACTTCTTAAAATACAAGTTTACTTCAAGGTCGAAGGACATACATAATCGGTCCGAGGAACTGCTGTCTTTTTAATCGCCTCATAACCGCCAGCAACATCTACTAAGTTATGAATACCTCTACTTTTTAATATTGAAGCTGCAATAACGGATCGATAACCACCTGCGCAGTGCACGTAAAACGTTTGCTCTTCTGGAAATTCACTTAAATGACTATTTAAAGTATCTAAAGCTGTGTTTTTTGCACCGTCTACATGCTCAGCTGTAAATTCACCATCTTTTCTAACATCGAATACAACCTCTTTATTTGCTGGATATAGTTTTGCGAATTCGTCTGCTGAAATTGATGCTATAGTGTCAAAATCCAAATCTGCTTTTTCCCAAGCTTCAAAACTGCCATCTAAAAATCCAATAACATTATCAAAACCAACACGAGATAAACGCATAATCACTTCTTCTTCTCTACCTTTAGGTGCTACTAATAAAATGGGCTGACTGACATCGACTATCAATGCACCAACCCAAGGTGCAAAACCACCATCTATACCAATAAATACAGAACGAGGAATATGTCCTTTTATAAAATCTGACTGGTGTCTTACATCTAAAACAATAGCTTCAGTTTCATTTGCTGCGGCTTCAAAAGCCTTAGGCGATAATGGGTTTTGAGATTTTGTCATCACTTTATCAAAACTTTCATAACCTTTAATATTAAGCATCACATTCTGAGGAAAATATCCTGGTGGATCAGATAATCCATCTAAAACTTCCTCTATAAATTCTTCTTTAGTCATATCTGCCCGTAAGGCATAATTAACTTTTTTCTGATTGCCTAAAGTATCTGTGGTTTCTTTACTCATATTTTTACCACAAGCTGATCCTGCCCCATGATTTGGATACACGATTAAATCATCACTTAAAGGCATTATTTTGTTACGTAAAGAATCGTATAAGTAACCTGCTAGTTTTTCTTGTGTCAAATCTGAGACTAATTCTTGGGCTAAATCTGGACGACCAACATCACCGATAAACAAAGTGTCACCTGTTACGATACCATGCTCTTTCCCCTTTTCATCGATGAGCAAGTATGTTGTACTTTCCATGGTATGCCCCGGTGTATGAATAACTTTAATTTTATAATCTCCGATCTCAAAAATTTGTCCATCCTCTGCCGTTATAGCGTCATAAGAAGGTTTTGCTGTAGGGCCAAAGACAATTTTCGCTCCTGTTTTTGCTTTTAAATCCAAGTGACCAGAGACAAAATCTGCATGAAAATGCGTTTCAAATATATATTTGATTTTTGCATCGTCTAATTTTGCTCTGTTAATGTATGGTTGCACTTCGCGCAAGGGGTCAATAATAGCGACTTCACCTTTACTTTCTATATAATATGCTGCGTGTGCTAAACAACCTGTATAAATCTGTTCAATATTCATGCTTATAATAATTTTTAATCTTTCAAAAATAAATATGTTTTTGCAACCTTCATCTAACCTTTATGATTTTTTTATAATACCAGCTCTTTTATAAGAATATAAACTGCCATTACTAAAACAAACCAGCCAAATGCCTTTTTAAGTTTTTTACCTTCTATAAAATTAGATAGATAGATCCCGAGAACGATTCCAACCATTGAAATTGCACTAAAAGATAACAAAAATGTCCAATCTATGTCTAAATTTTCAACATCTCCTATAAATCCTATTAATGACTTTATGGCTATAATTAATAAGGACGTCGCCACTGCTTTTTTCATTGGCAGCTTTGCTAATAAAACTAGGGCAGGGATAATAAGAAAACCACCACCAGCACCTACTAAGCCAGTTAATAGTCCGACGACGGCACCTTCTACAACTATTAAAGGATAGTTATAGACTACCGCGACAATCTCTGTCGTATCTTTTCTGTTGTTTCTGATCATAGAAAACGAAGCTAGCAACATAACGATAGCAAAAAACACCATAATCGCAATGCTCTTTGTAATCATCAAATCCCCCACAGGAAACAGGGCTTCTGGGATGGCAGGAACGATAAACTTTCTGGTCGTGTATACTGCAATAAATGCAGGAATAGCAAAAACAATCGCTGTTCTAAAATCTACCAATCCTTTTTGCATATTTCTAAATGCGCCAACTAATGCAGATGTGCCAACAACAAATAAGGAATAAGCGGTCGCAGTAACCGGGTTTATAGCCAATACATAAACCAATATTGGAACCGTTAAAATAGAACCTCCTCCACCAATGAGTCCTAAAACAACACCAATTAGTAGTGCTCCAAAATAACCCATTATTTGCTGTATATCCATAGTATCTAAATTAGCCTTTCAAAGCTAACAATAGCTTTGATTTTGATGCGTAACAAAAGTTACACTCATCATAAAGGAAGACTATCTTAATGACTCTTGGCAATGATAAAGGACTTCACCAAAACTGTTTTATAACGAGAATGAAATAGGTCAATTCTACAAAAATGACATAAATTAATCAAAATTCCATTCGTCGACACTTAAGCGTCATTGGTCTACACTTTAAAGACAACGAACGAATTTGAAACAAATTCTATTTACATTACACTATTTTTAATGGCTAAAGGATACTAAAACAGATATATATGACCGATAATTTAAAAATATTACTCATCGAAGATGACATGATCGAGGTTATGAAATTAAATAGAGTGATCTCAACACTCCAGTTAAATCATACAATTGTAGAGGCTAATAATGGAGAAGAGGCCCTAACGATATTAGAAGACAAAGACCGTTTACCCGATATTATTTTGTTAGATTTAAATATGCCTAAAATTAGTGGCATAGAGTTTTTGTCAATTCTAAAAAACGATGTACATTTAAAGTATATTCCTACTATAATCCTTACCACTTCAAATAATCGAAATGATTTATTAGAATGTTTCAAAATAGGTATAGCAGGATATGTGCTAAAGCCCTTAAAATATGAAGATTATGTATCTAAAATAGAAAAGGTCTTAGCATATTGGAGCGTTAATGAATTAATTCAGATATAATGAAGGGTATAGTTTTTACAGGGTTTTTAGAATTGGTCGAAGAAAAGTTTGGGTTAGAAATGGTTGACGATATCATTACAGAATCAAATTTAGCCTCACAAGGGATCTACACAGCTGTAGGAACTTATCCCTCTTCAGAAATGTTTGCACTTATTGGTGTTTTAAGTGAAAAAACTAAAATTTCAAGAGATAATTTATTACAGACTTATGCGGAATATTTTTTCTCTCATGTAGAAGAAAATTATTCTAGCTTTTTAACATCACATACTAACCCTATAGATTTACTCGCTTCTATTGAAAATCACATTCACGTAGAAGTACTTAAAATTTATCCGGACGCAGAACTTCCTAGTTTTGAAACTCTTGAACAGACAAAAGACAAAATCGTTTTGTTATATAAATCCAGCAGAGCCATGCATTACTTTGCTATAGGACTTATGAGAAAGACTTTCGAACATTTTAATTTATCTGCCGATATAGTCTATGAGAAAATTAAGGAAGATGGCACGGAAGTTAAGTTTACGGTAACAACAATCCATGAGTAAAGATAAAACAGGTCTATTAGAACGTGCACTTCATCGCGAGCGAGAAGCAAGAAAGCAAGCCGAGAGAATCCTCGAGGACAAAGCTACGGAGCTCTACAATACCAATAAATTTCTTGAAAAAGTAAATGAAGATTTACAATCTTTATTCGCTAGAACGGACTCCCAGCTGCAAGGTGTTTTTGAAAACATAGTAGATGCTTATTTAATCATGGATTTACAAGGTAACATTCTAAAGATGAATGATGCCGCTTTAAAACTATTAGACTTCGAAAACGATAAGATAGATTTTAACCTTATGAGCCTAGTTTATGAATCGGATCATGAACGTATTGGTAAATCTTTTTATAAACTTTTAAATAGCGGTACACTTACAAATTTTGAGATAAAGATTAGAACTAACCAAGAGATAAAAAAATTCGTGCATGTCAATGCCAGTATTATCTATGATCAAGAAGTCGCAGTAGCAGCCCAAGGTATTATTAGAGATATTACCTCTATAAAAGAAAATGAATTAGCCGTCGAGGTTATAAATAATATTGCGCAATCTATTCTCGGAAAATTAGATATTTATGAAATTGCTCATGAAATCACAGATGAGATTGCAAATTACTTAAATTCAGGAGATTGCGTTATATATCTTTATGATAGCGAAACGCGTACTTTAGAACAAATTGCCGCCTATGGCCAAAAATATAATAACAAAAAGCAGCTCATAAACAAGAAAAGAATAAACGACGCTGAAGGAGTTGTAGGCCATGTTGCGAAAACTGGTATTGCAGAAATTATTAGCAATACAAGTGATGATAAACGTTATCTTATTGATGGCATTGAAAGAAAATCTGAAATAACGGTTCCTATTAAAATTGACGGTAAGGTGATTGGAATTATTGATTCTGAACACGAGCGCGAAAACTTTTTCACCAGTAAACATTTAGATTTAATTAAAAGTATTGGCAATATCGTCTCGTTGCAACTAAAAAGCGCGATAGATTTAAGAGAGCGCCAACGCGCTGAGGAAGAACTTATTAGTTCTCAAAAACGATTAACAACAGTTATTGCAAGTCTTGAAAGTGGCGTTTTGTTAGAAGACCAAAACAGAAAAATTATAGTCACAAACCAAAAGTTTTGTGAGTTTTTTGAAATACCGGTAGCACCTGCAGACCTAGTCGGCCAAGACTGCTCGCAGTCTGCAGAACTTTCTAAATCCCTATTTCTAAATCCAGATGAATTTGTAAATAGAATTAATGCTATTTTATCGGCACAAAAACCAGCATTGGGTGATGAAATTATCATGGTTAATGGCAGAATACTAGAGCGCGATTTCATTCCGATACTAACAAGAGATATTTACACAGGGCATTTATGGACCTATAGAGATGTTACGCTCAAAAGAAGATACAGAAAAAGTATTGACGCTCAGCGTTTAAAGTATAGAGGTATTATTACAAATATGAATTTAGGCTTACTTGAATCAGATATTGATGATAATATCCTAATGGCCAATCAAAGTTTTGTAAAAATGAGTGGTTATTCAGAAAAATATTTACTCGGCAAGTGTGCTTCAAAATTATTTCTTTCTGAAGAATCTAGGGAAATTATAAATACGGAAAACACAAAACGAAGTAAAGGTCTCTCTTCTTCATACGAAATTAAAGTACAAAATAAATTAGGAGAAGATCGGCATTGGCTTATAAGTGGTGCACCAAATTATAATATTAATGGTGAAGTCATCGGATCTATAGGGGTTCACTTAGATATTACTGAGAACAAAAATCTAGAAGAACAAAAAGAAGCGCTCTTAAAACAATTAGAAAAAAGTAATGATGAGCTACATGAATATGCCCATATTGTATCACACGATTTAAAATCACCTTTACGCAGTATAAATGCTCTAGTCACTTGGCTAAAAGAGGATAACCAAGGTAAATTTGATGAAACAAGTTTACAGAATTTTGGACATATTGAAGCGACATTAGAAAAAATGGAAGGCTTAATTACCGATATTTTAAATTACTCATCGGTTGGGGCAGAATCAAAAACAGAAGGTTTTAGCTTAAATACGCTAGTCCATGAATTAATAGGAATTATGTATGTCCCAGATCATATCTCTGTTAACGTTTTAAATGAATTACCTGATATTGTTGGAGATAAAACCAAAATCCATCAATTATTTCAAAACTTAATAAGTAATGCTATTAAGTTTATCGATAAGGATGAAGGTATTGTCGAGATTGATGTTAAAGAATTAAAAAATCATTATCAGTTTTCAATAAAAGACAATGGAATAGGTATTGAAGAAAAACACTTTAAGAAAGTTTTTCAAATTTTTCATTCTTTAAACAAGAGACAAGACTCCTCTGGTATAGGCTTATCAATAGTTAAAAAAATAGTGGCCTTACACAAAGGAGAAATATGGCTAGAAAGCGAATTTAAAAAAGGCACTACCTTTTATTTTACAATTTCAAAATAACCGAAATATGGGTTTAGTTTAAAATAGACCTTAATAAATAACGTGTTAAAGCGTAAAATTAGAGACCATAAAACGAGATGAATGTAGAGGACAGAACATATTTCACAATAGCATTACTGATGCAATTAGGTTTAAAGAGAACGAAATAATACCTATTAGTTCAGAGTAACCGGATGCTTACTGGAAGTTTAATATTTAAGGTTACAGCAGAGTGAGCGCGGAACGCTATTTTAATAGTACTTTTAAAATATTACTTAAGTTCGAAAACGATATGGCGTCACCAAGGGTGAGATTTATGGATC
>RCND010002555.1_pt1 | contig 10017 bp, 8 predicted proteins | sample 2041351 | NCBI WGS metagenome assembly RCND01 (sample SAMN09708230, study PRJNA481090) | Marine sediment metagenome, whole genome shotgun sequencing project. | biome: marine sediment; feature: ocean; material: sediment; isolation source: Sewage treatment plant 12B marine sediment (STP12B) ...
GATAACCTGCTGAGCGCACATAGCTGTATGAATGCAATGATACAGGCAGGTACTAAGAAAAACAGTTTATTCTATATTGCCAACCATGAGGAAAACGGCTCTATGTCAGCTGCAGGAGCACAGGGTTCATTTGTAAGTTCAGTATTTGAGAGAATTATGCCGGATAACGAAAAAAGGCAGAGGTCCTACAGTAATAGTCTATTGATCTCTGTTGATAACGCCCATGCTACTCACCCAAATGCTGCGGACACCATGGACCCCTGTCACGATATAGAACTTAACAAGGGGGTAGTAATAAAAGTTAACGCCAATCAACGCTATACGACCAACAGTCTGAGTTCTTCAATCTATAAAGATATATGCGATAAAGTGGGGATAACTCCACAGGAATTTGTCATGCGAAGTGACATGCCCTGTGGCTCAACAATTGGCCCTCTCACAGCAGCACGTCTTGGTGTTCAGGCTATAGATATTGGTGCACCCACCCTTGGTATGCATTCTATAAGAGAACTCACCGGAAGCAAAGATCCTGAAATGTTGTATCAAACCCTCCGCCCAGCTGCGGACTTTGTTGAAGTCAAGAAATAGCCCCTTAGCGAAAGGGGCCTTATCCTCAAAACCCAGCAGGAGGTTCTCATATATCGGAAAATCCAGAATCAAACCTCTCAAGATGCGGTCTTCCGGGATGTGTGCAGTTCCGGCATCCAGGAATTGACCGCTTGATTTATTAACCATGTTCAGGCTGTCTATAGTTATTGTTCCCGACAAAGTTTTTCTAAGCCCCGTCAAAACTTCCACCAACTCTGTCTGTCCATTTCCGTCAACACCGGCAATTCCAACAACCTCACCTTCGTGCACTTTGAGACTTAACCCTTTTAATGCCGGCAGGCCTCTCTTACTAAGTGCCGAGATATCTTTCACATTCAGGATTTCCTTGCCGATTTCGACATCAGGTTTTTCCGTTCTGAACAACACTTCGCGCCCTACCATCATTCGGGCAAGTTCCCTGATACTTGTTGACTCGGTTTTAATTGTGTCAATCATTTTCCCGTCACGCAGAACAACAACCCGGTCTGATATTTCTTTAACTTCCTTGAGTTTGTGAGTGATAAAAATAATGGTTTTACCCAATTGACGAAGAGATCTCATGACTTTATAGAGTTCTTCAATTTCTTGAGGAGTCAGTATTGCTGTCGGCTCATCAAATATCATGATATCTGCACCGTGATACAGAAGTTTCAGGATTTCCACCCGCTGCTGCATCCCGACTGAGATATCACAGACACATGCATCAAGATGCATTTCCAGACCGTATTTTTCCGAGATAGCTTCAATTTCAGTTCTCGAACTGACCAGATCGAGCGATAGCCCTTTGACTTTTTCAGTTCCTAGAACAAGATTCTCCAACACAGTAAAAACTGGTATCAGCATGAAATGCTGATGAACCATTCCAATACCGTTTTTAATAGCATCTCCCGGGCCGGTGAACATAACCTTTTCACCCTTGATATATATCTCGCCACGATCGTAGTGATAGAGGCCATAGAGAATGTTCATCAAGGTTGATTTCCCGGCCCCATTCTCACCGAGAAGACAGAGTATTTCACCATCCTCAACTTCGATGGAAATTTTATCATTAGCCAGAACACCAGGGAATCTTTTAACGATATTATGCATTTTTACTATTGCTGCCATATTTCCCTCACAAATTGAAAAGCCGGACAAAACCCGGCTCTTCAATCACTAACTAGTTCAACCAGTCACTTGCTACATTGACGGAGGTGAAAATGTTTCGAGTTCTTCATAAGTGGCCGGAGCCGTAATATCACCAGCAACAATTTTTCCTTTCAGCATATTGGCGTATTCAATAACGTCAGCAGGAATCAGATCCCCGCTAGTTGCAAAGTCGATTGCTCCTTCATTGATTCCATAGTAGTAATGATCACCTTTAAAGCTGTTATCGACGACCATTCCAACGGCATTGAGAACAGCAATATCAACACGCTTAATCATTGACGTAAGGACATTTTCCGGTGCCAGATAATTCTGATCCCTGTCTACGCCGATTACGAATTTTCCTTTTTTCGTAGCCGCATTTATAACACCCAAACCAGTCTGACCGGCAACCTGAAAAATCACATCAGCCCCTTGGTCGTATTGGGGATTGGCCATTTCTTCACCCTTGGCAGCATCGGCAAATGTACCGGCATAGGATATTAGAATCTCGATATCTGGATTTGCAGTCATTGCACCGGCCCGGTATCCTGCTTCAAATCTATTGGTTACGGGAGTGGACATTCCACCGACAAATCCGATTGTTCCTGTTTCGGAAACTTTTGCAGCAATGGCCCCGACCAAAAAGGCACCTTCATTTTCACGGAAGTGAATACTTGCCACATTCGGCAATTCAACAGATCCGTCAACCATTCCGAAATAAGTATCAGGATACATTTCAGCTGCTTCGGCAACGGCGTCTTTAATCATGAAACCTACGCCGACAACCAGGGAGGCTCCCTGCTCTGCAAGAGTACTCAGATTCGGGACATATTGTGCTTGCTCCCGGGACTCAAGGACCTTACGTTCAATACCATATTTTGTTTCAGCCTGACCAAGTCCTTCCCATGCCGCATCATTGAAAGATTGATCACCCAGCCCCGACTGGTTGGTCACCATTGCCATTACCAGTTTTTCCGGCTCAGGGGTAACTGTCACTTCTTCCGGCGCTTTTTTACTGCACCCTAATAATCCCATACCTACCGAGATCACGACAAATACCAACAAAACCGTCTTGAACACTTTCAGCATCTAGTTCCTCCATTCCGAATCCGGATATTTTTTATCCCCCACAAATCAGGGAGATTCATTTCAGGGTAAAGGCCATCCATTCTTTTTCCATAATTCAATTGCTTCTTTTTTGGAGTCCGAATAAACCGCCATTTCATCAATGGAAACAAACTCACCATTCTGAAGAATGGTATTACCATCAATTATCACCGTATCGACATCAGATCGTTCACATGTACTGACTATGTAGTTCTCAACATTCTCTTCAAAAATAGGTACAGCACTCCGGTCTTTCAGCAGTAGGATGTCGGCTTTCTTACCGACTTCCAGAGATCCGATTTCTTTTTCCATCAACAACGCTTCTGAACCTTTTCTCGTTGCCATTCCCAGTACATCACTGTCAGGAAAGAGTTCGAGATTTTCATATTTCAACCGATGAAGCATCTGGGCTGTTCTCATGATTTCAAACATTGAGTGGGTCTGGCCGTCCGTGCCCAGTCCCACACAAACATCTTCCTTTATGAATGGAATCATATCCGGCCAGAAACCGAAAATTGCATTTGACTCGGCGTTATGGGCAATCTTCACATCATGTGCTTTAAATATCGCGGGGTCATTCAGCAAATCCATGTACGCACAATGGAACAGCAGAACATCTGGTCCCAGAAAACCAATATCCTCAAGATACCGGGTGGGCCTTTTACCGTATTTCCGCATGGCATCAAAATTATGCCAACGGTCGTCGGCCATATGCATCATTAATCCGCAACCAAGGTTATCGGCCTGCAGCCTTGCTTCCACCAGCAGCTCAGTCGGGCATGAGAATGTCGTATGTATTCCAATTCGTGCTCTTATCCTGCTTCTTTCCGGGTTAATCTTTTTTATCAGGTTGATATTTTCCTGAAGACCGAGATCCTGGTTTTCCTTGCTGATCCGACCCGTCGTCTCAAAAGAAAGGACACATCGCATACCGGATTCAACAGCAGCCCTATATACAAAATCCATGGCCCCTGGAATTGCATAGGAACCTTCTGCCGTATCTGTCGTGGTAGTAATACCGCTTCGAATATTGCCCAGCATATTGGCCAGGGATCCAATATACATCTGGTTCTGGGTAACCCTGTCTTCCAGCATTGGATACCAGAATCTTTCCATCCATGAGATAAAGGAAAAATCAGAATCATCAAATCCGGAAAACGGTATGCTGCGGACAACGGCGCTGTATAAATGGCTGTGCAGGCTGATAAATCCCGGAGACACTATCTTGCCCGATGCATCAATTACCTCAGCACCCTCTGAATACTCCTTTACATCAACCGCTTCTTTTGAGCCGATCATTTTAATGATGTTGTCTTCGATGTAGATAACACCGTTTCTGATAATCGAATTACTATCATCTTTGGTGACGACAAGACCGTTAATAATCAGTTTCTTATTCATTTTATTCCCATCTACCTGAGTTCTTTCAATCCCTGAGCTGCGCCGGCATTCAGAAATCCAATATCCGTGTTGTATGTAATGAGCTGCATCCCCTTATTCTTCCATTCAATCAATTTCTTCAAGTTAGCAATGTGCATTCCGGTATACACACCATGTTTTTTTCCGGTTTCCATAACTTTCATGAAAATATCATTCATCAGGTCTCCACTCAGATCGTTGGGAACGCCATAGGACACTGCCATGTCATTCGGTCCGAGGATCGCACCGTCAACGCCTTCTACTGAAAGGATGTTGTCCAAGTCTTCCATTGCCGCTTTTCTTTCAATCTGCAAGATTACAAGATTTTCTTCATTGGCACTCTTAACGAAACTCAGAAGATCATCACCCTTGTAATTGTTGTGCCCCTTATTAATGGAACAGCCTCGTTCACCCAACGGCGGATATTTTGAAAATGCGACCGCCTTTTCCGCCTGTTCTCTTGTCTCGATTCTGGGGACCATGAAACCTTGAGCCCCGGCATCAAGACATCTGGCAATAAAATGATACTGAAGGTCCGGTATCCTGACTAAGGGCGTTATGCCTGCAAGGCGGGTAACTTTTATCAGGTCCGCTACCGTTTCCATCGTATGAGCACCATGTTCCATGTCAATAAAAATGAAATCAAACCCCGCATTGGCAAAAATCATAGGGACTGCAGGAGATCTCAACTCCTGCATCATCGTTCCGAGTACGGGCTCACCCCTCTTAAGTTTCGCCATCAAGCTGTTGTTAACCATATATACTCCTGATTTCACAATTCGGATATGCAGGTGTTCTGCTGTTCTGAACTCTACTCATGATAAGTCCACCACTTCAAATGTCAAGAGAATTCTGAGGGCTTGCCATGACATGACTTGATTCATCTTTGATGAGATTAAGAACAATGGAGTACCGAATCGCTCGTAAATTTCAAAGACAAATTTGTTCGAGAGGCTTATAGCGCAGTAGACTGGTGATTTTTTTCCCTGCCATGGCTTAATTCTCCTAGGCCCTTTTCAGTTTAGACTGTTGCAAAGGGAAAATGGTCCGAAATGTGTTGAAGGCAAACAAACGGAGCCCGAATGAATGAAGAGTTTGATTGATAATCTGTTGAGTTCTTCAAAAAGATCAGAGTGTTCGATTGAGGACGGATAGACAGCCCTCTGATTAGTATAGAGGACATAACCGTCGAGGAAAGAAGATAGAGGAAGAGACTGCAGAAAGATCCCGCTGATATTCTATTGGTATTCTATTTACAGAAACTATGTGTTGCAGATCACTGAGCTTCCCATTCGAGGCTACTACTTGGAAAGGCGCCTTTCTGCTGCTTTGTGGCGACGGTGCCAGCAGACGGACAATTACCGGTGTTTATGAATCAGCTTCGACGATCTAAGCTTTTCATCGAACAACCCCGTTTCAGAGCTGTTTCCCGTTCCTGAAAACCCTCATTCTCTCGGCAACGACGTCGGCAACACTCTCTTTCACCGAGACGAGTACATCGAGATAATCGCTGTATTTTTCGCCGCAGTCTCCGATACGACCAGATGTAGTATTAATGGCCGCCTGGAGCATTCCTGTATAGAAATTTATCTTGGCGATTCCCGAATCGATTGCTCGGCGAAAATCATCGTCACTGATCCCCGAACCTCCGTGAAGAACTAGAGGCAGCCCAAGGGCGTTGTTCAAAGCGGCAAGCCGATCGAAATCGAGTCGGGGTTCCATTTTGTATTTTCCGTGAGCATTTCCTATCGCTACCGCCAAAGCATCGATGCCTGTTTCCCGAACGAACTCAACAGCCTGATCAACATCGGTGTAGAGGTCTTTATCGGCCCGGCTCTCGAGATTACCTTCTTCGGACCCGCCGACGGCGCCTAACTCGGCTTCGACACTGATACCGTGGCCTGAACACATCTCCACCACTTTGCGGGTCTGACTCAGATTTTCCGGAAAGGGCAATGCCGAACCGTCAAACATCACCGACGTGAAGCCCAGATCGATTACTTTCGCGACGGTTTCAAGAGTCAGACCATGATCGAGATGAAGAACGACAGGAACACCCAGCCGACCGGCTTTCACTTTCGTTACCTCAGCGATACATTCAAGGTCGACATAGGCGAGCTGAACTTCCGAGAAACTGACGATGACCGGCGACTGTACGCGTTCGGCGGCAACGAGTATCGCGCTGGTGAAATCTTCGTTGAATGTATTGAATGATCCGACTGCGTATCTGTTTCTGAACGCAGGCTCCAATACTTCTTTTAATGAAATTAGCGGCATTGTATTTCCTTCTTTTTTCTTTATTTTGTTTTATCGTCGGGCCCTATCCACTCTCCGGGATTCAATCCCGGAGACCATCCGGTGTCAATTTCCGGCACGAGAACAGGAATATCACAACGTTTTGAATCCACAAGAAGGTCGGCAAAAGGGCCGATACCACTCACGGCATCCGATGTCTGTATGTTACGCCAGCCGGCCACCGAGGCCAACCGCAGGGCAGTTTCCGGTCCCTCCTCTCTTGACAGTGCCGCCAGGAATCCAGCAACCGCACAATCCCCGGCACCGGTTGCGTTGAGCACTACAGCGTCAAACGGGGCATGCCAGAGCTGACGAAACGACCACTGTTTCCGTACCGATTCCGGGTACCGGGAGAGTCCAACCGATCCGGTCTTCAAATACATTCCTCGAATCCCACATTTTATCAGAACGATACCAACCCCGAGCTCCAGAATCTCATCCGCAATTTCATCAATATACTCAAATGGTAAATCACTGGAAAAATTCTCGGCTCCACAATCTTTGCAGGCCTCCGTATACAGCTCGGGCTTGAGCATGATGAAAAGCTCTTCGATCGAGGGAACAAAGATGTCGACATGAGGCAATGTGATCTGAAGAATTTTCTTCCAGTCCACCTTACCGGACTCGCTTTGCGGGTCCCGGTATGCGACATCGAGACTTGTTATAATTCCGGATTGTTGAACCGATTCAAACAAAGAACGCAAATTATCACCACCATCGGCATAGAAATTTCTGAGGAGCGGCGGGTATCCGAAATGGAAGATCGGTGCCTGTCTGACTCGATCCATGTCGATGTCAGAGGGCTGAAAGGTATCATTGCATCCGGGACAATGAAGGATTATTCGATCTCTTCCCGGCAAAGCCAGATTTACCGAGTAACTGGTCGTTTCGTCCTTAGAACAGATAAGGGATTCAGCGGAGTCATATTCGTCAAAAACGTCCCGAACCAGACCCCCGAACCGATCATCCGCAATTTTACCGATCAACGCAGTTTTTATCCCCATGCGATTCAGCGCCAGTCCGGTATTCCCGACTACTCCGCCGGTAGAAACCGATGCCTTGTCGATGATGTTCAGCGATCCCGGGATAAAAAAGGATTCCAGATCGACCCCGACGTTGCTGAATCCGGGATTAATATCGAGACAGAGATGGCCGGCGACGACGATGTCGTAATCTTTGGTGTTCATCCGCAAAAAACTCTCAGATCAGTATACCGGAATATCAAAAAGTGTAGGACAATTCTGAGGAGTGTCCCCCCATCTTGTGCCTGTTTACCAGTTATTAGTTGTTGGCGGCGGAATTACTGCCCTCGTAATCAACGGCCGATCTCTCCCGCTAAAGAACTAAACAAACTCTATACCGATATTCATCACCTTACGGTACCAATGGTTCCGGATCCAGTCCGGGATTTATCCGTAAGGTTCCCAGCGAAATGACAGAAACATATGGAACAAATCCCAGTTCTCGAGACTGTCGGTATGCATCGGTAATCTGGGTTTCTCCAACCGCATAGTCTACAGTCAGAACCAGCTTGCCGGCTTCTTTCCAGTGCAGCAGTGTATCAATGCGCTCTTCGGCCCATTCGTTCGGAGATACCTTACCGGGGAGCGGATTACCGTAAAACAAATCTTCAACGCCGATACCATCGACAGATTTGAGGTACTCGGGAAACAGGACTCCCAGCTCCTCCGCATTCTGAGGGAAAACTCCGAAATCAGGATTCTTCCGCCGAGCGTAACGAGCCATGTCCATAACGAATTCAACCATCTCAGATGCGGCGTTTTCACGTCCCCGCTCTTCGTAATATTGATAGGCGTCAACAATATCAAGATAGACACCATCGAATCCCAGTGTGATGATTTCATCAAGAAGACTTCCTTCTGATCCGTATACCAACTGTTGCCATTCGGGAAGCCAGTACTTCACCTTGTAGTTTCCTTTCCAGCGCTGATTCGCTTCATCAAGAAAAGATGGGGGAGAGGTTTTCCAATCTGATTTCCAATAGTACCGATAGTCTTCAGCTTCTCCGATGCTCAGATAACAGAGAACTTTCCGATTTCCAGGATAAGCATTCCGAAGCTCTTCCAATCGCTCAGCAGAATTGCCGGCAAGTCCGACATCAACAACAAAAAGAGAGAAACCGGAGTCCCGAATCCTGTCATATCGGTATCCCTGGAGTTGATATGCAAAATTTTCATGAGATAACCAATCGTATTGATGCATGCAACTGCTTAGAATAACTACCGACATAAAGACAAAGAGACTAATCCATAGAACCGGTTTTGTGTCGCTACTCATTCTGAATACTCCTGCCTCAGATTCTGATTCGAATATTTTTAACGGCCAACCATTTAACAAGCATCCATTCAAATGTAAATACAGTGAGAGAAGTCATTACTGAAAGTATCGTTTTGGGGATATCAACCCAACCCCCGACACCCCGGACATAGATATCGAGAAAGTCGTACAAGAACTCGGCACCGATGGTCTGAGAAAATAAATAGAGGAATAGTGAGTTCAACCCGATGACAATCAGAAAAGAATTCAAAGGACCGGGATCTTTCGACTTCCCGTCGAACAAAATGTGTAATACCAACAGAGTAAGTACACAGATACCGCCGCTAACCAGGACAAACGACACTGTAGCAATACGTTTTATCATAGGTTCGATACCGGTCAGATGAAGAGTCATGCCAAGAATGATGAAAGCGACAGCCCCGATCCCGAGTACCACGATCTTCCTCTTACGAGTCCAGCTGCCGATCAGAATCCAGCCGGCCATAGCACCCCACATTGTATGAGCTGAAGTGGAGAGAAAATTCAGCGAAACCCAATGATCCGAATCGGTATAACCGCTGAGAATTACGTCAAAAGCTGAGCCGGCGTTCCGCCCCGGCAGAAACGCTGCGCCCGGTGCATACATGCGATAAATAAATGACGAGAGAGCCAGAACAGCAAGGCTCGCTCCGAGTTGAATCGGGAGATTGAACCTGATAACCAGAGCGGTCAGCAATGTCGTAAAAGCCAGTTGGGTCAGTACGTTCTGTAACTCGAAGACCGGTTCACCGCTGTAAATCCAATGAAGCCCGACTCCAAATATAAATAGAATTAGGGAACGTATGGCAATGTGTTTTACCCAATACCACAAACTCTCTTCCCGAGATTTTCTTCTGACCAAAGAGAGGGTCATTGCAGTCCCTGCAATAAACATGAAACCCGGTTGAATCAGGTCCCAGAAACGAAGGCCGGCCCACGGGACATGAAAGAATTGTCGAAGTAAAACGCCCGTTTCTCCTCGAGTCATTTGTTCCAGGGTTTCAAACAGGTATGCACCCTCGAGAAGCAAGAACAACATGATGAAACCGCGAAAAATATCAAGAGATATCAATCGGTCACCGGAAGCTGAGGATTCGATTTTATTATCCGGACTCATCATTCATCTCGAAGCTGAACCAGATCACCATCTAAAGAAATGAGTTT
>RCND010002556.1_pt1 | contig 10017 bp, 8 predicted proteins | sample 2041351 | NCBI WGS metagenome assembly RCND01 (sample SAMN09708230, study PRJNA481090) | Marine sediment metagenome, whole genome shotgun sequencing project. | biome: marine sediment; feature: ocean; material: sediment; isolation source: Sewage treatment plant 12B marine sediment (STP12B) ...
GATGTAGCTCAGTAGGTTAGAGTGCTGGATTGTGGTTCCAGAGGTCGCCGGTTCGAACCCGGTCTTCCACCCAAAAAAACCGTCCGCCAGTGGTGGACGGTTTTTTTATGTGCCATTTTTGCGGGGGGTCAATTAGTTTGGTCCGATCAAAAGGTATTAAATAAAGAAATCTATTGAGAAGATATAGAAGGCATTTAGCGTGCCTTCTCCAATAATTATTCCGATAGCACACTTCCAGAAAGGGATGTTGAGCGTAGAGCTCACATAGATTATGAGGTCAGTAGGCACAACTGGAAAAAAACTCCAGCCAGCGATGATGGGTAGCTCCTTTTTTCGAAGGGCCTTTTTAATCTTTTCTATTTGTGCAGGGTATTTTGATTCAAGCCAGACGTCGAGTCTGAGATACTGAGTAAAATAGTAAACGACTACAGATGAGGTTATTATCCCAATGAGGTTTAGGATGTATGCTTCCATGGGAGGAAACAAAAGGACGCCGGCAATCGCAAAAGGAGTAGACGGAATAAAAGTCAAACCAATAGTGGTGAGAATAACAAGGTAGAGGCTTCGTACAAGTACCTTGTGATCACTTACGTATTCTTTCAGGAAACTGATATCAAAAAGATCCCGATTAACATAATAGAGAACAAGGCTTACGACTACAACTGCAATCCAAATGAATAAAGTCTTTCGTCTGACCTGAGTTTTATTTCCCATTGTGTAAAAATAGCATTATATGAGCCTCCATATTTCAATTGAAAAACAATTCATTAGAATATTGAGTTTCATTTGCTAAATTTGCCTTTGGAAATTCAGTACCCTGATCAGCGCCATGGAAATTTATAGTGATCAACGTATTATTGATGGTATCCGAAATCGGGAGGATGCAGCCTTCAAGTATCTTCAGGTGAAGTTCCAGGACAGCATCCGTCTGATGGTTATTGAGAAGGGGGGAAGCCAGGAGGACGCAAAGGATGTATTCAGCGAGGGCTTAATTGCGCTGATTCGTCTGGTGGATCAAGAGGATTTCGTTCTGAGCTGCAAACTGGGAACGCTGGTTTATGCTCTGTGCCTTAAGAAGTGGAAGCAACATCTGGAAAAACAGGTTGCGGTGCGCAATTATCATGTGCGTAAACTCGAAACCACACCGGATTGGGATTTTACAGAAGAGGCTGATCAACACTTATATCATGATATTTTCTGGGAAAGTTTTGGGAAACTGGATAAAGTTTGCCAGGATATCCTTGAGGCATACCTGAAAGAGACATCTCCAAAGGATATCGCAATAGAGTTGGGGTATAGCTATGGTTATGTGCGGAAAAGAAAGAGTATGTGCCATAGTTTTCTTATGAAGACCATCGAAGGCCACCCCACTTTTATCAGGATTAAAAAAACCGAGCTAACTCTGGATGTGGAATAAGCTATTCTGAAGCTATGAGGAATAAAACAGACATACATGGAAGGTTGGCGGATTATATCTACGATGATATGAGTCCGGAAGAGATCGTGGAGATGGATACTGAAATATCCCTTGATCCTCAGCTATCAGAAGCTTACCGTTTGAATATGCAGGTGAAGGATTATCTGCAGGCGAAGATTCAACTGGAGGAGATGAGGTCAGATCCGTTCCTGGAGGATGCAGAGAAGCTGGCAGACATGGCATTTGAACTTGAATCCATGGACGAAGAGGAGCCTGTGACCATTCCCATTGGTCGAAAAAAGAACAGGGTCAGAACTATGGCTTTTACAGCTGCAATAGCGGCGAGTGTTACCATTATTATCGCAATTGGGATACTTCCCTCGATGGATCAGGACCGTTTGTTTGATGCTTACTACGAAGCCATTGAGGCCTCTGATTATTCGCAACGCGGGATTGCTGATGAAATGTACAGCGATATTGCCAAGGGGATTAATAATTATATGGATGGGCATTACACTCAATCCATCGAACAGTTTAATACCCTGGCTTCGGATCCCGCCTTTCGCTCGGAGGTGCATTTTTTCACGGGACTGTCTTATCTGGGACTGGGACAGTATGAGGATGCACAAAACAGCCTGGAATTAGTTCTTGATGGTACAAGCCGGTATCAGCCTGAAGCCCTGTGGTATCTAAGCCTGTGCCATCTGAAAACCGGAGCCTTTGAAAAGGCAAACACCCTCCTTGGAGAGTTGGAGCAATATGATGGATTTTACAAGGGAGATGCTCATAAGCTCCGAAAGAAACTTCGTCGCCTCAAATAGCAGAAAATCAGGAAAACAGTAAGGATGGATCCTGTGATTAGGGGCCATGTCCATTTGCTGCGCAATGGAACAGAATCTCCGGTAATCTGGAAGGCAGCCCAATAATAGGGATGGGTATAGAAGGGAGGGTGCAGGTTTATGTATTTCCTTTTGGCCTTGGAAAGTGCTTTGCCTTTGGACTGTCCACGTTTAATTTCCCGATAAAAACCGGTCATTACTTCCCTGCTTTTAGAATCTTCAACGGGCCATAGAGAATGTACCACAGATGCAGCACCGGCCTGTAAAAAACTTCTGGAAAGACTCATGATTCCTTCTCCACTGCGTAATTCACCTCCTGCAGTTTCGCAACTGCTCAGGACCACCATGGGAGAAGAGATGGACAGGGCATTTATCTCATAATCATGCATTTGCCTGTCCAGAAATGGGTCGGTGATAGTGTCAAGCATGAAGTATGGAGACCTACCTGAGTTTTCGCTTGCCAGCGAGTGCATGGCAAGGTGAAGGATTGAATTTTCCTGCAACAAGTCTACAAGTTCCGATTTCTCCAGCGACTTCTGGATACTGTGGCCTTTTATGAGTTTTAATATATCCTGAACTTCTTCTTCAGCTCCCTTCAGCTTCTCGAAACCTGTTCCCGGGGCCGAAGTATGTTCCGGTATCCAGGCAGTCAGATTAGGGAATCGTCCGGACCGGGAGGGGTTTCGGCTTATGAGCTGGGAATTATACAGATAGGTGATGTTGTAATCGTATAAAAGGTAGGGGATCCCGGCATAGTTAGTAATGGATTCAGCTTCATGATGACTGATCAGTGCGTCAAATGGGATATAGGATAGCATTTCATCAGGAACGATAAGCAGATTTTTGCCAGCGAAGAAGGGCTCCACAGGTTGAACAAATTCCTGGTAGATACCGAATAGTGCAAGCTTCAGACTATCAAATCGTTCATTGGTCTCCTTGTAAGGGACAAAGCCATGAAGGTTGTTTTTGATTATTTCCAGGTTCTGATGGAAAGCGGGGTCAATGGCTGACTGGTAGAAATGACACTCATTTTTCGATACCACGAAGATGAATAGTTGTTCCTCTTCTGCTGATTCAGCCCCCGTCAGGAAGTATTCTACCAGCGTTTCATTTCGCTTCAGGTTCCGGCGGATCTGATCCAGTGACAAATCAGTCTTTACCCCTTCGAATTGTCCGATCTGCGGGAAATCCCGGCGAAACTGTTCCATGTGTCTTCTAAAGGAATCCCTGGTTTGGAAAAGCTGCGCCTGCCAGTTTACCACGCGGACAGAATCGGGATTCATTTCCAGACTTTCTGTCTGGATCAGGTTCGAGAAATGATCTATTTGCTGCTTTAGTTCAGTGGCAGTAATAGCTTCGGTATCAGACCGGCTTTCGAGATAAAGCCACTCCTTAGTATTCATCTCAAATATGAGCTCACTGGACTTCCCTTTTACAGCCATAAGGAAAGCCTCTTCTTTGTAGATCTCGCGTCCTGTAATATTGAACATTTCAAGCTTGAGACGAATCCCGGTGGTGAAAAGATCCTTCTGTCCGGAAGCCAGGTATAGCCGGCTTTCGCTTGAAAAGAAGGAGCCCTGGATTTTGTGCAGGACATCGATTGAAAGAAGATTGGCGCTGAGAGCAGCTTCCAGGTATTTTATTTTTTTGTCTTCCGTGCTTGTACTGTTTGAAATACCTTCCAGCACTTTCACTTTTGTGGCAAGAATTTTCAACAATGTAAGCTTATGACTGACGCTTTCAATGTCCGGATTTAAAAGAGGGTCCTTCCCTTCGAAATCTTGCGAAATGGCGTGTGAGGCCAAATGCAGATAGTTTAGAGCCTGATCAAAGGCTGACTGATCAAGGCTGTTCCTTGCCAGATTTTCATAACAGGCAGCCGTCAGCGGGTGCACGGAGCCGTAATTTTGCTTATAGTTTTGCAAGGCTTTCTGCAGGTAGTCCTTACCTTGTTCATCTTGTCCCCTTTCGGTCAAAAACTGACCAAAATGGAGGTAAATATTGGCCAGTTCGTAGTAGCTCGAATCATATTCGGAACTCCAGCGCTCAATTCCTTTGAGATAGTATTGCCTGGAAAGTTCTGGCTCGTCCAGTATCTGGTAGCAGCGGGCAAGGTTAAAATAGACACTCCCCAGATAAGGGTGATTATGACTTTGCTTAATTTGCTCACACTCCTTCAGGATTTCCAGGGCCTCCATATACCTTCCAAGGTGGTAAAGTGTAATCCCCTTGTTCAGCAAAAGTGCAGATAGCTTATTAAATGAAGCCTCATCCCAGTCAGGAACTGAGTTCAGCAGCCGGTGGGCCTCGTTATTGTAATGCAGGGCATTGGTATAATCCCCCAGGTCTAAATGGTATAAGGCCTTGTTGATATGTATACTGACCCTGAGTTGAAGTGTGCCTGGATCTGTTCCAGATAATAGATTTTCTGCAATCTCATATTGACGATAAGCTTCTTCAGGACGTCCTGTCTCATAGAAAACTAACCCGAGGACATTATTTACCAGAGCCAGGTTGTAATCTGGCAAGTCATATTCTCCCTCCAGAATTTGTTTCAATAAAACTTCAGAGCGGGTAAAATCACCTGCAGCCCTGGCCTGAGAAAATTCATTGTAAAAAAAGCGGGCAGAATCCACAGGATTTTGCGCGCAGGATATGACGATGGCCAGAAAGCCAAAAAGGAAAGAGAAGAATAGCTTTCTCAAAATATTCAGGTTTCACTTTGGCCGTAAATGTATTTAAAAAATACCCCTGATAAAAGAGAAAGCTCTTTTCGCTTCCATATGTTTGTTAGGGCTTAATTATCCAGGGATCAAAGTCAGCGCCTTGGCTTCCATCACCATCGCCACCAACCAGGTAATTCATCTTTTTGCTTTCAATTTTTTCATTCCTAAACTGTTCTGTCAAGTCGCTTTTCGTCATTAATCTTGTTTTCATTTCTTGCATTTTTTGATTAGAAGTACTGTTTAATCAGAAAGGGCATGAAATTGTTACCCTCTTTTGGCAAAAAAATCAAAAAAAATTTAAAAAACTCAGGTGGTAAACTCCGGCAAGCTGGCTTAGGGCCTGCCGGAGTACCATGTTAACCACCTGTCAACGGGTATTCCAAGTCTTAATCAAATATCGTTATTGGTATAGATACAAACAGGCTGTAGGTTGTCAAGGTTTTCTACCTCATCATCATCATTTGGGTCCTGCGCCTCAATGGTCCATCCAAATCTTGAATCTGTCCTTCCGTACTTTGACCACATCATTATTCGTCCTGACTTATCCCAGCGCAATATATTTGGTGAATAGTCCGGTTTGATCCGGCCCTTTTTCCATACTGCCTCCTTCACGGACTTATCCCAGCATATATCTTTTATTATCATATCCCTCATTTCATGTAAACTATCTGTATTTGGCTCCAGATTTTTCCCCAACCTTTTCCAGGAGCTCATTCTTAAATCTTTTCAATTCCGGGGTGATCCATATATCGGTATTCATATAGATTAAAAAATCTTTGTCGCTCTGGGAGAGAAAGACTATTTCCCCCCATCCTCTTTCATCTTGCATGACTCTCATAGACTATAATTTCATTAAATAAATGCTTGTATCCACACAGGATCAAACACTTAGATGTTTGACTGTGTGATACAATTATGTTTTTATACTGTTTAATCAGAAAGGCCACGGAATTGTTACCCCAATTCGCGGTTTATTTTTCATTTTTGACAACTAAGCTTTAAGATGGAGAGGAACGAAAGGAAGATCACGAATAGATAGATTGCTATTCTAACTGCCGATAATTTGATAAATTAGTATCGAAATATGATTATTATCTAATGTTGAATACGTATCCGAAAACCTTATGAATTCAAGAGTTCAGTGTTTAATTATCCTCTGCTTCTTCTGCTTTCAGGCAATGCTTGCCCAGGAAAGAGATCTTCGTGATGAACTGCAGCTCTATCAGTTTATTGATGCAGATGAATCTGAAGATGAGAATGCCTCAAAATTGTTGCGCTTAAAGAGTACTTATTGTGCGACATATAGTAATGAACTCATCTTTTCCCATGAGTCCGGGTATTTTTATGAAGGGTTTAACTTAGAGATTTCTTCTGCCGATACGATCTACTATACGCTGGATGGAAGTATGCCAACGCCCCATTCAAACAGATACACAGGGCAGATTTACATGGAGCTTCCTCAGGACTCTGACCTATCGTTTAATTCATATGTAATTCGTGCTCGTTCCTTTAAGCATACCATACCAAGCAGTAAAATTGTTTCCAAATCATATTTGCTATACGATAATGAGATCGATCGCTTTTCATTTCCGGTGATCTCCTTAATTACTGATCCCGGTAATTTCTTTGATTATGATACAGGTATTTATGTTGATGGAGTTAATTTTGATCCGGCCAATCCTACCTGGTCGGGTAATATTTTTATGACCGGAATCGAATGGGAAAGGGATGTACATATCCAGTATTTCACTTCTTCCGGTGAGATGGCTTTGGATCAGGATGCAGGTATTCGGATCCATGGTGGGATTCAGCGGAATGCAGCTCAGAAATCTCTGAGATTATATGCACGGGAAGAGTATGGTAAGAGCACCTTTGATCACCAGCTCCTGCCTCAGAAAAATAAGAATGAATATAAACGATTCATTCTAAGGGCATCCTTTGGATGCTGGAACGCTACGATCATAAAAGATCCCTTGGCTTCTTCAATTGTCAAAGATCTGAATTTTGAAATCCAGGATTATCGTCCTGTTATCGTATTTCTGAATGGCGAATACTGGGGAATTCAAACGATCAGAGATTATATAGGGCAGTTCCATCTCTCTGAGAAATATAATTTAGACAAGGAATCTGTGAATATTGGATCAAATCAATATGCTTTAGAGGGTTTGCCCTCGAAGTATCTAGAGCTAGATTATATTCTCGATAGTATGGATATGACTGAAGATGCAAGCTTGCAGGAGCTTGCCGGGGTCATGGATTTAAATTGCATGATAAATTATTATAATGCAGAGATTTACTTAAATAATTACGACTGGCCTGGCGGAAACAGACGATGGTGGAACTCATCTGAATATGATAGAGGGAAAATACGTTGGATTTTTTATGATCTTGATGCTGCATTTAATGGCAGAGGTGGTGTTTCACATAATAAGTTGCTACAGGCAACTGTTCCAAGTGATGGATGGCCAAATCCTCCAAGTACGACTAAGCTTTTAAGCAGCTTATTGGAAAACCAGCAATTTAGAAACGAATTTATTACCAGGGCTGCCTATCTGATGAATTACTATTTTCATGCTGATACGATTATTCCTGTTATAGAGCGGATAAAAGCAGAATATGCTCCTGAAATGCGCGATCATATTAAGAGATGGAATTATGGTAGCTATGCCACCTGGGAAAGCAGGATTAGTAGTGCTCTGATTAATTTTGCACGTGACCGTAGGAAATATGTGAACCAGCACTATATATCAAAATTTGATCTTGGTGGAACATCAGAGCTGACATCAGAGGTGAATAATCCAAGTATGGGGCAGATCTATATAAATGATATGCCCGTTCCGTATTCGAATAATAAGGGTGAATATTTTAATAATGTTCCCATAAGAATTACTGCCGTGCCACAACCGGGTTATATTTTTAGTCACTGGGAAAACTCGGAATTTCCTCATTTCGACACACTTACTGTTTCGCTGTATTCCGATACACTGATACAGGCCGTATTTATGGCAGGTGATATGGCTGAGAAAGGTCTGATTATTAATGAGCTGATGGCGAAAAACACCACATGTGTTAGTGATCAACATCATGAACGTGACGACTGGATCGAGATATACAATCGCAATAATATTCCTTATAGTCTTGCCGGTCTGTATCTTACAGACGATGAGCAGCTTCCGTTTAAATGGAAAATTTCAAATCTTTATCCTGATTCAGTTAACTTGCAGCCTTTGGGTTTTGGATTGTTTTTTGCTGATAATCAGCCCGGTCAGGGAGTCATGCATTGCAATTTCAAGCTATGCTCTGAAGGGGAAACCATTTGCCTTGTTAAAAATGTATTCGGAATTCCAGTGGTATTGGATCGTGTGACCTACAATGAACTCCCGAACGATGTTTCATGGGGAAGAATCACTGATGGGATGCCTGCCTGGAAGGAGTTTTACAGTCCAACTCCTGGCAGTAGTAACTTTACTTCCTTATCGAACCTGAGAGAAGTTCATCAAACTAAGCTTCAATTGTTCCCCAACCCATCCACTGACTATGTAAATGTTGTAATAGAATCTGGAGAATATCAAACTCGGCGCTTGACTATTTATGGTTTATCAGGCACTATCCTGAAAACAGTTGAGTTTTATGGTTCACAGACAACTATTGATATCTCAAATCTTCCTCCAGGCATTTACATTGTGGGAATAAAGGAAGACCCAATGCTGAAAATGAAACTGATTATTCAGTAATTGCAGAAAGAAATATTTAATTTTGAGGGGACGTGACTAAGCTAAGCAACAAAACGATCCTGGTCCTTATCCTAGTGGTGGCAGCAATATTACGCTTCTTTAACTACGCAGAGATTCCATTCACTCATGATGAGTTCAGTGCACTCTCACGTTTGCACTATACTAACTTCTCCACTTTAATCAGTGAGGGTGTGATGCCAGATGGACATCCGGCCGGGATTCAGGTCTTTTTGTACTATTGGGTCAGGCTTTTCGGTTCAGAGGAATGGATTGTGAAGCTTCCCTTTACCATCTTTGGACTGCTCTCTGTATGGCTCGTTTATAAAATTGCATGCAGGTGGTTCAATGAAACTGCGGGACTCCTGTCGGCTGCTTTTTTTGCCACCATGCAGTTTACCGTCATGTATAGTCAGATCGCCCGGCCTTATATCAGCGGACTCTTTTTTAGCCTGCTGATGGTTTATTACTGGAGCAGTATGATGCTGGAGCCCGGGAAGCGCTTCTACAGAAACAGCCTGTTTTTTGTGATCTCGGCCTCCCTTTGCGCCTATAACCACCATTTTAGTTTGCTCTTTGCTGTTCTGGTTGGTTTCAGTGGACTCTTCCTGGTGCATAGAAAATATCTGCTTCGCTACATGATGACAGGTCTTGCCATATTTGTGCTCTATATCCCACATTTGAAGATCTTCTTCTATCAGTTAAATATGGGTGGAGTGGAGGGATGGTTGGCTAAACCTGAGAACGATTTTTTTGTCAACTACCTGGGCTACATTTTTAATTTTTCCATACTCTCTCTGGCGGTAACCCTGTCGGTTTTAGTCTTTGGAATATGCAGAGCTAAGCGGCAAACACTCAATTATAAACATGATCTGCTCTTTTTCAGCTGGTTTCTGATCCCTCTGCTGACCGGTTTTTTCTATTCCAGATATGTAAATGCTGTACTGCAATTTTCGGTGTTAATTTTCAGCTTCACCTACCTGCTTTTTTTACTGTTCGGACATATCAGGCCACAAAAACCCATTGTCAATCTATTTCTGGTAATGGCAATACTGTTTGCCAATACCTTTTCACTGGTTTTTACCAGGGATCATTATAAGCTGTTTTATCAAAATCCCTACCAAGCATTGCTGAAGGATTACCAGGAAGTAGGCCAGATGGACAACAGCACCATCTTCATAATGGACTCCCATCACCTAAATTCGGCTTACTACAGTGCCAGACTTGGAATAGATAGCACCGGATTCAGATGGTTCGATTCTTTTAAGGACGAGCATGAATTTAAGTGTTTCCTGGAAAGCCAG
>RCND010002557.1_pt1 | contig 10012 bp, 12 predicted proteins | sample 2041351 | NCBI WGS metagenome assembly RCND01 (sample SAMN09708230, study PRJNA481090) | Marine sediment metagenome, whole genome shotgun sequencing project. | biome: marine sediment; feature: ocean; material: sediment; isolation source: Sewage treatment plant 12B marine sediment (STP12B) ...
TTTAGGGAATTCTACTGTTAGTTTTGAAGATGCCGTTAACAACGTGGTAAAAGAATCTTCAAAAACTTTAAAAAATATTAAATCTGTGTATGTACAAGATATGCAAGTCACAGTAAATAATAATGCCATTGCTGAATATCGTGTCACGACTAAAGTGTGCTTTGGTATTATGCAAGATTAAGTGTTCAGTTTGAATTTAATAGCAAAAAAATCCCGATGAATTATAGAGTTCACCGGGATTTTTAAGTTTTAAATAACTTCAGAAATACATTATATCCAAGACATTATGCATATTCAGGATATAACTGAACCTCAAGGTTATTTTCAACTTTTGTGACACCAGGAGCAAAGAATGCTGCTCTAAGTGCTTCTTCTTTTTCAGTAATAGAGTGAACCGTTCCGTTTAAAGTAACAGTATGCCCATCTACTTTCACTTCAATAGTCTTAGCTTCAAGCTCCGCAGAACGTTCAAAAGCCTTTGTGATTCGGTTTTTGATTTCAAAAGGTTTTACCGTTTGTTTTAAAGTAATACGGTTAATAACACCCTTAACACCTGTTAATTCTTCAACAATACGCTTAGCAGTATTTTTTTGATAAGACCATTTTACTTCACCACTTAGATAAACCCAAGCATCTTCAATTTTCACCTTGATATCTTCGTCATGTACAGAAGTATTCCATTTTAAGACATCTACAACCGCTTTAGCAATATCTGTATCTGATTTTTCTCTATTAGAGCTAAATTTTACTTGTATATCTTCTGCAACAGCTTTTACCCCATATACTCCTTTAGCAGCTTTTTCAGCAGCTATCTTTTTTGAGTAAGAGTCTACAGTTCCTGTAAGCGTCACAATACCATCATTTACAATAACACCAATCTGTGTTTCATCTATTTTTGGCTGCCATGCTAATTCATCTAATACATCTTCTTTGATTTTTAAATCTGTTCTCATGATATTATAATTTAAATTATACATTAATTAACCATAAAGGTACAATCTGGTGAAAGCGATTTAAATGATATCCATCAGTGATATGAAATTTTAACAATGACTATTTTGTTGACAACTAATGGTTTGTCAGTGAAATAGCACTAGAGTTTCGGTGCAGTAACACGTATAACAGGGAGTTTGATTTTCACAGCAACATCTGGCCAAAGTTTAGAAATTCCATCTGATCCTTTGTGCAGATCGTAACATTCTTTATTTAAGGCTTGTAGTGCATTTTTACCATTCCATTTTGTAAGATCAAAATGCGTAGAGATGAAAATCGTGTCTTTTTTGTAGCTATAGGTGTAATCTATAATATTGTTAATCGTATTCATCTTTAATGCTAATAGGCCTTTTGCTGCCTCAACTTCTAATACTTTACCTTCAATAGTATCGGTGTTAAAGGTCTTAAAAAAAGTAGCTCTTAATTTAGGATCTCTGATACCATTAGCAGAATTCACAGAACTTGTACTGATGGTTATTTCAGAACTTTTTAATAAGTCTTCAATAGAAGTTGAACTTTTTTCAGTAGATAATTTGATTTTATCAAACTTACCACTAACACCAATTTTTTCGGTAAACTTATAAGCTGTCCAATTAACCACTATACCAGAAGTATCTATTGAATAGGTATATGTTTTTTCAATTGTTACTGGCGCTTTGGATTTTTTATCTGAACCATTACAGGATAGTAGAATTAGTAGAATTAAGTAACAGATATATTTTACAAGTTGCATCATAATTATATTGATTTTATAATACGTTAAATTATATATAATCGAATTGTTTTGAAATGATTTAGGTCAGTTGCAACGTTTATTTTGTCATTACTTATGTAGTCATTTTCAATTTTTCAGTATAACCCGTTCTAGATTGGCAATGTTTTAAATGCTCTGTATGCAAATCGATACGTTGCTCTAGGGTTGCGCTTTTTGGCATTTTGTGAGTTGCAAGCCATTCTTTCTTCAATACAGCAAATACCATATAAAATCACTTTTTGTTCGTTAGAAACGGCACTGAATAATATAAAAAAGAATAAAAGTGATTAACCAAATAGATTCAGTGGGTTTTCATAGACCTAATACTTGTTTACTAATGTCGGTTAATAATTAAGCATTCATAAAGTCCATGACATGAATGAAACCATGTGTTATTAGAATAAGACTAAAGACAAGCTTCATGTTTATTTTTTAAAACGGTGTAAATAGCATTAAGATTTTACAAAAGGAAAAATGTAAAAAGTATAAGTAGGAATACCGAAATCATTAGTTTAACGTAGGTTTTCATAATAGCACATTTTAGATTAATTGTACTAATTTAAAAGTTGAATATCATTTGTGCAATGATATTGGTCAGTTGTGCAATGATATTGGTCAGTCTTGATTATGAACGTTAAATTCTTTTTGATTTTTTAACAATTAATTAGACGCTTAATGACTTCTCATCTTACCAGTGATTTCTTCAAGGTTTATAATAAAAATTACGGGTAAATCATCTTTGTAAATTTTGCTTGAAAATTCACTAATAAAGTCTAATTCTCTATGTTCTTTTTTAATAATAAGGTCTTTTACACCAAGGGAAAACTTATGAAGTTTTGATTTTGCTTCACTACCTGAAAGCTCAGTAAAAACACCTTGAGCTAAAACTGACCTCCAGGAATTTACTGAATCGACTTCTGAAACTCCTAAACTGACATCTGGATGCTTGCGCATTGCTCTTATTTTATGACCTTCTGCAGAATATCCAATAATGCAGTTATTCTCTTTATCGAAATAATAAGTAATAGGAGCTAAAAATGGTCTATCTCTATAGATATAGGATAGATTACCAATATAGTTGGTTTCGAGAAGGTTTAAGCGTTCCGAAGTGTTTAATGTTCTAACCATTGTCTTAGTTGTGATACGTTTCATCTAAGTTATTTATAACTAAAGGATCAAACTATGATTTTGGTCAGTTAAGTTATTGTGTGTAATTCAATAAAAGTAATTTCTGGACGCATGCCAATTCTTGCCGGAAAACCTAACCAACCTAAACCTCTATTGACGTAAAGGTATTGTGCGTTGTGTTTGTAAAGACCTGCCCAATGTTTAAACTTATATTTTATTGGGCTCCATTGTAGATTTTTATATTGAAAAGCAGCCTGCATACCATGAGTATGGCCGGCGAGGGTTAAAGTAATATCCGTTTTATCAATAACTTCTTCGGTCCAATGTGTAGGATCATGAGACAATAAAATTTTAAACGGAATCGCTTTTACCTTTGCCAAGGCTTTCTGTAAATCACCATATTGCTTAAATGGTGGTTTCCCCCAATTCTCCACTCCGACAATTGCTATTTTCGCATTGTTTTCTGAAATAATATCTGCTTCGTTTAATAACAATTTAAAGCCTATGGTCTTAAAAAATTGCTTAATCACTTCAAAATTTTCTTGCTTTGCTTCTGGAGTATCCCATTGACTATAATCACCATAATCGTGATTACCCAATATGGCGTATTTCCCTTTTTTAGCTTTCAATTGATTGAAAATTTTGTTCCAACCACGTAACTCCCAAGCATAATTATTTACCAAATCACCTGTAATAACAATATAATCTGGTTGTAAGTGATTAATCTTTTCAATGGCTTGCTCTAATTTGTGATAGCCATAATTAAAACTCCCCAAATGAAGATCTGATAACTGAACGATGCTTAAACCGTCAAATGATTTTGGCAACAAGCTAGACTTAATACTATGATGGTAGACTTTAAATCTATAAATGGCCTTAAAGATGCCATAAAGGATTACAAAAAATGGAAGAAATCCCGAAAGCAATCCAACGATAGGGACTATAATATGAGATTCGCTTTCTGAGAACAGATAATTTGTAAAGTACAATACAGAGATAACAATAACGAAGATTAACTTGGGCACAAATGACGATACAGCAAGACCATAAAATTTAGAAATGAGCAGTTGCTTTCTATTTGGGCTAATAGCATCTAAAGTCACTTTTAGTGTTAAAATTGAAACAATTAAGCCCACTGTAAACACCCAAAACAGAATGTGAATGCTTGTTTTTAAAAATACAGAATCTATATGCTGTGTTATGGAATGTAACCAATAAAAAGTGATGATATCTACGAGCAATATAGCGATGCACAATAACCCTATTGTAAAAAGAGAAAACGATCTCATGGTTTCTTTTTTAGTCGTCTTTTGTCTCTAAAAGCCCAATAGATACCTTTAACATCAGAAGCCCAGTTATCGTACAAATATACTAATGTTATTTCTTCGAAAGTCTCTAACAAGCCAATAACTATCATAATATAAAACAATGTGTATTCGGGATAAAAGAAAAGTGAAAATAAAATAAAAGCACTTTGCATTATGGCAGATAGTTTTGCCAAATAGGTATGAAATGCAGTCGCCTTTCCATATTTAAAATACGCTATAATCATTTGAAGAATGTATGGCACAAACACAATACCAATTAAAGTGAGGTTAGTTTTAATAAAATCAGTTTCAAAATAGAATAATCCTATCAGACCTACAATCAAAGTAATTTGATCTCCAAAGGAATCTAATTGCGAACCTCTTGGACTGCATATTTTTAATTTTCGTGCTAAAAATCCATCAATGGCATCTGTAGAATAACTAACCAATAGCAACCAACTAAAGATTAAACGCTGATCTAACCAAATTAGAACCAATAATAGAGGTGCTGCTGCGATTCTAAAAAAGGAGAACCAGTCTGCAATATTGTAATTTTTGAATGTGAGCATTCTACTATTTTTTATAAAAATAGTAGATACCTGTATTATTACCAATGAGAGATATCAGTTTTGCGTTAAGGCTCTAGTGATTTTACCCGTTATAAAAATTGATAGGTTTAGTTTTTTAATTCATTTTATAGCGCAGTAATCTCAATGCATTTAGTACGACGACAATAGTTGACCCTTCATGAAAAGCGACGGCTAAACCAATATTTGCAAGTCCTAAAATAGTGACTGGAACTAATAAAACTACAACACCCAGACTTATAAAAATGTTTTGTTTAATAGTGCGTTTAGATTGTCTGCTTAAACCTATAAGAAACGGTAAGTTTTCAATTTTATCAGACATTAAAGCTACATCTGCTGTTTCTAAAGCCACATCGCTACCAGCTGCTCCCATAGCTATACTTACAGTACTTAAAGCCATTGCAGGCGCATCATTAGCGCCATCACCAACCATTGCGATTTTTTTATAGCGTTTAATAAGTTTCTTTATTTCAGCAACTTTATCTTCTGGTAATAAATTCCCTTTAGCCTCCGTAAGGCCTATTTGTTTCGCTATGGCATCACCTACATTTTGATGATCACCTGTAAGCATTACCATATGTTTAATCCCTATTTCTTTTAGTTTCTTTAATGTATGTGCAGCTGTTTTTCTGGGTAAATCCATTACACTTATTAAACCTATAATCTCATTTTTAAAGGCCACAATCATCACGGTTTGGCCACTATTTAAAAGATTTTCCATTTTATTGGTAATGAGTTCATCAACTTTTATACCTGCATCTTCCATCAATTTTACATTGCCTATAAAAATTTGATCACCATTGTATAGTGCATGTATGCCCTTGCCTTGTATAGCACTAGCGTTGGTGGCCTTATTTTCAGGTTCTATATTATACTGCGTTTTTATATCATTAGCTATTGCTTTAGCAAGTGGGTGATTACTTAAACTTTCTACGTCTAATACGAGTTTAATAAAGTCCGTTTCATTAAAGTTATTTATTGGAATAACATTGGTGAGTTTAGGTTTGCCTTCGGTTAATGTCCCTGTTTTATCAAAAGCCATAGTCGTTATCTCTCCAAGATTTTCTAGCGCTTTCCCCCCTTTTATCAGTACCCCTTTTTGGGCAGCTCTAGCAACACCACTTAAAACAGCACTTGGTGTTGAAATAGCCAACGCACAAGGGCTTGCAGCTACTAAAACCGTAATAGCTCTATACAGACTTGTATTAAAACTCTCATCAATGACTACATAGGCAAAGCACAATAAAAAAACAATTAGTATGACTATGGGGACATACCATTTTTCAAATTTTTTGGTGAGTCTCTGAGTAGGTGACTTCTGTGTTTCTAATTCATTAACCATTTTTATTAATCGGGCAACAGTAGAGTCTTTGCTCAATTTCAATACAAGAACATCGAGACTTGCATCTCCATTAATAGTTCCTGTAAATACAATATGTTTTTTATTTATATCATTAAACTCTGGTAAATGCGCTGCATTTTCAATATATGTTTTGTCAACTGGCATACTTTCACCAGTTATAGGGGCTTGATTAATACTGCTGCTTCCGTTAATTATAACACCATCTGCTGCTATTTTTGTATGAGGTTTTACAACAATAATATCGTTTATTTTTAAGTCGTCAATAGCTATTTCCTCCAGTTTGCCATTCTTTTTAATGAGTGCAGTTTTAGGGGAAAGTTTATTTAGAGCTTCAATAGATTTTTTAGCTTTATTCATGGCGTAATGCTCTAAAGCATGCCCTAAACTAAAGAGAAATAATAATAACGCTCCTTCCGCCCAACTATCAATATATGCAGCACCTGCAGCTGCGGCAATCATTAAAAAATCAATATCAAAACCTCCTTTCAGGATTTTTTTAGTGGCTTCAATAGTAATAAAAAAGCCTCCAAAAAAATAAGCTATGATATAACTAGCTAAAGAATACCATTCGTTTAGGTCAGTTAATCTTACAATTAAAAATCCTATGAGTAGAAAACTGCCACAAAGAATCGCAAAATAAAGTTCAGATTTATTGCTGAAAATGGCACTGTGTTGATGGACTTTCTCTTTATTCTTTTCCATTAAACCTAAGGTGTGAAATATAATTAAAGCTAATATCTAAGGCTTAACTATGGAGATATTTTAGCTTTTAAGCGTTTTTTTGTTTGTCTAGATTAACTTTTAAATCAGGGATTTTAACCAGTTCTATAGTTGTAGATGCTAGAATAATTTTTCCGTTTGTGCTTTCAATTTCTAATCTTATTTTATCATTGAGAAGATGCTTTACCAATCTACGTTTCTTAAAATCTACAATATATCTCAAATTAAATTGAATCCAATTATCTGTTAGTGATATGGCTAAAGTTGGGTCTATCTGCGCATCTTCGATGTAATATTTATTAACTACACTTTCCCAATCATGTTTTGAATTTGCTGTATATTCGGAAAGTGTTTCTGAAGCTATTTTAATGATTATTGATTTTGCTAAATCTATATCAGAACCATAACGAATAGGTAAATTGAATTCGTCCCATATAAACGGAAAATCTTGAGAGTAATTATAAACTGGACCTTTAAAAACAAAGGCATTACTTAATTTTACGATTCGGCCACTGTAATTATCACTGCTCACCCATTGGCCAATTTCCATCATAGTTGTATAAATACTATCCACATCAATGACATCACCTTTAATACCATTAATTTCAATGCGGTCACCAGGCTTATAAACTTTCACTAAAAAAATATATATAGAGCCTGCAATACTTAAAATTAATTCTTGAAGTGTAAAGGCTATTCCAGCAGTGAATAATCCTATGATAATTGTAAAATTTTTCAGAGTACCAGAAAAGTAGGTGATGGCCAAAATGACCAATAGTACGTAGCCTAAAATTTCTATTCCTTTTTGAGTTCTATAGCGTACAACAGTATTTGATATCTTCTTTTTTAAATATCTTCTAAGTAATTGAATACAAAATAAAACAATGACCAGTATAATTACAAATTTAATAACGCTCATTGCAAAAGGATTAGCGCTAATCCAGTCTTTTAGGTGCTCTATTTCTGTCATTAAAAATTGGATTAAAATTTTTCGTAGAGGTTCAACTTATTTCTAAGGCTTGTTATTTGTGATTGAAGGTCTTCTACTTGTTTTAATAAATTGTAAATAGCATCAATACCTTCTAAATTTATATCTAAATCGAAATGCAAACGCATCATTTTTTCAACGTCATTAAGCTGATTTGTTTTAAGGTAATTCTCATTGTCAGTTATGGTAATCTCAACTAATTCGTACTCATGCAATGCAGTAATGAAACTTGCAGGAACATTATAATGTGTACAAAATTGTTGGATTGATATAAGATGTGTCGTTTCCATGTTATCGTAATTTTGATAATTCAGTAATAAGTTCCTTTTCTTTGGCGGTCAATTTTGTAGGTGTTTTTAAATTATAAGTGATGTACAAATCACCAAACTGTTCTTCTTTTTTATACTTAGGAAATCCTTTGCCTTTGAGTTTTACTTTTGTTCCGTTTTGGGTTTCTGGCTTCACGGTCAGTTTTACTTTTCCATTAAAAGTATTAACCATTATTTCGCCGCCTAAAAGGGCTTTATATAAATCTAAATCGACCGAAGCATATAAGTTAGCTCCATCTCTTTTAAATTGTGATAGATTAACTATTGAAAACTCAATTAACAAGTCGCCATTAGGTCCACCATTGACACCTTTGCCACCATGACCTTTTATTTTTATGATTTGCCCATTTTCAACTCCAGCAGGAATAGTGATTCGGATCTTTTTATTATTTACGGTTAAGGTTTGCTTATGCGCCGTATATACATCGTTTAGATTAAGTTGCAATTGAGCATTAAAATCCTGACCTCTAAATTTAACTTGTTGACCGCGAGATTGTGATGACCTTCCGCCAAACATAGAACCAAAGAAATCTGAAAAATCTTCTTCAGAATAGCCACCATTTTGATTGCCTGTACTTTTTTGGTACTGTTTCTGTTGTTTAGCCTTTTCGTATTCTTCTGCATGTTGCCAATGCTCACCGTACTCATCATATTTTTTACGATTTTCTGGATGACTTAATACTTCATTAGCTTCATTAACTTCTTTAAATTTTTGCTCTGCTGCCTTATCGCTTGGAGTGAGATCTGGATGGTATTTTCGCGCGAGTTTCCGATAGGCTTTTTTTATATCCTTTTCAGTAGCGTTTTTTGAAATACCTAATATTTTATAATAATCAATAAATGCCATTACGTCTTGTTATGAGTTTTAATGTATTGCTTTAGTATCTGCTTTAAGCTTTCGAGATATTCTTCCATAATATTAATATTCATATCTGGATGTATTTTTGATGGAATTGTAATAGGATTTTCGTCTAGCGTAGCATAAAGTTCTGGATAATTCACCTCAATACTTGTGGTAAGTGTTATTATTTGATTTTCTATATCTTGAAGTGTTTTCATGATATTTTTCTAATTATATTTCCAAATAAACTTTGGTTTTTCATTCTCTAATACACCTTTAGTCATTTTAAACACGGTAAGTTTAATAACTTTTTGCTCTGTTATAAACTCTGTAACATCGTCTTCAAGTTGTTCATGCTCATCTCTAAAGATAGAACCATCATATTTAAATGGCTCATCTATGATATCAGTAATATGGCTTAGATGTCTTTGAATGCGTTGTGCTAATGCTTCAGATTGATTTTTAGAATGATATAAATCTCTTTGAAGCTCTCGTATTTCATCTAGGTTTTCTAAAAGAAGCAGTTTTGCAAAATGAGTGTCAATCAAACGCTCAAGAAATTCAATTTCATACAACTGAAATTCTAAATTGTTTTGCCATCGCTCTGTGAGTTTATACAAGTCTTGCCATCCCGCTTCCTGTGCGTAATCTCCTTTGGGTCTGCTTCTATAATTACTCATAATAATAGTATTCAAAATTTATAGACTAAAGGTAATTTTAAATAGAATGACTTGATATGATTAATATCATGAATTGCTAAATTATATAATGATTTTTCCATCCCCCATTTGAATAATTCTATCGGTCTTATTAGCAAAATCTTCATCATGAGTTACCACTAAAAGAGATAAGCCTTGTTCATCGCTTAATTGCTTAAATATATTAAATACGTTTTCTGCATTATGACTATCTAAATTTCCTGTAGGTTCATCACCCATTATAATAGACGGGTTGTTTATCAATGCTCTAGCAATGGCAACACGTTGTTTTTCACCTCCCGAA
>RCND010002559.1_pt1 | contig 10006 bp, 4 predicted proteins | sample 2041351 | NCBI WGS metagenome assembly RCND01 (sample SAMN09708230, study PRJNA481090) | Marine sediment metagenome, whole genome shotgun sequencing project. | biome: marine sediment; feature: ocean; material: sediment; isolation source: Sewage treatment plant 12B marine sediment (STP12B) ...
CACCTCTGGCTTGAACAACGACACGATTACCATCTGGACTTAGTGTAGCATCCTGCAGATAATCTACTACGTTCTTTATGACAGGAATAAGCTCTTTTTGATCAGAAATGATTTGAATTTTAACTTCATTTGTTGTACCCGAAGCTATAGTGTATAGGTATAAGCTACCTCCAGCTTCAAAAACGATATCTGTGGTGCTACTTTCAGGGAAAGTAATATCATAATCTTTAAATTGCGTCAATTGATTATTTGTTTTCGTTTTTAAATCATACTTCCATAGATTATTTCTTTTATTTGGTCCATTGTCAGACATATAGTAAATGGTCTCACCAATCCACATTGGTAATTCATCATTAGCGCTGTTAGACGTTACATTTTCTGTGCTAAAAGTTTTGAGGTCAAAAACTAAAATATCTGGCGCAGTGCCTCCACGATAACGTTTCCAATTTCGTGAAACTCTAGATCGGTCGGTGTAAGCAATTTTAGTGCCATCCGAGGAAAAAGAGGCGTATTCACCATAAGGTACACTCAACTTTTCAGCTGAACCACCTTCAATACTCACCGTGTAAAACTGACTGTAACGTTGGCGACCGCTTTCTCTGGAAGATGCGAATAATACAGATTTCCCATCAGGTGTCCAGCCTAAAACGCGATCATTCATTCCATGATAGGTTAATCGTTTTGGTATGCCACCATTGATGTTTATGATATAAACATCATTATTTCCATTATAATTGGCAGTGTAGGCAATCATTTTTCCATCAGGAGAAAAACGCGGAAAGCCTTCAGCTCCTTCTGGTGAGCTTAATCTATTCGCCACGCCTCCAGATTTGGATACGATCCAAACATCATCACCATAAGTAAAAGTGATATGTGTATCAGAAACATCGGGATGTTGCATTAATTTTCCACTAATCTGGGCAGATAGTGATACTACAAACAACATCAGAATAATAAAAGAGAGTGTTTTTTTCATTGTATTTGATTGATTTTGATTAATAAGATCCTAAATTACTAAAAGTCTTTGAGCTTAGATAATAACATTCTTTATAGTTGCAAACATTATTAATCTTAACTTTGCACTAAAACAGTTAGAATGCATAAAGCAGGTTTTGTAAATATTATTGGTAATCCTAATGTTGGTAAATCAACTTTAATGAATGCTTTTATAGGTGAAAAACTCTCTATAATTACGTCGAAAGCACAAACCACTAGACACAGAATTTTAGGGATTGTGAATGGTGAAGATTTTCAGGTGATTCTAAGTGATACTCCAGGAATTATTAAACCCGCTTACGAATTGCAAGCTTCTATGATGGACTTTGTAAAGTCTGCTTTTGATGATGCAGATGTTTTAATCTATATGGTTGAAATTGGCGAAAGGGAATTAAAGGACGAAGCTTTTTTTAAGAAAATTACCAGTTCTAAAATCCCAGTTTTATTATTGTTGAATAAAATCGATAATTCAAACCAAGAACAATTAGAAGAGCAAGCAGAATTGTGGCAACAAAAAGTGCCAAATGCAGAGTTTTTTCCAATCTCAGCATTACAAGGCTTTAACGTTCAAAATGTTTTTGATAGAATTATTGAATTACTACCAGAATCTCCAGCATTCTATCCCAAAGATCAATTAACGGATAAGCCAGAACGTTTTTTTGTAAATGAAGCGATTAGAGAGAAAATCTTGATGCATTATAAAAAAGAAATTCCTTATGCTGTCGAAGTAGATACTGAAGAGTTCTTTGAAGAAGAAACGATTATTAGAATGCGTTCGGTAATTATGGTTGAGCGCGAAACTCAAAAAGGTATTATCATTGGTCATAAAGGTTCTGCATTGAAACGCGTTGGAGTAGAGGCGAGGAAGGATTTAGAAAAATTCTTTGGGAAGCAGGTTCATCTGGAACTCTATGTAAAAGTGAATAAAAACTGGAGAAGCAATCAAAAGCAACTAAAACGTTTTGGTTATAATCAGTGATGAGCTCTTAAGGTGTCTTTCATAAAACCATGTAATTTATACATTTCAGGTTGTCCTTTGGTCTTACCCATGCGGCCTGCAACATAAAGTACAAACCATATCAATATCATGAATAGGGTTAGGAATAACTGTATGGAATATGACTTTCCTAAAGTCGCATTAGTGTATGCCCAAATGCTAAATGCTATAAAAAGACCAGCAACTATAAAATGGAAGAACATAAACATAGTCCATACTGATGGATTTGGGCCAAATAGGCCGTGAACAGTTGCACATTGATTATCTTTTTCATTAATTTCTAAGTGCAGTTGTGGAGACCAAAAATGTTGCGCTTGTTTTGGGAACTTTATAAATACATGGTCATCAATTCTAGAGACAATAAAATCCGATTGTGAGTTTTTAGTGTCTTCGAATCCTTTTAATAGTTTTTCATTGCCTGTATTTACGTCAAATTTAAAACGTGGTCTTAAAACTATGTTGTTAGATAGTGCCATAATAATTGGATACTACATTTATATTATTTTAAAATAAGAAATTCACAACGTCTATTAATTGAAAATTCAACTTCCGTACACTTATCACCACACGGCACAATAGGGTGTGTTTCTCCAAAACCTTTAGAGGTTAGACGTGCTCTCGAAATACCATTATCAACTAGGTATTCTAGTGTGGCTTTGGCTCTTTTATCAGATAAATCCATATTAAACTCATAACCAGCACGCGAATCTGTATGTGCTCCTAGCTGTATTTCCATTCGCGGATATTTTTCTAGAAGCGCAACTAAAACGTCTAACGTTTGGGCGGCTTGTGGTTTAATATCCCATTTAGCAAAATCGAAATATATATTTTCTAATTCAATAAAAGTATTTCCGTCTTTATCATCCGTTACAATCTCTTCTGCATCTTTATAAGATTCAATTTCTAGTTCAATATTAAATTCGATATTTCCGCTATCGTTAGTGTCAAAAAATTCAGTTTCAGGGATGTATTTAGGTTGGAAACCTTCAATAGAATAACTTTGGTTGGGTTGCGTTTCAAGCTTATATCTGGCATCTTCTCCTACTGTAACTTCGCCTAATTTATTGCCATATTCATCAAAAAGAGTTACTGTCGTATTTGGGAGTAATTCGCCAGTGACTTTATCTGTAACTAATCCTTCAATAAAATATTTTCTTTTTGTTGGTTTACGAACAAAGGTGTAGATATTATCAATACCCTCTCTATTAGAAGATATATAACCAGAATTTAATGAATCTACAACTACAAAGGCAAAATCATCTTTTTCACTATTTAACGTTTCGCCCAAATTAAGAGCCTCCAAAAATAAGCTGTCTCTGCTTCTGCTCGAAAAAAGATCTAATCCACCAAAACCTTTTCTGCCATTTGAGGCGTAATAAAGCGTGCTGTCTTTAGCGATATAAGGGAACTGTTCTCTATGTTTAGAGTTAATAGCCAAGCCCAAATTAACAGGCTCTCCGAATGTGTTACCCTCCAGAACATCGACATAATAGATGTCGAAAGAGCCAATACTATTAGGCATATCGCTAGAGAAATATAATCTGCTCTCTTCTGTGTTAAGCGATGGGTGCATTGTAGAATATTGTTCACTAGCGAAAGACACAGGTGCTACATTGCTCCATTCGTCATCCACGAGTTCGGCTTTGTAAATGCTCACCACAGCAACTTTGTTTGAATCTAAATCTACTCGTTTTTTATTGTTTCTTGAGAAATATATAGTTTTACCGTCTTTGGTAAATATGGCACTGCTTTCATGCTGTTTTTTGCTATTTATAGATGCAGCGAAAGGGGTGACACTATCTAATTTTTTTTGCAGACTATCACCAGTCACGCGACCTTCGTAGAGATCTAAATAAGGTTTTTTATTCCAATTATAATCTGGATTTTCTGGATTTTGAGTTGATGAAAAGATAATTTTATCACCATATAAACCAACACCAAAATTAGAGCCGCCTGTTTGGTTGGTTAGATTCTCTAACTGATAAGTGTAGGGTATAATTTTATCTAGTTTTAATCTGAATTCTTCAGTATTTATAGAATCTTTTAGATATAAGGTTGAGATTTCATCAGATAATTTATAGTATTTAGAACCTCTAAGGGCATCAAAATATTTGAAATAGAAGGCATCAGAAATACTATCTCTATTTTTCAATTTAAAAACTTCAAAATAGAATTTACTCGCTTTTTCTACTTGAGAATTAAAATAGTAGCAATCCCCTAATTTTTCTGATATTTCTGCAGTTTTCGGCAGCTTGTTGTAAATCTCTGCCGCATCTAAATAAGCTCTGTTTTCATATAATAAATCTGCCTTCTTTTTAGATTGTGAAAAACTAAAAGAACCTAATCCTAAAATAATTAATATGAAAAATAATTTTAATGTTTTCATTTGTCTTCAATTAGAAAAATCTCGGTGATTTATCATAGCCTTTAATCAATCTATTGATATTAAATAATAAGGTAACTTCGTGAGACCCTCTATTAAATCGACCTAGGTTAGACGTTGTTTGATCGTAAGCATAACCAATACGAATGGCTGGTGACATAGTAATAGTAACCATACCACTATAGGAATCGTTAACTCTATATGCAGCGCCAAACTCTATCTTTTCATTTATTAATATATTAGAAGTAATATCGACAGATAATGGAGTACCTGCAACATGTTTAGCCATAAATGCCGGTTTGAATTTTATAGTGTCACTAAGTTCAAAAACATAGCCACCAGTAAAAAATAGATGTATATTTTCTGATCCTTGCGCCACAATTCCACTGTCATTTTCAAGATGTTTAGAGTCTAATAAATTTGGTGTTGAAACACCAAAATAATAGGTGTCCGAGAAATAAAAGAAGCCAGCACCAATATTTGGAAAAGTTCGACTAATATTCTCTGCAAATGCTGGGTCAGGCAATGGGTCAGAATACACAAACCCGTTAAAATCTGTGCTAAAAAAAGTGGCTCCAGCTTTTATTCCAAAAGATAGTTTTGAAGTCTTTCCCATCGGAAGAACATAAGCTAAATCGATGTAAGTATTAGTTTCTTTAACAACATCTCCGATTTGATCGTGAACAATTGAAAATCCTCCTTCTAATCGATCTGTAATAGTACCATGAGCAAATAAAGTACCTGTTGTTGGTCCTCCGACAGATCCTAACCATTGAGAACGATAAAGCAATCCAGCATTGATTGTAGAGACATCATCAGTTGCATAACCAGGGTTTATAACGCTCATATTATACATATACTGCGTGTATTGCGGATCTTGTTGAGCATGTAAAGTCGCTCCTAGCGCAAAGGCTAAAAGAAAAAGACTGAATTTTATAATTTTACATACCATTTTACGTAATTATCTGCTAAGGTAAACCCGACCTTGAATTGGTTTTCGTTCACTATCATTAAATTCTAAAATATAGAAATACACTCCTACCGGAAGTACTTTATCGCTATTTTTCGACGTACCATTCCAACGCTGAGAATCTATGTTGCCTTCATAAAGTATGTTCCCATATCTATTATAAACACTTAGTTTGAAATTTGGGTAGAGTATTTCTAAATTCACAATATGAAAATCATCATTGATAGGGTCACCATTTGGTGAAAATCCATCTGGAATTATGAGTTCATACAGACATTCAATGACTGACGCAGTAACTTCGAGTCGTACTGTACTTTCACATCCATTTGCTCCCTGTAGTGCTGCATAATAGGTAACACCATCTTCAAGTAAATCAGAATCTGAATACGCAATACCATTTTCAGGTAAATTGTACCAAATAATAGGTTCAGAATCGATTATGTTATTACTTAAGTCTGATATTGTTGGACTATCTTGTAAACAAAACTGACTACCTTCATCACTAATTTGTGGTGTTTGTGTTTCTAGAATAGTTATTTCCACAAGAGCAATAAGATCAGTATCTCCACTACAGAATTCACCAACAAAATAAAATCCGGTAATTGTAATAAATGTGATACCTGAATTTTGAATTAAATCCGATGGAATTATAAATGAAGCGTTACCTTCAGATACAATAATATCTACAGTATTAGAAGTCGTGTTAATTCCTGTGATTACATAGTCTATAGTATAAATACCATCTATTAATTGATTCGCGTCAGATAGCTCTACTGGTATATCAGAACCAATACAAATGCTAGGTTCAGAAGTTAAAACAGCTCCTGAAACATCTGGCTTTTCACCAATGGTAACTCGTACTGATGACATATCCATTAAATTACATGCTGTGGAAGTTACAGTATAAGTGTATGTGCCTTCTAAATCAATACTAGGATCAAAAACACCTGTTCCGCTATTTAGGGCAGGTGACCAGATTCCATTAGTATCTGGCGTTCCTCCTAAGAAGTTGAATAAATCTGTGGCAGCATCATCAATGCAAATCGTAATTACACTATCAATTCCTGCATTAGGCTCAGGTATTATGGATACAGTCACAATTGCAGAATCGTCGTCACAAGGAGCAATGTCAGCTATTGTATAAGTGTATTGGCCAGCAGAATCAATAGCAGGATTAAATTCATCAGTGCCACTAGGAAGCTCAGGCGACCAAGTTCCACCGGATTGAGGACTGCCTTGCAGAAAATCAAATAAAAATATTATGCCGCTATTATTACAAACCTCTACAGATCCATTTTCACCTGCATCTGCAACCGAAACTATAATAGTAACCTCAACAGTTGCAGAAGCATCGCTACAAGGATCAATACCAGCTATTGTATAAGTGTATTGGTCTGAAGGATCAACAGCAGGATTAAATTCATCAGTGCCACTAGCAAGCGTAGGCGACCAAGTTCCACCAGCTTCAGGAGTGCCTTGTAGAAAATCAAATAAAAATATGATATCGCCATTATCACAAATATCTACAGTTCCACTTTCACCTGCATTTGGCTCGGTTATTATAGTAACGTTTACAGTGGCAGAATCATCTATGCAAGGTGCTGTGGCTCCAGAAAGGGTATAGGTGTAGATATCTTCAGGGTCGATACTAGGATCAAAAACACCTGTTCCACTATTTAGAGTAGGTGACCAAGTACCACCTAGTTGAGGTGAACCTTCTAGAGCGTCAAAAAGGTCAGTAGGACTTTCGTTACTGCAAAAACTTACTGTACCATTTTCGCCTGCATCAAGAGAATCTGTTATTGCTATTGTAATATCAGTACTTGCATCAGGACATGGTGAAGTGCCTGAAACGGTGTAAGTGTATGTGCCTTCTAAATCTATGCTTGGGTCAAAAACACCTGTACCACTATTGAGTGAGGGAGACCAATTGCCTCCTGTGTCAGGTGACCCTCCGATACTATCAAATAAATCTATAGAATCACCATTACTGCAAACAGTTATTGAGGCATCAGTTCCTGCATTTGGAACCTCCGATAATGTCACATTTATTGTAGCCGAGGCATCTCCACATGGAGGTAGTCCTGTTAAAGTATATGTGTAAATGCCTTCGGCATCAATACTAGGGTCAAAAACACCAGTACCACTCGCGAGTGCTGGAGACCACGTACCGCCAGTTTCAGGTGCACCTCCGAGACTATCAAATAAGTCTATAGCGGCACTGTTATTACACAAATCAATACTTGCATTATTTCCTGCGTTTGGTGTTTCATTGACTGTAATAGTTATACTTGCGGAATCATCTATACAAGGTGAGATGCCAATAACGGTATAGATGTAAGTACCTTCCGGATCTAGAGTGGGATCAAAAATATTTGTACCACTAGAGAGGTTTGGGGACCAAGTACCACCAGTATCAGGTGCTCCATCAAGACTATCAAATAAATCAATAGTTCCGTTATTATCACAAACTTCTATTGTTGTGTTTTCACCGGCCTCAGGAGCCATTTCTAGAGAAACATTAACACTAGACGATGCGTCTGCACAAGCCGTTGTACCAGATATAGAATAAGTGTAGGTGTCTTCAGGATCTAGAGTTGGGTCAAAAATTCCTGTTCCACTACTAAGAGCTGGAGACCAAGTTCCACCTGAGTCAGGTGTTCCACCTAAACTATCAAATAAATCTACAGTACCATTATTACTGCAAAGTTGAATTGTAGCATCGGTTCCTGTATTTGGTAATTCACTTACTGATATGGTTACACTTGCAGAATCATCGGCACAAGGAGGAGTGCCAGAAACTGTGTAGGTATAGGTGTCTTCAGGATCAATACTAGGGTCAAAAATCCCTGTACCACTGGCAAGAACAGGTGACCATGTACCACCAGTATCAGCTGTTGTACCAAGACTATCAAATAAGTCAATAGTGCCATCATTGGAGCATATTGTAATACTGGCATCACTTCCTGCATTTGGTGTTTCATTGACTGTAATAATTATGCTTGCCGAATCATCTATACATGGAGATGTGCCAAGAAGCGTATAAATGTATGTCCCTTCTGAATCTAAAGTCGGATCAAAAATACTTGTACCACTGCTGAGTGTTGGTGACCACGAACCTCCTGTATCAGGTGTTCCTCCAAGACTATTAAACAAATCAATAGTTCCGTTATTATCGCAAATTTCTATCGAAGCATTTTCGCCAGCTTCAGGTGCTGTTTGTACTGAAACGTTTACACTAGAGGATGCGTCTGAACAAACCGATGTGCCAGATATTGAATAGGTGTAAATGCCTTCAGGATCTAAATCTGGATCAAAAACGCCTGTTCCGCTTGCTAGTATTGGAGACCAAGTTCCTCCTGCGTCTGGTGTTCCACCGAGACTATTAAATAAATCTAAAGTACCATTATCACTACAGAGTTGAATTGTAGCATCGGTTCCTGTGTTTGGTAATTCGTTGACTGTTATAGTTACATCCGCAGAATCATCGACACATGGAGGAGTAGCAGAAATCGTATAAGTGTATGTGCCTTCAGGATCTATAGTTGGATCAAAAATACTAGTTCCACTAGCAAGAGCGGGTGACCAAGTTCCACCAGCCTCAGCTGTTGCACCAAGACTATCAAATAGGTCAATTAATCCATTGTCATCACAAATAGCAATAGACCCATTTTCGCCAGCTTCAGGAACAACCTCAACTGAAACGTTTACATTAGAGGATGAATCTGCGCAAACTGATGCACCAGATATAGAATAGGCATAAGTGCCTTGAGAATCTATCGTGGGATTAAAAATGCCTGTTCCACTTGCAAGAGCAGGAGACCATGTTCCACCTGCGTCTGGTGTTCCACCTAAACTATCAAATAAATCTACAGTACCATTATTACTACAGATTTGAATTGTAGCATCTGATCCGGTGTTTGGTAATTCACGCACTGTTATGCTCATACTTGCAGAATCATCCGTACAAGGAGGTGTACCAGAAACTGTATAAATGTACGTGCCTTCTGCATCCATATTTGGATCAAAAATATTTGTACCACTTGCAAGAGCTGGTGACCAAGTTCCACCTGTATCAGGTGTTCCGTCAAGACTATTAAATAAGTCAATGGTTCCGTTATCATCACAAACTTCGAGTGTTGTATCCTCACCTGCTTCAGCAGCTATTTCTACCGAAACATTAACATTAGAAGATACGTCGGTGCAAGCTGTTGCACTAGATATAGAATACGTGTAAATTCCTTCAGAATCAATACTGGGATCAAAAATTCCTGTTCCGCTTGCTAGTAATGGAGACCAAGTTCCACCTATGTCTGGTGTTCCGCCGAGACTATTGAATAAATCTACAGTACCATCATTACTACAGAGTTGAATTGCAGCATCTGATCCTGTGTTTGGTAGCTCACTTATTGTGATGGTTACATTCGCAGAATCGTCAACACATGGTGGAGTACCAAAAACAGTATAGGTGTACATGCCTTCAGCATCTATGCTTGGATTAAAAATGCCTGATCCACTATTAAGACTAGGAGACCAAGTACCACCTATGTCAGGTGTTCCACCGAGGCTATTAAATAAGTCAACTGTCCCTATATCATCACAAATTTCTATTGAAGCATCTTCACCTGCATTTGTTACAGTTGATAATAAAACAGTTACG